>Ga0181579_10002091_pt1 | contig 16225 bp, 19 predicted proteins | sample 071ome_24_FD_132996 | JGI IMG/M metagenome (GOLD analysis project Ga0181579, IMG submission 132996) | Coastal salt marsh microbial communities from the Groves Creek Marsh, Skidaway Island, Georgia - 071402CT metaG (megahit assembly) | ecosystem: Environmental > Aquatic > Marine > Intertidal... | reverse complement strand
GGTCTCCCGCCACAGCTGTTCCTTCCAGCCTCGCCAGTTGTAATTGTTGCTGCTGTATTGCTGGTAGTACCGCACCGTGACCAGTTGCGGCTGCACCGGGTCGGCATAGATACTGACCTGGGAGGCATCCACCTCGATCCAGCGCTTGCTGTTGTTGACCCGGCTCTTGTAGTCGGACCACTGGCGCTTGTTGCGACTGAAATCGCTGAATTCATCCGCATACCAGGACAGGTAGGCGGCATTATCCTTGTTTGCCCAGGCAGTGCGCCAGGCATGGAAGGCGGCTTCCACGCTGCGCCCGCGATCCAGCGACTTCTGGGCGGGCGCCCAGGCAATGCCGGATTCCGCCAGCACCATATAGGTAATTCCCGTGGTGATGTAGGGCGCCATGGCCTGGAAACTGTCGTTGTCGATGACGACGCAACCATCGCTGTCCTGCAGGGGCCGGCTGTTCACATCCTTGGGCAGGCCGTGCAGCCAGATGCCGGAACCGGTGCGGCCGATTCGACGGTCGAGTACATTCGGGTAGTTGAGCGGGTAGGCGCCGAGGCCATAGTAATCGATCAGCTTGTCGTCGGGCAGGAATGACGTCAGCCGGTATACGCCCACTGGCGTCTTGCGGTCGCCCTCCACCTGTTTGCCGAAACCATTCTTGCCGATGGACACAGGTACCGTGATTTTCAGGTCCATGCCGCCCTCCTCGTTTCTTTCCAGGACGTGCAGCCTGCCCTGTTCCAGTTCCACCCAGAACAGGAACTGCTCGTCTTCCGCCAGCCTGAGCACGCCTCGGGGCAGCATGGGACTGGTTTTGGACAGGGAACCGCTGGCCAGCGAGGAGTCCGGTGCGGTGAAAAACTGCGCGGGACTGGAACCGGCCTGGGCAGAAGCGCCCTGGGTTGCCAGGCACGCCAGGCAAAACAGAAGGGACCGGCATACACCGGGGGCCGGGCGATGGGCTGTCCCTGTTTTTCCTGTCATTTTAAATACCTGGAGTTACCGCCGGTCATTGCCGGATATCGACTGGGGGCGAAAAGGATACCCAGCGGGCTGGCCTAAATCAACCGGAAAATGCCAGTAGATTCAGTATGTTGTGGTCTTGTACACGATTACAGGGGAAAACCGGCAGGACTTTACCTGCCTTGACCCGGCCGGGCGGGACGTTGGGGACGTGACTGCTGGTCCCGGGTGGCGGGACGCTGGATTCCCGGGCGCTGCAGGCCCGGATTCTGCGCCCGCTCGCTGCGGCGCTCCTGTGCCTCGCTGAACCGGCGGCGCAACTCTTCCTGGCGTTCGGGCGGCAGGTTGCGAAAACGCTCGAAGCGGTTGCGCACGGCACGCTGGCGTTCGGGATTCATTTGCTGGAAGCGATCGAAACGGTTACGGATCTGTTCACGCTGCTCGGGGGAACGCTGCATCCAGCCGCGAAACTGCTGCTGCACCAGGCTGCGTTCATCGGGGCTCAGGGACTGCCAGCGGCGGGCGCCGTTGCGCAGCCGTTCCTGCCGCAACGGGGGCAGGTTGTCCCATTGCGGCTGCATGGGACCGAGGAGGCCCTGCAGGTCCTGCGGCAGGTCTTCCCAGGGCACGCCGTCCTGCGCAGCGGCCGTGAACGGCAGCAGGCAAAGCAGCAATATGATTGTCGGTAGTCTCTTGTACATGACAGTCATGACACTCATGGTTTTCGTGATTTTACTCGTCTTCATTACCGGTTGCGGACATCACGGCACTCTCGCCGCGACTGTTCACGCCGTCGTTGCCAGTGCCGCCATCCAGGTCCGCAAAGGTTTCGTTGCCCAGTATATCGGGGCTGACCCACTCCCCCGCTTCCGTTTCAAACTCGCCGAGAAACTCGAGCATGTTGATGAACAGGAACCGTGACTCGGCCTCATCAACAGGGTTGCTGTTCAGATCGCCATCTTCCTGGCTGAAAGCCTGTGAAGAGAGGGATGACAGCAGGCAAAAAAACAACATCCGCGTGTCACACTGACGCTTCATTCTCTTCCAGCCACTGGTAAAACTCGAGGTTTTCAAAGAATTCCAGGCTTTCGGCCGAAGTAAGTATGTCCAGGTCCTCGATGGCGCTGTTGTTATCCGGTACGGACAGGGCGGGCGTTTCCGTACCCTGGAAAAATACCGAAACCACCAGCACCAGCACGCAGGCCGTAACCAATCCGCCGAACGGGGCCAGCATTGCCCTGCCGGGATGCTGGTGACCATGTTCGATGGCGGCATGACGAATACTGTTCAGCCTGGACTGCGTGTGGCCGTCGAGACGGTCACAACTGCGATCCAGCTCATCCCTGGCCTTGTCCAGGAATGCCTGTTCGCCATTAATAGCGTCGTTATTAATGTCGTTATTAATGTCTTTATGAATGTCTTTATAAAAATCGTTACTCATGCCAGTACTCACCGAGGGTTTCACGCAAACTGTGAATCGCGCGTGAATAATGCGTCTTTACACTGCCCTCTGCGCAGGACATCGCCTTGGCGGTATCGCGAACATCCAGGCCTTCCCACACGCGCAGGATGAAAGCCTGTTGCTGGCGCAGCGGCAGGTTGTGCAGTGCCTTTTCCAGCGCCTCCATACCCTGGCCCAGCTGCAGTTTTTCCTCGGGGCTCTTGCCTGCCTCGTCGGCAACCGTCTGCATCGGATCTTCATCATCGTCGAGACTGCTGCTCAACCAGGAACGAAAACGGTTGCGTACGCTGTTGCGTCGGTACCAGTCGCGGATCCTGCTTTGCAGGATGCGGTGAAAAAGGGCGGGCCAGTCAGTTTCTGGTTTACCGGCATATTTTTCCACCAGCTTGAACATGGCGTCCTGGACGATGTCGAACGCCTCATCGGAATTACTGGTGGCAATCTGGGCGATACGGAATGCCCTTTTTTCCACGGATGCCAGGAATCTGTCCAAGGCGCGGTCCTGTTCCAGCGCTGTTCTCCCGCTCTGATCCCGTTCAGTCGATTTATCATAGCCCAGCACCATGGGGGTGTCACTGCCACCGGGGAGTAGCGCGAAGGTGCCTGTGAAAATGCTCGTCATGCGTCCGCCAAACCGTCTTTATCACTGCTGATACCGTCAATAAACGCAGCCAGCCGCTTTCGGTTGACACTCAATCGGCAATTTCCGGCAACCGCAAAATACACTCATCTAATTGATTTATATGGTTTTTAGAGAAGATTGTGAACGCGCTGTCGCAGTGCAGGTACCAGTTCCGCCTCGAACCAGGGGTTTTGCTGCAGCCAGTAGGTATTGCGGGGCGACGGATGCACCAGCGGAATGAATTGCGGCAGGTATTCCTGCCAGGCTGCCACCCTTTGCGTCCGCGTGGCATGGCGCCTGTCCAGGTAGTAGTTCTGGGCATAGCTGCCGACCAGCAAGGTCAGTTCCAGGTTCGGCAGATGCTCCAGCAGGCGGGCATGCCAGCGTGGCGCGCACTCGGGCCTGGGCGGAAGGTCGCCGGATGCACCCTTGCCGGGATAACAGAACCCCATGGGCATGATGGCGATGCGGCCTTCATCGTAGAACGTAGCGCGATCGACATCCATCCAGCAGCGCAGGCGATCACCGGACGGATCATTCCAGGGTATGCCCGTGGCATGCACGCGCGTTCCCGGCGCATGGCCGATCACCAGGATGCGGGCCGAATCGGCCATGCTGAGTACGGGCCTGGCGCCGAGCTGCAGCTGCGGTTCGCAATGCGTACAGGTGCGGACATCGGCAAGGAGGTCTTTCAGTGTCAGTTTGCCCATGGGCAGGGTTGTTGGTCAGGCAAGGGGCAGTTCGGGAACTTCCAGGACCCGGATGTTGTTACTACCGGGATTAGGAAGGCGGGCTTGCGGGTACATATCGGTATCCACGATGCCTTCCACGCGGCCGCTGAAGCGGGCATCGGCATGCGCAGCGCTCATGGCCCAGAGCGGAGTGCCCATCCCGGGATAATGAAAATCCAGGCGATCGCCCCGGCGCTTCACTTCGTAGACAAGGGGCCTGCCCCAGTCGGGATACAGGTAATAGCCGTCGCCGGTAAAACTGCTGACCCCGGTATCAACAAGCACTAGCGTATCCGCCTGCACACCCGCGGCACTGACCTGCTCCCTGACGAGGTGATACTTCAGGGTGCTGCCAACGCTGGCAGCAATGCCAAAAACGGGTAATGCCGCCGGTATTGCGGCTGCCAGCTTGAGGACGAGGCGGCGCGATGTCATTTACAGTACCCTGTAATAGGTGAACTGCGAGCGGTCGGGATTGGTGAGGCGTTCCCCGGTTCCAACAATCATCGTGCGTGACAACCATTCATACGGTCCATTGGGTGCTTCGAAGAACGGTGTCATGCGGAAATACAGTTTGCTCTGTCCTGGATTGTCCGGATCCGGCGACCTGTGCAGGTAACCCCGGTTGTTGATATAGATCCAGTGACCGTCGTCGCTTTCCAGCATGTAATGCGTGTTCACCTTGATGCCTTCAGCCAGACTCTTGAAGATGGCGTAGTCTGCGCCGCTGTAAGGCACGACACGACCCTGCAGCATCGGTCCGTAAACAACACCGCTGGCCGGCGGCACGTAACCTTTGCCGCCGCGCGGTCCGATGAAATCGATGCGTTCGGCGAAATTCATGGTCACGGAAAATGCATATTCCAGTTCCAGTCCGGGGATTTGCAGTTCTGCCATGGTCCTTTGCTCCCCCTAGCGGATTTCGTGGAAATGGATGATCGTGTGGTCGGGATTGTGATGCCTCTCACCTATGCCGATAAACACGGTTTTTGCCAGCCAGGCATGAGGCCCTGTCGGGGAATCGAAATACGGCGCAACCCGGAAGTAGGCATTGCCGTCGTCATCGTGGTGTTCGTAGCCGAGCAGGTTCATGTAGATCCAGGTGCCATCACTGGCCTGGAGCATCATGTGGGCATCGGTGAGGTTATTGCTGGCGAAATCGGCTCCGCTTTTCGGTACGACCCTGCCCTGCAGCCTCGGTCCCCAGACTTCACCACCGCCGGTGGGCTCGAATGTGCGGCTGCGCATCTCGCCCTGGAATTCGATGCGACCCTCACTTTCTATGCGCATGGAAAATGCGTACTGGTGATCGATGGCCGGGATTGCTTCCTGTTGTGCCATGTTCCCCCCTGTCAATGACAGCCTTCGCAAAGGCGAGACAGCAATGTAAACCACCCCCCTGGCCAATTCAACACGTACCGGCGGCCGGTACCTCAAGCAGAACGCGGGTGGTTATAATGCCAGACTTCCTGACCCGCGAACCCGGAGGCTACACCGATGCAGACCACTACAATTGATTACAGGGACGGCGATACGCTGCTTGAAGGCTACCTCGCCCATGACGGCAAGCCCGGCAAGAAACCGGCAATCATGATTGCCCATGCCTGGGCCGGTCGGGACAAATTCGAATGCGGCAAGGCCGAGGCACTTGCTGAAATGGGTTACGTCGGTTTCGCCATGGATAATTACGGCAAGGGCGTACTGGGCACCAGCATGGAAGAGAACAGTGCCCTGATGACGCCCTTCCTGGAGGACCGGGGCAAACTCAGGCAGCGGTTACTAGCCGGCCTGAAAACGCTGGCCGGTCTCGATATGGTGGATACATCGCGCATCGCCGCCATTGGTTTCTGTTTTGGCGGCCTGTGCGTGCTCGACCTTGCACGCAGCGGCGCCGACGTGAAGGGTGTGGTCAGCTTTCACGGCCTGTTTGGCGCCCCTGAGAATCTGCCCGGCGAAAAGATCACGGCAAAGGTCCTCGCCCTGCACGGCCACGATGACCCCATGGTACCTCCGGAAAGCGTGCTCGCGCTGGAGACGGAAATGACAGAGGCCGGGGTGGACTGGCAGGTGCATGCTTACGGACACACGTCTCACGCCTTCACCAACCCGCAGGCCAACATGCCAGACAACGGCATGATGTACTCCGGCAATGCAGACCGGCGCTCCTGGATAGCGATGCAGAATTTTCTGGCGGAAATCTTTGCCTGATTACAGCTTGTCTGGAGGATCCTCGCCGTTGAAAAAGGCATTCAGGTTGCCGAGCACACGCATGCCCATGGCAACGCGCGTTTCCTCGGTGGCGCTGCCGAGATGCGGCAGCAGCACCACGTTTTCCATACCGAGCAATTCCTCCGGCACCTGCGGCTCCTTGTCGTAGACATCCAGCCCCGCGCCCGCGATCAGCCCTTTCTTCAGGAACTTTATGAGCGCCTTCTCGTCCACCACATCACCGCGCGAGGTATTGATCAGGCTCGCTTCGGGGCGCATGTAGGCCAGTGTCTTTTCATTGATCATGTGCCGGGTTAGCGGACTGCTCGGGCAGTGTACGGCGACAAAGTCCGACTTGCTCATCAGCCAGGTGAGTTCCGTACAGTATTCCGCCTGCAGGCGCCGTGACTCGGCTTCGGGAATCGGCTTGCGATTGTGGTAGAGAATGCGCATGCCGAAACCGAAGTGGGCTTTTTCTGCCATCGCCTGGCCGATACGGCCCATGCCGACGATGCCAAGGGTCTTGCCCGTAACCATCGTGCCCATCATGTGGGTTGGGTACCAGCCTTTCCAGTGACCGGCACGCAATTGACGCTCACCCTCGCCGGCGCGGCGTGCGAGCATCATCATCAGCGTCATGGCCAGGTCAGCGGTCGCGTCGGTGAGCACGTCTGGTGTGTTGGTGACCACGATGCCCTTGCCCCTGGCTGTCTCGACATCGATGTGGTTGAAGCCGACGCCGTAGTTGCCAATGATGCGGGTCTTGTAGGTGTTATCAACGAACAGGTCGGCCGGCATCCGGTCCGTGACACAGGGGCAGACCGCGTCATATTCCTGCAGGGCTTCCTGCAATTGTGCGGCCGTCAAGAGGATGTCGCCTGTATTCAGGGTGACATCAAAACTGGCTGACATCGCATTTTCCACGGCTTCAGGCCAGCGCCGCGTGATCAACACTCTGGGTTTACTCAATATCCGGACTCCTGCAGCAAACATGAACAGCAACGGCAACCGCCGGGCCTGCGGGGCCGGCGATCGAGGCTCAAGCATAGGGTAATTCCCGGGTCAGGAAAACCCGGAATGGCTGAAGGCCCCGAATTCCCTGCCCGTGCGGGGTTCAGAGATGTTATTTTCGTAATGATAATGGTAATCTTTCAGGCTCATTACCCATAACAATAACTAGCTCAGGGGAATTTTATGGATTTCAGAAAGTTGCTGGCCGTTTGCTGTGTTTCGGCCCTTGCTGTCGGCTGCGATTCCGGCGCCGTTACCACCGAGTCCTCCTATGCGAACGATAGCGCTGCGCAGGCCGCAGCGGCTGGTTTATCCCATGGCGAATATGTCGCCAGGCTGGGTAACTGTGTCGCCTGCCATTCCATTCCGGAAGGTGAGCCCCTTGCCGGCGGCCTGAAGATGAACGTACCGATGCTCGGGAATATCTACACCACCAATATCACCCCGGATGCCGCTACCGGAATCGGCGATTATTCCTTTGAGGACTTCGATCGCGCCATGCGTTTCGGCGTGAAGAAGGATGGCAGCCGCATGTATCCTGCCATGCCCTACCCGTCCTACGCCAAGATGTCCGAGCAGGACATGCGTGCGCTCTACGACTTCATTATGAACGACGTAGCGCCCGTGAATGCGCCTAACCAGCCTTCCGACATCCCTGGCTGGAAAGACATGGCCCGCATGGGCATGGGCATCTGGAACCTGCTGACCATGGATGACGATCCCTATGCAGCCGATAGCAGCCAGAGTGACGACTGGAACCGCGGTGCCTATATCGTCCAGGGCCTGGGTCACTGCGGCGCCTGTCATACCCCCCGCGGCCTGCTCATGCAGGAAAAAGGCCTGGATGAAGGCGACTCGGCATTCCTGTCCGGCGCCCCGCTCGACCACTGGTCGGCTTCCAGCCTGAATGGCGACGTGAACAGCGGTCTTGGCCGCTGGAGTGAGGATGACATTGCCGAGTTCCTCGGCTCTGGCCACAATCGTTTCGGTACGGCCTTTGGCACCATGGTTGAAGTGGTGAACAACAGCACCCAGCACATGAGCGAGGCCGACCTGCGCGGCATGGCTGTGTACCTGAAGTCGCTGCCGCCGGTTGCCGAAGTCAACGCCACGCAATGGTCCTACAGCAACAGCGATACAGAAGCCCTGCTGGGACTCGATTTCAGCGAGTCCGGTTCGCAGATCTACTACGAGTACTGCTCCAACTGCCATGGCACCAACGGCATGGGCTACTACCCCTACCAGCCCCCGCTGGCCGGCAATCCGGTGATCATGGACCCCGATCCCAGTTCGCTGATCAACCTGACCCTCAACGGCTCACTGCGCGTGATCGCCGACCAGGGCCCGGATGTGAACGACATGCCCTACTTCCGCCAGCTGCTCAGTGACGACGAGATCGCCGAAGTAATCACCTATGTCCGCTCGGCCTGGGGACACAACGCCTCCGGTGTCAGCACGGCACAGGTCAGCGAGGTGCGCGCGGCAACCGATCCGACCCGCAACGACGATATCTTCATCCTGCGCATGAAATAATCGCATCGTGTCATTGAAAAGAGCCGGCTTGCCGGCTCTTTTTTTTTGCCCATTATTTTTTTAATTTTTGCAGTAACAACTTTTTTTCAGTCACAATAGCGTTATCTCACCCGGTTAAGCGTTTATTCACCTGAACCCGTTCACCATGAGACCATCATGCCAAGGACAAGGAGCCGCCATGACCTGCAAGACCGGAAATTCCGCTATCCACACCATCACGGCCTTCCTGCTTGCGCTGCTCGCCAGCGTGCAGGTCAACGCCCAGAATACTTATGACCTCGATGCACTCGCCGATGGCCAGCTGATCCTCAACCTCAATGCCACCGAACAAACCAGTGTCGACCAGGACACCCTGAACGTATTTATGCAGTACACCGCGCAGGGACGCGATACCGTCGCCCTGCAGGACGAAGTCAACCGGGTGCTGCGTGAAGCCCGCGACATTCTCGATGACACCGACAACATTGTATTTTCCATCCAGCAGTACAATGTTTATCCCATTGACCGCGGCAACACTTCCAGCCCCACGTGGCGTGCGCAGCAGGGCATCCAGATGCAGAGCATGAACAGTGAGGCCTTGCTGGTGGTCACCGCCCGCCTGCAGGATGCCGGCCTCGTCATCAGCAACATGAATTACAGCCTCTCCAGCGAACGTTACGAGGCTGTGTCCGACTCCCTGATGGCGGCGGCACTGGCCAAGCTGCAGGCACGCGCCGACGAAGTCGCCCGTCTTCTCGACAAAGACTCCGCCAGGCTCATCGAAATCAATCTCAACGGCAGCCAGGATTTCGCTGCTCCCATGTTTGGCATGTCAGAAATGCGCCTCAGTGCCGCAGCGGGCGCAATGAGCGTGCCGGTCGCTGAACCCGGCCGTGCGCAGGTGACTTTCACGGTCAACGCCAGGGCGCTGCTCGCACCATAAGCACAATGACCGGCGACCCGCGCAAGGCCTGTTACCTGGCCGCCGATGTCCGGGAACTGGACCGCCTCGCCATAGAGGAATACGGCATTCCCGGCTTCACCCTGATGCAGCGCGCAGGCGCCGCCGCCTTCAATGCGCTTTTGGACCGGTGGCCTGACACCCGTTCGGTACTGTGCTTTTGCGGCAGTGGCAACAACGGCGGCGACGGTTATGTCATGGCCGCCCTCGCCCGGCAACAGGGTCTCGCCGCCACCGTGATCGCCGTGGGCAATCCCGGCAATCTCGGCGCAGATGCCCGCCAGGCTTACGAGATGGCCGTTGCAGAAGAGGTGCGGGTCATTCCATTTGCTTCCCTGGCCGCGGATACTGCCGGCCTGCTTGTTCCTGGTACGGTTATCATCGATGCCTTGCTCGGCACCGGCCTGACCGGCGATGTGCGCGGGGATTTCGCCAGTGCCATTGCCCTGATCAACGCATCCGGCGCACCAGTACTGGCCGCCGATATTCCCTCCGGGCTTTGCAGCGACACCGGCAGGATCCTGGGCTCAGCCGTGCAGGCCGACCTGACGGTTACCTTCATAGGCCGCAAACTGGGCCAGGTGACGGGTGAAGGACCGGCGGCCTGTGGCACCCTGGTGTTCGACGATCTTGGCGTACCTGACGGGGTCTATACCGGCGTCAGTCCGGCCGCCTCCTGAGCTATCGTTTTCACGCGCCCATTGGATGTAGATCAAATCACTTCCTGACAGCAGGCTTATGCTGATGGTGTAAGCATTTCATCCACAGGGAGGATCCCACATGAACACGCTGACCAGGACACTCATCCTGCTACTGTCTCTTTCCGTACTGCCCGCTCTGGCAGCCCAGTCGCCGATAATCTGGACTGGCGGCATCACCCTCGAGGAACGGGAAGCGGCGCCTGCCGGCGGGACACGCCTGGAATTCTTCGTTACCGGCGGGCATTACCTGTCCTCCATCCAGGTTGTCGTAACCGATGACAGCGGTCGTGAAATCGTCAACACGACAACGACAGGGCCCTGGCTGATCCTTGACCTGGCGCCGGGCACCTACCAGGTGCAGGCGGTGCGCCGCAACGGCGATACCCAGGGCGGCATGATTTCGGTCAGCGGCGATGGCGGCAACTACGCCTTCATGTTCCCGGATAATTGAACCGAAAACAAAAAGGCCTGCAGATGCAGGCCTTTTTTTTGTATTGCATAGAATTGATCAAAGACCTTCTGTCTTTTCAAAAAAGGGCTCACCGTAATCGTCGTGCAGGTCGAGCAGGAACTTGTTGTTTTCCTGGCAGACATAATCCTGCAGTTCCTGGCCGTCATTCCAGTTGATATCCCAGGCGACACGCCATGTATCGTTATAGGCGCCCGGATCATCGATAACCGCCTCGTAGTGCAGCACTTCCTTGTAGGGACGGCTGATGTATTCGATGGTATGCAACTGCCCGGTCTTCGGATGACCATTGAAGTCGATCCAGGTCTTTTCGTTGTACCCGATGGTATCCACCACCAGGGTGTCACCTTCCCAACGGCCGATGGAATGACCAAAGTAAGTCGGATTCAACTCGTCCTGCGGCGGATGCTCGCGGCCATCCATATGGATTTCGCGCCAGACGTGGCCACCGCCTTCGAATATGATAATGATGCGATCACGATTCTGGATGATTTCCGCCGGGTAAGGTGTACCCATGGAGCGCGGGCCGCCAGGGGGCAGGCAAAAGCCTTCCGGATCGTATTTCACCAGGTTGGAGCGGTTGTACTCCCACATGGATTGTGCCCAGGGAAGGAACGGGGGCCTCTCACCGGCCTCGTAGTCCCTGTTCACCATGCGCTGGGCGAAATTGGTGATGTAAGGCAGGTCCCACACCCCGTTTCCTCCCAAATCCACGCTGCCGTCCGGCAATCGCGGCGTCGGTGTACGGGGTCCGTCATCATCCTGGGCGCTGATGCCGCCAGCCGACAACAGGGCAATGGCAAGGGTCAGTGTTTTAATCTGGTGCTTCATGACTTCCTCTCTCGTTGGTCGCTTGCTGCTCGTCTTGTTTTGAATTTATTCCCAGTTGCCCACGGTCTTGCCGTCGTTGAACACGGCACCGATGAACAGACCGCCCGGCGACCCGTCCTTCATGGGATAGGTGCGCACCTTCAGGGTACTGCCCGGTGGAAATGTTGACGGCCGGATACCCTGGCGTCCCAGGTTGTTGGGGCTGCCCCACTCAAGGCTCCATTCGGTTTCCCTGCCCGCCGCGTCCGTTACCACAACCTGCAGCCAGGTGTGCGGATTGGTGAACTGGAATTCCTTGACCGTACCGCTCATCTCGATCACGCGGTCCTGGTCGAACATGGCATTGGAATGGTGCGCTACGACTGGCAGGCTGGATAAAACCAGGCCGGCGGCCAGAACAATCATTAATCTTTTCATATCAGCCCCCTCATTGTCCGGGATTCCTGTCGATGATGTTGCCTTCGGTGTCAGTGGTATAGGTCCAGCCCGTGTTGGGATCGATCGGGTTGCGATTGTTCTCGTTACAGGCGTAATCGTAGACACGGCTGCCTTCCTCGAGGTGGCGAAACCGCTTCGTCACCACCCAGGGGGCGGTGAAGGCCCTGGCATCGTCTATGGTCATTTGTACTTCCATCTGGCCATTGTCATTGATACGCATGCGAGTGACGCTATGGGCGGCATCACTGAGTATGAGCCCCGTCCTGTCAAGAATCGTATTGCCGCTTTCAGAACTGTGCAGGCTGAGTGTATCGAAAACCAGGGTGTCGCCTTCCCAGTGCCCTACCGAGTCACCCGTATGGGTCGGCCACATGTCCTCGGCAGGCGGGTGCGCCCGGCCATCGGTATAGATGCGCATGATGTTGGGTCCATTCTCGGTGATGATCCAGACCTGCTTGTCCGTCACTGCGAATTCATATACATCCGGCAGGTTGAAAATGCGGGGAAATCCGGTGGGGATTCCACAGAAGGAATTCGGATCGGGGAAAGTGCCGGCATCGCGCTGGGCCAGGTTGGCGAGGTATTTCGCCTCCCATTCGGCATTGTAGGGGGGATGTTCGCGCACACCGGGAGTGGTGGAGCCGCCCTCGCCGGTCTTGGTGTCGGCGTCAAAGATCGTGCCGCCAATCATGGCCCATACACCGCTCCAGTCAGGGCGTTCCTGGGCCGCCAGCGGCCAGCTCACCAGGCAAGCCGCCGCGGCAAGCACCCCCCACAAACTCTTCTTCAATCGGTTTGGCATGAAACCCGTCCCCCTTCAGGATTCCAGTCAATATTGCTGAAAGGTTATATCACTGCCTTTCGCGGGTAGTAAAGCCGGGCGGGTGAATTCCTCGGAATCTGCAATTTTCCGCCGATCAGTTCTGGAGGGTCGCCGCGATGTAATTGTTCACCCGGCGGTCCAGGATATCCAGCGGCAATGCCCCGCCACCCAGGACAACATCATGGAATTCACGGATATCGAACTCATCGCCCAGGGCTTCTCTTGCATGCTCGCGCAATTCCTGGATTTTCAACATGCCGATCTTGTAGCTGGTAGCCTGGCCGGGGATCACCAGGTAGCGGTTGATCTCCGCCACCACGGATTCGATTGGCACCAGGGTATGGGCGGCGAAATAATTGACCGCTTCTTCCTTGGTCCAGCCCATGGCGTGCATGCCGGTGTCCACTACCAGGCGAACGGCGCGCCACATCTCATTCGACAGTCGGCCCAGGTTGGAATACGGATCTTCGTAAGCACCCATTTCCAGGGCCAGGCTTTCGGAATACAGGGCCCAGCCTTCCACATAGGCGTTGTACCAGGTCTGGCTGCGGAATGCCGGAATACTTGTCGACTCCAGCGAAATGGCAATCTGCATGTGGTGGCCCGGAATGCCTTCATGATAGGCAGTGGATTCCATCTCATAGGTGGGATTGGCACTCATGGCTGACATATGTACATAGTAGGTGCCGGGTGTTTCCCCATCAGGGCTGCTCTGGTTGTAATGTGCGGGCGCACCATCCTGCTCGCGGAAAGCCTCGACGCGTTTCACCACCAGGCCCGCCTTGGGGAGAATGCCAAAATACTCAGGCAGCTTCTCACGGATGAAGTCATAGTAGGCGTTGGTTTCATCAATATACCGCTGCCTGCCTTCTTCGGTATTCGGGTAAAAGAACTGCTGATCGGAACTGACGGCATCAAGGAATGCCAGAAACTCCCCGTTAAAACCCACCTGGGCCTTAACGGCTTCCATTTCCGCCATGATCCTTGCCACTTCATCCAGCCCAATCTGGTGGATTTCGGCAGCCGTCATGTCCGTCGTGGTGTAGTAAGACAGCAACTGGTTGTAATAGGCCTCGCCTTCCGGCAATGCCCACACGCCCCGTGGTTCCGGGTCAGTATTGTCGATGTCCTGGCTGAGCCAGTCGATGACGGCCTGGTATGCCGGCTGGTAGTGATCGAGCAGGGCGGCACGCGCACCATCGGTCAGGGCCCCTGCAGTCGCATCGTCGATTTCACCAGCCTCGACGAGCGCAGCGATCTTGGCCTTCACGTCGGCCCAGATGGCGGAATCATTTTCAACGGTATTATCAAACGGCGCGCCACTGATGATCTTGCGCGACTCATCGATCACGATTTCATAGGCAAAACGCGGCGCCCGCACACCCCGCTCCGCATTGGCCTGGCCTTTTTCCAGTTCCTGGCCCAGTGCGCGTTCCACCTGGATGATCCTCGATATGTAGGCCTGCATGTCCGCCTCGGTGTCCACCTTGTGGTAGTTGATCAGGAAGGTGGGGAACAGGGAATGGGAACCGTCCATCTGCTCGAATTCGTAGAACTGGCTGGCAAATTGATTGATGCCATTATTGCGCTCGTACATATAGATCCAGGTGTCCCAGGAAGTTTTTGCTTCCAGGTCGAGGGCATCGTAGTCAAACTCGCTTTGCATCTCCTCGATGGTGCCGGCATGCCAGGCGAGGAATTCCCGGATCCCTTCCTGGCTGAAATCGTCTATCTGGTCATACATATCCTTGCGGTTCAGGGTGGTCAGCTCCAGCGGGCTGTACATGAGCCTTTCCTCGTTCTTCTCCGCAAACCACGCATTGATGCGGTCGCTTTCCGAAACTACGGCTTCCTGCGCTGCCGGCGCAGCACTTTGAGGGGCATCGCCACCGCAGGCGGCGAGTAGAAGGGCGATGAGGGTAATAGTGATTCGGGAGTTCATGGCATCCTCGGCTACGTAAAATTAATTGAACAATGTTAAATTAAATACAAGGCTGGCGAAACCCTATTCCTGCAGGTACTTGCTCGCGGCTTCAAGATCGCAGGCCTCGCTGCTGGCACCCACATCCGGCCGATAGTGCCATTGATAGCTGGCGGTGACGGAAGCGGCCAGGTAATCCGGGTCTTCCAGGGTAAAACGCCAGGTCAGGGAGGCACCATCCGCGTCGAGGGAAAGCCGTTCAACCACGCGTTTGCGTGGACCCGAGGCGATACTGAATACATTGCCGATAGGACTCGGTGCAAAGTTGCGGGTATCAATCACCAGGTCGCCGTCTTCCCATCTGCCGACCGAATAACCCTGGTAGAACTGCTCGCCGGCATCCGGGTGCGCCCTGCCATCCATATAAATGGTGCGCGTCGCACCCATCCAGTCGGCATCTATGTCGATACGGTCACCGGACTGGCTGATCACATTGGCTGTTGGGTAAGTCATCAACGTTGGAGTGGTAGCCGCGATGCAGTTGGTCTGGGCGAACGGTCGCATGGTGTCGTAACTGTCGAAGGACGCCTGGCCCGCCGGCGTCAGTTGCCAGGAGGCACTGCTGGCGACATGGGCAAACAGGTTGGTGCGGTCCGGCACCCAGGTGCCGATTACGGAACTCGCCTTTGGCAAATCCTCGCGTTCCTCGCGCCGGGCATACGCCACCGACACCGGCACCAGTTCGCCGTCTTCCCGCAGGAATTCACGGCCCAGAAATTCATCGCTGCGACCGCGATTGCTGGGACTGGCATAGGCGACCACGTGCATGCCCGGGGCCAGGGACTCCGGTGTCACACCCATCGGCTGGATCAGCGACGGCCCGTCGGTTTCGATGGTGACTTCCTCACCACTGTCCAGGCGGACGCGAACCGAGCCATGGGGATTGCGCCAGTTGAACGCCAGCACTTCGCCCTGCAGGGTCACCACGGTGGTGCCGTCGTACGTGAAATTGCCGTGATGGGCCAGGACCATTGCCGGGGCCGCAACAAGGATCAGCACGAGTCTGCGCAGGAGGGAATGCATGATTAATTTCCGCTGTCCGTGAGCCGTTGCAGCTGGTCTGATGACAGTTCAAGATCGGCGCAACCCATGATTTCCTCGAGCTGGCTCAGCTTGGTGGCGCTGGCTATCGGCGCCACGACACCAGGCTGGGCAATCAGCCAGGCCAGGGCAACCTGTGATTGCTTCGCACCCAGTTCAGCCGCGACCTCGTCCAGTGCCGCCAGGATGCGGAAGCCGCGGTCATTGAGCATGTTTTGCACATGGTGCCCGCGTGAACTGCCTTCCAGGTCCGCCTCGCTGCGGTATTTGCCGGTGAGAAAGCCGTTGGCCAGGGAAAAGTAAGTGAACACACCGATGTTGTTGGCAACACAGAAGTCCTGCAGTTCTCCCTCGTAATCCTCGCGGTGGTACAAGCTGTAATGGGGCTGCAGCGCCACGTAGGAAGGCATGCTGTTGTCGGCACTGGCTTTCAGGGCTGCCGCCAGGCGTTCCTTGCTGTGGTTGGACGCCCCGATG
>Ga0181579_10002089_pt1 | contig 16228 bp, 20 predicted proteins | sample 071ome_24_FD_132996 | JGI IMG/M metagenome (GOLD analysis project Ga0181579, IMG submission 132996) | Coastal salt marsh microbial communities from the Groves Creek Marsh, Skidaway Island, Georgia - 071402CT metaG (megahit assembly) | ecosystem: Environmental > Aquatic > Marine > Intertidal... | reverse complement strand
CAGCAGGTGTTGTTATCGCACGGGCGATTGTGCGTGACTTGTATCAGGGCAAGGAATTGGCGAAGGCGCTATCGATCGTTGTGATGGTCTTCGCCTTCGCTCCGATATTCGCCCCCACCCTTGGGGCGGTGCTCTTGACCTTTGGTGGATGGCGGTCGCTGTTCTACTTCCTGGCAATTTTTGGAATCGCGTGCATGGCCGCGAGTCTCCAGATTCCCGAGACGCTCTTGCCTGAACGTCGGACCGACCACGGGATAGCGTCGGCGGTACACGTGTACGCAAGAATCGTCGTCGATTCTCGCTTCCTTGCTCCGGCGATGCTGATCGGATTCACCTACGTAATCTTGTTCAGCTTCATCTCGACGTCTCCAGCGGTGCTCATCGACTTCTTCGGATTGGGTGAGTTGCCGTTTGCCGTGCTCTTTGGATTCCTATCGTTTTGCTTTGCCCTCGGAGCGCCGATAAACAGGCGCCTGCTGAACTCTTTTTCCATGCAGCAACTGATCCGGGCATTGGTGGGGCTCCAACTCGTCGCCTCCATGATCCTGTTGTGGACCGCGCTGACCACACCAAATCTGTGGGTGGTTACGGCGGCCATCGGATTGGGAATGTTCACCGTCGGGGCAGTGAGCGCCAATGCCACAGCGCTGTGCCTGGACCCCTTTCCCGGTGCGGCAGGCTCGGCCGCGGCCTTGGTTGGTGTCTTCGGAATGGCTGTCGGCGCCATCGTCTCGTCCATGTTGGTCGCTATAAGCATGCCGGTCGTCACCGAACTCGGAACCGCCATGTTCTTCGGAGCAGTTGCAGGAGCTTTGATGCTCCCGTTCTTGTCCGAGCGCAGGCGCCGAGCCAAGGCCGATGCTACTGAGATCAGCTAGGAGGGCGGGGACGATCGCCGGAGAAGTTGCGGCAGCCAGGTTCCGACGAGCACCAGGGCGGCTGCACCGATCGTTGCTCCCAGACGGATGCCCATCGTGCTGACAACTGGATCGCCGACCATCGCGAAGATCGCGACGATCCACATCGTCACTCCGGTCACCGCCATTGCATAGTTGGCCCAGATGAAGGCAATCGCTATTCCGGCGCCGATGAGAGAAATCGCCAGGAATCCGACGGTGCCCGGGCCAAAGGTAAGCGCTAGGCCGCCAGTGATGACCAATCCAACGATGGTTCCTGTAAGGCGATGCAGAACGCGATCGACTGTTCCGTCGCGGTCGGGTCTGCTCATCCACGCGACGGACATCGGTAACCAGTAGGGGTGTGGGAGTGAAACGCTCTCAGAAATCGACGTCGCTATCACCATCACTGCGGCGAGCCGAACGCCGTGGACCACGAATTTCCGCTGCCATCGGGATGTGGCGGACTCGTCCGTGGATTGTTGATGTCGATGTTGGTGTCGTGCCAAACCCACCCCAAGCGTGGCGACCGTTTGAAGGAATCCACCCAAACCGACGAGGAGCGCGGTTGTCGGGGCGTCCTGCAGCGGAACCGGGACTCCCACATAGATGGAGAACAGGACGAGGGCAAGCAGCCCACCGACGGCGGCCCGCTTGCCAAAGGATCCGATGCTGCCGGCGAGGAATGCGACTGGTGCGGTAACGAGGATCGCGAGAAGAGTCGAATCTGAGAGGGATTGCCCTAGGAACGCGGCTCCCATGAGTGCCGCCGTTGTCCAAAGCATCGTCCGCCAGCGTGTTCCGAAAGGCTGTCCCGCCTCGCTCACAGCGGCGAAGACGGCCCCGATGGAAAGTGGAACAGCCAACTCCGGGTGTCCTTGAACAACGGGGATCGTGGCGACGATGGCGGTCACTAACGCTGCACGAAACGCATCGCGCCAATCGGTGATGGAGAAGTCGAAGTCGAGCAAGCTGTACAGAGAGCGGCGTGAGGGAAAATCTGAGCGCGAATTCGCCACAGCGCCTCCCTCGCCTGCCACAGAATCGCGTGAAGTCTAGGGTTCAGGTCATGGAGCCATTGCGCATTGGAGTACTCGGGGCTGCTCGCATTAGCGGAGTAGCGATTGTCGAACCCGCCCGATTAACGGGGCATCGCTTAGTAGCGGTCGCGGCGCGTGACCGAGGTCGGGCGGAACAGTTCGCATCGGATAGCGACATTGAGCGCGTCTTGGACTCTTATCAGGCGGTCATCGATGATCCTGAGGTCGAGGCCATTTATAACCCGCTCCCTAATGGCCTGCACGGCCCTTGGAACCTGCGTGCCATCGCCACCGGCAAGCACGTGCTCAGCGAAAAGCCCTCGGCCAGCAACGCCGCCGAGGCTCGGGAAGTTTGCGATGCAGCTAAATCTGCGGGCGTGAAGTTCATGGAAGCTTTCCATTACCGCTACCACCCCGTCATGAAGCGCATGCTGGAAATTGCCGGTTCTGGTGAACTCGGGCAGCTTCAGCACGTGGATGTTCACATGTCTTTCCCAAACACCGATCCAACGGATCCACGATGGGACTTCGCGCTGGCTGGCGGCGCGACGATGGACGTGGGCTGTTACGCGATCCACGGTCTTCGCACACTGGGCACGGTCGGAGGTGGTGAGCCGTCGGTGGTTGCGGCTTCGGCAGTGGAGCGTGCCGGGTCTGGAGGGGTGGATGAGGTGCTGGAAGCCGATCTTGTCTACCCGTCGGGTCTAACCGCCCACTTTGAGTCAAGCTTTGTGGTTCCCGAAATGGACTTCACGATGCGCATCACCGGTAGTGAGGGTGAAGCATTCGCGCACAACTTCTGCGTCGCTGCTCTCGACGACCGCATCACCGTGAATGTGGCTGGTCAACACCGAGTAGAGGAACTTGGGAAGAAAACGACATACACCTATCAACTTGAAGCATTCGCCGATTACATTCGAAGCGATGCCGTGATCTACACCGATGCCGAGGATGCGGTGACTCAGGCCGAGTTGATCGACGCCTGTTATCTGGCAGCTGGCTTTCCGTTGCGGCCGGTGTCCACCATCTAGGTCGCTGAGGTGACGTCAGGGTGGAATCGCTCACGGTCCTTGCGCTTCACGGTTTCGCCCGCCAACCACGGCATCTGACGTCATTCAGTGAAGCGTGTCAGCGGCTCGGTTGGGCTTGCCTACGACCCGCGCTTGCTCCTCGATGGATGCCTGTTTTGATGAACAGCCGTCGGCATTTGGATCATGTGGCCGATCGATTGGTGGCGTCTTCGCGGCTAACCGGACCCGTCGTGATCGTTGGCCATTCCGCGGGAGCTGCGGCCGGATCATGGATAGCGCCGGTAATGATCCGCCAAGGAATCGATGTTCGTGGCCTTGCCTATGTGGATGGCAACGACAGCCCCAACCACCTCATCGAGCGCGCGTGGCCTGAACTTTCGCATGTTCCGATCCGTGCGGTCGCGGCACCACCGAGTCCGTGCAATCGACGCGGTCGGCTTACCGACTTCCTCGAACAGCACAGGCCCGGGTGCGTCGTCGTTGTTCCCGGCTCCGGCCATGGAGATATCGAGATGTCTGGCGCGCAGATCTATCACCGGATGTGCGGGGATTCGAGTCGTGCACCTCAGTGGCATGCAGTGCAAGGCGAGGTCCTTGACGCTGTAACCGATCTGTGTAACCAGGCGCCTTAGCGCAGTGGCCAACTGACGTCTACGCTCCCGAACGTGGATGTAGCGATCATGGGCGCGACTGGAAGTTGTGGTCGTCAGGTTGCCGCCCAACTGATTGAACGATCCCTTCTGCCGGAGACGGTCACTGTGCACCTCATCGGTCATGCCGGTGGAGCTCACGAATCCGAACTGTGGGGGCTCCGAGCGGACCTGCACGATGCGTTCGCCGACCAGGCGCCGAAGATCAAGATTGGAACCGACGTTGCCGCCACTGGCGCTGACGTGGTTGTCATGATGGCTGGTGCCACGGTCACTCGCGAGACATCCGATCGGGCTGCGCTCGCCGAGACGAACCGTCGGATTTTCGGTGAGGCCGCAGAGTCGGTTGGTGGGATGGACAACGACGTGACGGTGATCGTCCAGTCGAATCCGGTCGAGATGGCGGTCCACGCGTTCGGCTCGGTTGTGCCTCGCAACAAACTCCTCGCCGCGGCGGCCTGGTCGGATTCACTGCGGTTTCGACGCGAGTTGGCCGCCGATTTAGGGATCCGGCGACCGATGGTTAACGCGCAGATGTGGGGCCAGCACGGCGATCACCTCGTGCCGATCTGGTCGCGAATCCACGCCCGCGGGGTCGACGATCAGCGCCTCGCCGACGTGATCGGTGCCGCACGGGAGGGCCGAAACCTGTCGGATCTCTGCGAAGAAATCCCCGAGGCGAGAGCGCGAGCTCTGTCGCTCGTCAATGAGGGAGACATTCGCGGTGCTTACGAGTTCATCCAGGAGCAACCTGCGGATGTGCGAGCAGCGATCAAGCCGTTCTTCACACACTTCACCGCCGGTCGCACCACTGAACTCGCAACTGCCCACGCTGTCGTTGACATCGTTGGTTTCCTGGCACATGGCCAGCAGATCGCGGTACCGGCTCAAGTGATAGTGGATGGCGAGATGGAAGGACTACACGGCCCCCTTGCTGTTCCCGTGCTGCTCGACCCGATGGGCTGGTCGCAGGTGGTCGACGAGGCGATAGCGGAGGATGAACGCGAAGCCCTTGTCGCGGCAAGTGCTGCGATCAATGCGTCGCTTGCGTAGCAACACACCTACGCCGTTACGTCGTTTCTTGTCCCTACGACACTTGCGGCGTCTATGAACCATGACTCGTTTTCCAAGACCATGCGGTAGGCCATGACGGTGACAGGAGATCCTGAGACTTCAACCTGAATAAGCGCAGTCTCATCCAAGCGCTGACAATCCAAGAAATCGAATGCGGGATCGGTCAGCAGGAATGCGTAGGTGCCTTCGATGATCGCTTCGAACTGATCGACCGGTACCGAATCACGGAAGGATCCGGACGCGAATGCTCGGGCGGCCTCGAAGTCTCCGTTGGCGAACGCGCTCTGCTGACTTCTGATCGTGCCCTGGGCGCGCTGGAACATCACGTCTTCACAGGGAACGGTTTCGTCCGGCTCCGGTGTCGACGATTCCTCGGGTTGAGGTGATGCTTCACGAGATTGGTCTGGGGAGGGCTTCTGTTCTTCCTGCGTCGTCGACCGCGCTGTGTTCGCACCACCGGTGGTCGTGTCGCTGACGCAGGCGGTGAGGAGGGCTGCCGCAGCGATCAGGGCAAGGACACGCATGGAATGACGGTAGATCAGTTCCGGGTGAACCACACGTCGATAATTGGTCGCCCCTCACGGATCCCGCGCTTCTCGAAGTGGGTGAGGGGGCGCCAGTCGGGTCGATCGATCATCCCGCCAGACCAGTGACTGTTAGTTGAGAATGTCTCGATCATCGACTCCGCATACTCCGGCCAGTCGGTTGCTAGGTGCCAGTAGCCACCCGGCTCGACCACGGTGGCCATGGCGTCGAGGACGCGAGGTTGGGCAAGTCGGCGCTTGTGGTGTCTGGCTTTGGGCCACGGGTCGGGGAAGAACGAGCGAACACCGGCGACAGCACGGGGGAGTCGGGGAATCAGTTCCAAGACGTCCTGTTCGATGATGAACACGTTGCCGATGTCTTCCGTGCTGCACCGGTCAACAAGATCACCGATACCCGGTGTGTGAACATCCACGGCCAGGATCGTCTGGTCAGGGAAATGGCGGGATAGTTCTACGACCGGCCCTGCAGACCCGAATCCGATGTCGAGTATCACCGGCCGGTTTGACTCCCATGCCTTCGACAACGTCTCGCTCGTAAGGAGATGCCACCCGGGAGAGGTCAGGGCCCGCGCCTGGCGGGGTGTGATGCGGCTACGCCGAGGCTTGAAGGTTCGGATTCCCGGGCTGAGAATCGTCGGCTCCACGGCTGCAGTGTGGCCCATCTGCATAAGGCCACCTACGGTGGAGGTGTGTTCGCGACTCGATTGGTTGCCGGCGCGCCGGCGCTGTTCCTTGTGTTGGCATCGTGCTCAGCACCTTCGGTCTCGCAAGACGCCGCTGTCGCGTGCGGGTGGAATGAAACTGACGAGCCTGTGGTGTCCGTGCTCGAGGCTGACGCCGAACAGCGGGCGCGCAATGTGCAGCGAGCCGCGATTCGATTGGCGGCAGCCGTGAGGGTCGCCGACATCGATGATCGTTTCACTCCTTTGGTTGATGCGCTCCAGGAGACATCGTCGTTCGCAGAGGAGATCCAGGACATGACGAGCGAACAATTCGCGCAAATCCCTACGAGTCGATGGGACTTCGCGAAATACACGCAGGCTGTCGCTCGAGATCAATGTGAGCAGTTGCAGGCGCTCGTTCTCAAGGACTCATCGTGACCGACTCCGAGGCAACGATGCCGGTGGTTCTTTTCGATGGTCGATGCGGCTTTTGCACATGGAGTGTGGATTTTGCGAGAAAGTACGTACGAGCTCGCGCGCATTTCCTCGCCTATCAGACCGTGGACCTGGACCAATTCCCCGTCAGTCGAGAGCAGTGCGAGACGGCCGTGCAGTGGGTGGATGACTCCGGAGTCAGCAGCGGTGCGCTCGCGGTTGGTCGCATCCTTGGGGTGGGCTCGGGTTATTGGCCACTGGTCGGTCGCGTTGTGTCTTCCCCGGCAATTCTTCCGGTGAGCGAGCGTGTGTACCGGTTCATCGCGCGCCATCGCGGGCGACTGTGGGGCGTGGCGCCCGCGATCAGCGATTAGTGATCTCCCACGTCCACGCCGAGGGCGAGAGGAGAGTTGATGCGGTACTTGCGTTTGTGGTCGATGCGCCAGCACGAGCCGCGGCCTACGCCGCGGAACTCCCACGGATCCTCGATGTTCTCCGGTGGATCCGCGCGAAGCGCCGTTTGTTCGTCGATACCGACAACGGTTGTGGTGTCTGAGAGCATCGGCCGCATCACCATGTCAGGAATCCACTTTGCATAGACGTCGAAGTGCGGGAGGACGCGCAGCGACGGAATCAGACCCAGGCCCTCTTGCCCACCGGCGCGTGGATGGCGGATGTCGGGGACGTAGCCGCTCAGGGCCATCGCTCCGGCAGAACAGCCCGCGATGGATGCGCCGGCACGCCAGGCCCTATGCATAGCTCGCCAGACCGGTGTGTCGATCAAGGTCCGAGCCAGGTGTTTCGGGTTGCCTCCGGAGAGGTAGATGAGACCGGCGCCTTCGATCGCCTCGACGTGAGCTGGATCCATCGCGTCCTCGCGGAGTCGAACATCGACGATGACTTGCTCGACGCCCAGGCGCTCAGCCGCCTGCGCCCCAAGATCGTGCCAGCGGCGCAGGGACTCGTCCCCCTCGAGTGAAGCAGCCGTCGCCAACTGCACGTAGCGAGCAGGCTTGTCCGCGAGGAGCCACTCCTCGAGTTCGTGCATTTCGGGCAGATACTCGCCGCTGCCGACGAGGGCGATCCGCCCGGGCGCGGTCTGGCTCAGGACTCGGGTCCAGACTCGGATGCGCCGTGCTGGGCGTCGTAGTACTCACAAAAGGCGTCGTAGGCACGCGGCCCGTAGACGGTGGCCGGGCCACCCTGCATGAGGAATGTCACGCCGATGGCCTCGGCCGCCTCCTCCTTGGTGGCGCCAGCCCGAGACGCTCCCCGGGCGTGGCTGGCGATACAGCCATCGCACTGGGCGCCGACGGATAGCGCCAGCGCGATGAGTTCCTTGGTCTTGGTCGGCAGGGCACCCTCGGCCATGGCTCCGGCGTGCAGCTCCTTGAAACCGGCGTAGACGTCGGGAATCGCCTGCCGGAGGTTTCGGGCGAGGGGAGCGAGGGGCTCTTGAACGGCTTTGCCGTGCTCATGTGCCATGAAAAATACGATACCCCACAGGGTATTGATGTATCCTGAGCCCATGGAAATAGATCCCGCCATCAGCCGCGACGTCCTGATGCGCCTCAAGCGCGCCCGTGGCCAGCTCGACGGCGTGATCAACATGATCGAGGAGGACCGCAGCTGTGGTGACATCGTCACCCAACTCGCCGCGGTCTCGAAGGCTCTCGATCGAGCTGGGTTCAAGGTGGTGGCAACCGGCCTGAAGCAGTGCTGGGAAGACGGGGAGAAGGCCCCGATGACCGCCGAGGAACTCGAGAAGCTCTTCTTGTCGCTCGCCTAGAAAAAGTTTTTCGCTTCGGGTGCATCCAAGGGGGCATCCCGGTGCGAACTCCTAGGTAACCGGCCACCTGGTCGGGGTTGTAACAACATCTAGGAGCCGAACATGAACGACTCTCGTACCACCCAGGGCCGCAGTGCGGTCCGTCGTGGAGCGGTCGCCGCGGCCGCCGTCGGCTTGCTGGTGGGCAGTGTGGGTACCTTCGTGGCGACCGATCAGCGCAATCCGGCACCCACCATCGCCCAGGCCGAACTTGAGCCGCTGCCCGGGCAGCAGGCAAGGGGTGTGGCCCAGGTGCGGGAAACTCCGAACGGTCCAGTCTTGATGGTCGACGTTGCCGACCTACCTGCGACCGACGGCTATTTCGAAGTATGGATGCTCACGCCCGAGGCCGACTCCATGGTCTCGGTCGGCGTCCTCGGTGACGGTGCCGTCAGCGAGTTCCCGCTGCCATCGGGCATGGACATGGAGGTCTTTCCAGTGGTGGATATTCCTGTCGAGCAGTTCGACGGCGACGTCACCCACAGCGCAGACAGCGTGGTCCGAGGCGCGCTCGCAACCTGATTCGTATTCCTTGATTCGTGTTCCTGAGTCCGTGCTCATGAATGGGTATGCCTGACGCGATCACGGCGTTTGGCGCGGCATGCTTAGCCCGTGCACATCGATCACGCTTCCCTGGCACACCTGCGCCAGCGCACGAGCGCCAAGTGGCGGGCATATCCGGATGATGTTCTGCCCGCGTGGGTGGCGGAAATGGACTTCGCGCTAGCCGAACCCATCGCCACCGCGTTGCACGCGGCGGTGGACCGCTCCGATACGGGGTATCGGTGGGCCGATGAGGTCCCGGAGGCGCTGTCGGAGTTCGCGCTGGCGGAGTGGAACTGGCAGGTGCCGGTCGACAACGTGATCGTGCTCGCAGATGTCATGAGTTCGATTGCTCAATCCCTCATCCGTCTGACCGAACCCGGCTCTGAGGTGGTCATCAACCCTCCGGTGTATCCACCGTTCTTCTCGACAGTCGAGAAAGTGTGCGAGCGAACGGTCCGGGAGGTGCCGCTGGCGCGGACTGGGAACTCGGGTGAGGAGCGGTACCGACTCGACCTCGACGGTCTCGAGCACGCCTTCGCCGATCCCGCTGTTCAGGCATACGTGCTGTGCTCGCCCCACAATCCGACAGGCACGGTTCACTCGCCTGATGAGTTGCGCCGCGTTGCCGATCTCGCAGCTACGCACGGTGTGCTAGTGGTCTCCGATGAGATCCACGCACCGCTGACGCTCCCCGGCGCCGCTCATACGCCGTTCTTAAAGGTTGCTGCCGACGATTCCAATATGCGTGCGGTCGCAGCGGTATCGGCATCGAAGACGTGGAATATCCCCGGGCTGAAGTGCGCCCAACTTGTTGCCGGCGATGCCGTTCTTGACGATCTGCGAGACGGAATCCCGATCGAAGCGACCTACGGGGTGGGCCACTTCGGAGTTCTTGGCACCCTCGCCGCGTATCGCGATGGTGGTCCTTGGCGCGAGGTGATGCTCGCCACGCTCGATGACCGCCGTCGACTCCTGTTCGATTCGCTTGAGGCTATTCCGGGAGTCCGCATGACATGGCCGGAGGCGTCCTATCTCGCCTGGGTTCGCTTCGATGGCTTAGGCGACGACCCTGCGTTAACGATCCTCGACCACGCCAAGGTTGCGCTGAACTCCGGTCCGGCGTTCGGTTCCCAGGGCGCCGCTCACGCCCGGATCAACTACGCCACGACGAGGAAGAACCTCGAGAGCGTCATCGACGGTATCGGATCCGTGGCGGTCGGCCATGCGTCCTAGTTCCGTGCTCCTTTCGCATCGTGTCCGAAGCGCAATAGCCGCACTTATCGCGACCGGGCTCGTGATTGCTGGAGCACCGAATGCTTCCGCTGCCGACGATCTCGACGCCATCGCCTTCGGGGACTCGGTCATGCTCGGAGCCAAGTCCCAGCTCAAGGACGCCGGAGTCGGCAAGGTGGATGCCAAAGTGAGCCGTCAGGCGTACACCGGTCCGGGACTCTTGCGGGACAAAGGTGCTCGGCTACCCGAGCACGTCGTCGTCCACCTCGGAACAAACGGCACGTACACCTTGAAGATGTGCAAGCAACTCGTCCGCGCTGCCGGCAAGAGCCGCACCGTGTATTTGGTGAATCTGAAAGTTCCTCGGTCGTGGGAGAAGGAGAACAATCGGATGCTGAGCAAATGCGACTCGAAGTTCCGCAGCGACCGAGTAGTGCTCCTCGACTGGAACGCGATCGCGAGCGAGAATCCCGAGTATCTCTACGCCGATGGGGTTCATCTTCGACCGGAGGGAGCAGCAGCGTTCGCCAAAATGGTCCGGAAGGCGGTCACCACCCCGCGGGCGCCGTACAGCGACCGACTCTGAACTGCCTCGCCTCGGGCGTTGGATCGCTCCACAAGTAATGACGGTCACACCGGCTTTGTGCCATTGCTCACAGGACAGCGTTTACACGCCTGTCTCGCCGCGCGCTGAGCGGTCCGAAGGGCCATCCTGACCGAACCTTCCCCACCTTCTGACAATCGGACAACGGAGTCACGATGGCAATGACGGGCGCTGTACAGACAGGTATCGAGAACGCACCGACTCGCAACAAGCAGATTCTCGAATGGGTCGAGGAGATCGCCGAACTCGCGCAACCAGACCGCATCGAGTGGTGCGATGGATCCCAGGAAGAGTGGGACCGACTCACGAGCGAGCTCGTCGAGTCCGGCACGCTCATCCGCCTGAACCCGGACTTGCGACCGAACTCGTTCCTCGCCAGGAGCGATCCGCGTGACGTCGCGCGGGTCGAGGAACGTACGTTCATTTGCTCTCAGAAGGAGATCGACGCTGGACCCACGAACAACTGGGCCGAGCCCACAGAGATGCGGGCAACCCTCAAGGGGCTTTTCGCAGGCAGCATGCGTGGTCGAACCATGTACGTCATTCCGTTCTCCATGGGACCGCTGGGCTCAAGGATCTCCCAACTTGGCGTCGAGATCACGGACTCGCCATACGTGGTTCTCAACATGCAACTCATGACACGCATGGGAACGGCTGCACTCGAAGAGATCGGCGAACACGGCGATTTCGTGCCGTGTCTCCACACCGTCGGCTACCCACTAGTGGACGACGCTGGTGAGGCACGCGAAGACGTCGCGTGGCCCTGCAACGACACGAAGTACATCGTGCATTTCCCCGAGACCCGAGAGATCTGGTCCTACGGTTCGGGCTACGGCGGCAACGCTTTGCTGGGCAAGAAGTGCTACGCGCTACGCATTGCTTCCGCCATGGCCCGCGACGAAGGTTGGCTGGCCGAGCACATGCTCGTGCTCAAACTGACATCACCGGAGGGCGACGTCCGCTACATCACCGCAGCCTTCCCGTCCGCTTGCGGCAAGACAAATCTTGCGATGCTGGAGCCGACGATGCCCGGCTGGAAAGTTGAAACCATCGGTGATGACATCGCCTGGATGCGCTTCGGGGAGGATGGCCGGCTCTACGCGATCAACCCGGAGGCCGGGTTCTTCGGTGTCGCACCCGGAACCGGCATGGAAACCAACGCCAACGCGGTTCGAACCCTTACTGGCAACAGCATCTTCACCAACGTTGCGCTGACCGATGACGGCGACGTCTGGTGGGAGGGGCTGACCGACGAGACCCCGGCGCACCTGATCGATTGGAAGGGCCGGGACTGGACTCCGGATTCGGATGAGCCGTCGAGTCACCCCAACGCCCGCTTCACCGTTCCGGCGGCGCAATGTCCGACCATCGCTCCTAACTGGGAGGACCCAACCGGGGTGCCGATCGACGCCATCTTGTTCGGCGGTCGGCGCGCCACCAACGTTCCCCTGGTCACCGAATCCTTCGACTGGGCGCACGGCGTCTTCATGGGCGCCACGATGTCGAGCGAGAAGACAGCGGCGGCCGAAGGGACGGTTGGTGAACTTCGACGCGACCCCTTCGCGATGCTGCCGTTCTGTGGCTACAACATGGCCGACTACTGGGGCCATTGGTTGAAGATCGGCTCGTTCACGAGCCCGGAGAAGTTGCCTCGTATCTACTCGGTGAACTGGTTCAGGCGAGATGCCGACGGACGATTCATCTGGCCGGGCTTCGGAGACAACTCACGAGTCCTGGAGTGGATCATTCGGCGCATCGAAGGACAGGCCGACGCGGTCGAGACGCCGATCGGCCGCCTCCCGGTGCTGAGTGAGATGGACCTCGACGGTGTGGACATCACCGAGGCCGACCTCGAAGAGTTGTTCCGACTAGATCCGGAATCGTGGATGGCCGAGGCGGACCTCACCGAGGAGTACTTCGCGCAGTTCGATGATCGGGTACCGGCCGAACTCCGCGACCAGCTCCAGGGGTTGCGGAACCGACTCGGCTAGACGGCCACTCGGCAGCGGGTCAGCGCTCCATCGTTGCGACCAGCACGGCCTTGATGGTGTGGAGTCGGTTCTCCGCCTGATCGAAGACGATGCTGGCGGGGGAGTCGAAGACCTCCGACGTTACCTCCACCCCGTCGGTCAGGCCGAAGTCCTCGGCGATTGAACGCCCGATTGCTGTGTTCTGATCGTGATACGCCGGTAGGCAGTGCATGAACTTCGCCTGCTCACCTGCGATGGCCATGAGTCCGGAGTCCACGCGGTAGGGCTTAAGCAACTCGATGCGCTCGGCCCAGACGTCCTTCGGCTCACCCATCGAGACCCACACGTCGGTGTGCACGAAGCTGACCCCCTGGACACCTTCGGTGACGTCTTCGGTGAGGGTTAGCTGTGCGCCTGATTCCAGAGCACGTTCTTGGGCGATGGCCTGGATGTCCTCAGAAGGCCACAGCGATCGGGGAGCGACGATCCGAACGTCGGCTCCGAGGATCGCCCCGGTGACCAGGAGCGAGTTGCCCATGTTGAAGCGTGCGTCGCCGACGTAGGCGAACGACGGAGCGAAGGAGCCCGCGTACTCCTGCATAGTCAGGAAGTCGGCAAGCATCTGAGTGGGATGCCAGGTATCGGTGAGCCCGTTGAAGACCGGGACATCGGCGTACTGAGCCAGTTGCTCGACGATGCTGTGATCGGCCCCCCGGTACTCGATGCCGTCATAAACCCGAGAGAGAACGCGCGCGGTATCCGCGATGGATTCTTTGTGGCCGATCTGACTTGATGCTGGGTCGAGCACCGTGCTGAAGCCACCCTGGTGGGCTATTGCGGCTTCGAAGGAGATGCGGGTGCGCGTTGAGGTCTTCTCGAAGATCAACGCGATACCGCGGCCCGCGAGCCGCTGTGTCTCAGTGCCCGAAGCGCGTTCGCGTTTCAGTTGTGCAGCACGTTCGAGGAGATAGGTCAACTCCTCGGCGGAAAAATCCTTCTCGGTGAGAAAGTCCCGTCCACGCAGATCGATCGCGTCAGTCACCCACCGAACCCTAGCGGCGAGCCACTATGCGGTGATGCCGAGCGCCCGTGGAGAAATCGCGGTATCGACGTCTGCCCCGGCAGCACGAAGGCCGTCACCCTTCTCCCGTGGGTAGTGCCGCGAATCAAGGCGGCGGTAGATCCGCTCGCGGTCCTCTTCGCTCAGACCACCCCAGACTCCGTACGGTTCACGGGCGCGAATCGCGTAGTCGGCGCACTCGAGTCGGACGGGGCACGATGCGCAGACCGCCTTGGCGGTGCGGTCACGCCGAATGCGCGACAAGCCCCGCTCATTTTGCGGATGGAAGAAGATCGTCGGATCGACGCGCCGGCAGGCACCCTGCTCTTGCCAGAACCAGGTGGCGTCGTCAGGGACTTGAGCGAGCGGTTGCTGCGGCATTGCGTCCTCCCGTGAGTCGTGGATCCGACTGCGTCGTGCTCTGCCTCAACGGTAGGCGCGCAAGAGCCGTCGACGAATGGACGAAAGTCCCGACCCTGGGGGATCAGGTCCTGCGGTTACTCGGACTCAGGTGTCGATTCGTCGGCGAGTTTCTTGCGGACGTCTTCCATATCCACGTCACGAACCGCCTGCACCAGGTTCTCGAGAGCCGGTTGCGGCAGCGCACCGGCCTGTGAGTACAGCACCACGCCGTCACGGATCGCCATCAGGGTCGGGATCGAACTGATCTGGAAGTACCCGGCAAGGCCCTGCTCGGCCTCGGTGTCGACCTTGGCGAAGACGATGTCGGGATTGGCTTCGGAAACGGTCTCGTACACCGGAGCGAAGGTCCGGCAGGGGCCACACCAGGAGGCCCAGAAGTCCACGAGGACGATGTCATTGCCGCCTACGGTGTCGGCGAAGGTCTGTTCGGTGAGCTCTTGTGTTGCCATGCCTATACCCTAGGGGGTATCAGCAAGCCGTGTGTCAGCGGGTCTCCGTCGAGGGCCTGCGGGCCTCCACCAAGAACGCCGACGCGAGGAACAATCCCCGCCAGGTGATGTCGTTCGATCCGCCTTCGTGGGACGCTCCTCCGACGGTTGCCTGGAAGGCGGCGTCCTCGAGTGCGATGTCCGCGGCCCGGAAGGCAGACGGATCCTGGCTTTGGAGGTACGGCATCCCGGCGTGGAAGTGGAAGTAGTGAACCGCAACGTCGACGAAGCCGGCGCCCTCGAACATCGCGGGAGTGGTCAGCGGATTGTCGAACGGCTCAAGAATGTCTTCTCCTGCCTCGGCCATCCGCGCTGCTGAGCCGGGCACGTCCATGCGCAGTCGGTTGCCGAGTTCGGTGTCGATGATCTGTCGAACCTCGCCCGAGACCCCCGGCAGCAGCCCGTCCATCATCAGCGCGTGCGTAAATCGGTTGTATGTCGTCAGAGCAAAGAGGGAATTGCGGAACTCGATGAATACCCGACCGCCGGGGGCGGTCAACTCGAAGAGATTCGCCAACGCCGCTTGCTTGCCGTGGATGTGGGGGAGTACGCCCATTGCCACGATGCCGTCGAATGGGCCCTGTTCGGCGACCGAAGCGTAGGTAGCCGGATCGCGAAGATCTCCGGAATCGAATGCCGATGGGTCAAGGCCCAGTTCTCGCGCCTTGGTGCGAGTGGCGTCGACTGCGTCGTCGTTGTTGTCGAAACCGCGCATCGAAAAGCCAGCCTCGGTGAATGTCTCGATCGCTGCCCCGCCCCCCGTACCGATCTCTAAGAAGTTCCGCCCGGGACCGGCGAGCAGAGTGGGCAGGACGTACCGGAACGCGAAGGCGTTGGCGGGATAGTCGAGATCGGGGTCGGCGGCATTGGCGGGAACGGGGTCGACGAATTCGACTGGAATGGGCATATCGGAATCTTCCGGGGGTACCGAGCCCCCTGCAACCGCGGGTCTTGGCGCTGGAGTGGTCGGTGCTGGCCACGTACACTCGTCAAATGGCCGACACCACGCCTTTGGAATCGCCCAGCGGTGGCACGCTGCTCGAAGAGCGCACATCGTCGACCGACGACGGCGATCACGAACGGTTCGCGCATTACGTCGAGAAAGACAAGATCGTCGAGAGCGCGGTTACGGGAAAGCCGGTTACTGCGCTCTGCGGCAAGAAGTGGACCCCTGGACGCGATCCGTCGAAGTTTCCCATTTGCCCGGAGTGCCAAGAAATCCATGCGTCGTTGCCACGCGGCGGTGAATGACCGCGTGCGTCGAATGCCGGCGCTCGCCCGCGGTGCCGTTCTCGTACTCGCCGCACCCGTCATCGTTGGTTGTGCATCGGCCGACGGAGGCGACGCTGCGGGCTCGGTAGTTCCGACCGACGACGACGCCGAGACCGAACTTGTCATCTTGGATCCCTGCTCCAAACCCAATCTCACGACCGTCGAGCCGGGTGCGTTGACTTTCACCACCGGAGCAGCACCCGCACAGCCGTACTTCCTCACCGATGAGCCCGCCGATCGTGCGGGCTTCGAGTCTGAGCTCGCCTACGCTCTCGCGGCCGAACTCGGGTTCCGCCCCCAGGAAGTCACGTGGGAAATCGTTCCAGCGCAGGACGTCCTGACCGGCACCTTCTTGGACTATGACATCGCTATCGGCGGATACGTCGCTCGACCCGATGAATATCCCGCGATCGCCTACTCCACTCCGTACCTCGAGACCACGACGGTGCTCGACGTCAATGACGACAACGT
>Ga0181579_10002087_pt1 | contig 16233 bp, 18 predicted proteins | sample 071ome_24_FD_132996 | JGI IMG/M metagenome (GOLD analysis project Ga0181579, IMG submission 132996) | Coastal salt marsh microbial communities from the Groves Creek Marsh, Skidaway Island, Georgia - 071402CT metaG (megahit assembly) | ecosystem: Environmental > Aquatic > Marine > Intertidal... | reverse complement strand
GTTTTATGCTTGACGATCGTTGGATGCGTTCCGGCCCCTCAGGAACCGGGCCCCGTTTCGAGCGGCACGTTGTTTACCGCCGCCCTTGCCAACCTCGAGGACAAATATGTCGATCCGTTCGATCCGAAATCGAAGATGATCGCCGGCCTGCGAGCGCTGGAAAATGTCGACTCCAGTGTCGAGTTTCGGCTTTCCCGTCAATATCTGGAGATATCCCAGGAGGTTGCCCCGCCCGTAAAAATTCCCAGACCAATGGGAAATGGCGCGGCGAATTGGGCCGACGCCGGAGCACGGCTGCTTAATTCCGCCCGCGCTGAAATGCCTGCATTTGTCGGCATGCCGACATGGAAACTCAATCAGATCGTTCTCGACGGCATCACCGCAAACCTTGACCGCTATTCGCGATATCTGCCGCCTCACCAGGCACGGAAGAGCCGCGAGAAGCGCGAGGGTTTCGGCGGTATCGGCATACATATTGAAAAAAGCGGCAGCCGTACGATTATCGGGAAAGTCCTGCCTGAGTTGCCGGGTGAAGCGGCGGATCTACGAGTCGGGGACGAAATCACGCATATCGATGGCGACGCGATTGAAGGCTGGTCCATCTACGATGTTGCTCTTAAATTACGGGGACCGGTCGATAAACCTATCGACCTTGTCCTGAGACGCCCGGCCGTCCCGAGAGCCCTGAAAAAAACCATGCGGCGCAAACCGGTGATCCCCCGGTCGGTAAGTGCCATATTGAAGGACGGTATCCTGAAATTGGAAATCAGCATTTTCAATGAGGGGACCGTCAGATCCATTGAAAGAATTTTACAGGCGCCGCGAGATACACGAACTCAGCAGATCAGAGGCGTAATACTCGATCTTCGGAACAATCCGGGCGGGCTGTTGCAGGAAGCGATCGATACCGCTGATTTGTTCCTCAATAAGGCGCGCATCATATCGACACGGGGCCGCCACACGGAAAGCATGCAACAGTTTGATGCCGAACCCGGCGAAATTCTGCCGGAAACACCCATGGCGGTTCTGATCAATGGCCGCACGGCTTCGTCGGCGGAAATTGTTGCCTTGGCGCTCCGTGATAAAGGTCGGGCCGTCATTATCGGGTCAACATCCTATGGGAAAGGAACCGTCCAGACCATTATTGGCATGCCCGATCTTGGTGACCTAAATATCACCTGGGCGCGCATTCACGCGCCATCGGACCAAGTTCTCGATGGTCAGGGAATTGTTCCCGCCCTATGCAATAGCGACGTCCGTTGGACGGAAGAACGCGAAATACCGTCTAAAATTTTTAATGGGCTGGCAAAATACAGGGGTTCCCCCCATTTTTCCGCCGCCGGAAAAACCGCTTGCCCACCAAATAAAGAACGCCCGGTTGCTGACGTTGCGATTGCCAGATTTACCCTGAGCAATCGGATGCTCTACCGGGCGGCGACCGCTAGTGGCAGCAAGCAGGTGTCGCGGCACAATACAAACGATCCGGGGTAATCGGGCGGCAATCCCGCTTGACAGCCGCGCGCCGAAGTGTAATGTGCGCGCCCGAACCGGGCCACTGGAAGAGACAAAAAAATGGCAAAGGCAAATTCAATCCAGATCAAGCTGGTCAGCACGGCGGACACAGGGTTTTATTACATTACCCGCAAGAACCCGCGTACCCTGACCGAGAAGATGGAAAAGCGGAAATACGATCCGGTCGCGCGCAAGCACGTCCTCTTTAAGGAAGCAAAGATCAAATAGTTTTCTTTTTTCCTGAAATTTAAAAACCCGCGCCGGATTTTCTGCGCGGGTTTTTTGTCGGGATGTGCCGAGCGTTCAGGCAATCGCCCGTTTGGGTGGCGCCGGGGCATCTTCACCCGAAACCACGACACAGTTTCGGCCCTGTTCCTTGGCGCTGTATACCGCCTGGTCAGCCGCGCGAAGCAACCCATCCAGGTCCTGTTCGCCGGCAACCGCCGTCGCCACGCCGATACTGATCGTCAGCGCGAGCGGTTTTTCAACGCCGAGAAGATCGAACCGGCTTGCCTCCACCGTCCGACGCAGCCGTTCAGCGGCAAGTCCGGCGACATGGTCGGAACAATCCGGCATGATGACGACGAATTCTTCGCCGCCCAGACGAACGGCGGTGTCGAAACCCCGCAAGTTTTCGCGCAACAGATTGCTGGCGCCCCGCAACACGACATCGCCGGCTTCATGACCGTAGGTATCGTTCACCGATTTAAACCGGTCGATATCGATCAGAAGGGCTGCCACACGCTTGCTGCTCGATTTAAGCCGTTCCTGAAGCCGCCCGAAATGGGATTCCAGATAACGCCGGTTATAGAGCCCGGTAAGAGCATCGGTAACCGCCGCGTTAACACTGGCGACATAGGTCTGACGCAAGCGCGATTCGTAGCGGGCGCGCCATTCGTCGCAAGCGCGGTTTAGGCGCACCAGCGAACTGATTCTGGCAAACAGGGCGGTATCGTTGACCGGTTTACTGAGAAAATCATCGGCGCCCGCCTCCAGGCCCTGAACCCGGTCGCCCGTCGCATCCAGCGCCGTCACCATGACGACGGGAATGTGCGCCGTTACGGGATCGGTTTTAAGCGCGGTGCAGACTTCATACCCGTCCATATCGGGCATCATGACGTCGAGCAGGATGATGTCGGGCTGCTGCGTCCGGGCGATCTCCAGCGCCGTCTTGCCGTCATTAGCCGAAAGCACCTCGTAATATTCAAGCGCCAGCCGGGCTTCCAGCAACTTCACGTTGACCGGAATATCATCGACGACAAGGACACGAGCGGACATAAGCCAAAACTCCCAGGCGTTAATCGAGAACGCTGTTTATCGTTTCAATAAATTTGGCGACGGATATCGGCTTTGCGATATAAGCGGCGCACCCGCCGCTCCGGATTTTTTCTTCATCGCCTTTCATGGCAAACGCGGTAACCGCGATAACCGGAATTTCACAAAGGTCGTCGGCTTCCTTGAGCAATTTCGTGACTTCAAGGCCGGACACTTCCGGCAGCTGAATGTCCATAAGGATCGGGTCGGGATCGTGCTCCCGCGCCAGTTCGAGTGTCTCGCGCCCGTCCTTCGTCTGAATCGTCTCATAACCATGCACTTCGAGCAGGTCCTGAAACAACTTCATATTCAATTCGTTATCTTCGACGATCAATATTTTCTTTGCTGTCATTTCGTCGCTCCCGCGGGGCGTGTTCCCCGAATTCGGGCTTCCAAACGCGCCTGTCACTGATATTTGGGCAAAAAGGTTAATAAGACGTTTTCTTTTATTCGAGACCGCTGGTTTTAGCCAATTTTGTTTGCTTCTTGCCAAGACGATTTTAATGGAGGCACATTGACGGCCCTTTCCCGCGGGAGGCAAGTAATAAGTGCGTATTGGCATTGATTTGGGCGGCACGAAGATCGAATTCCTGGCCCTCGGCCCGGGAGACCATGAGCTCCACCGATATCGGATCGACACGCCGGCCGGGCAATATGCCGAAACAATCGCGCTGATTGCCGAAAATGTGCGTTTTCTGGAAACACAAACAGGTCTCACCGGCACGATCGGCATAGGAATACCCGGTACAATTTCGCCAACATCGGGACGGGTCATGAATGCCAATTCGGTATGGTTGAACGGACAACCGTTCGATCGCGATCTCGCGGCCGCGCTGGGCCGCGAAATCAGGGTGGCAAACGACGCGAACTGTTTTGCCTTGTCAGAAGCCACGGACGGCGCCGGCAGCACCGCCGGCAGCGTATTCGGAGTGATTCTCGGCACCGGGGTCGGGGGCGGCCTTGTGCTGAATGGCCGGCATATCCGGGGAGCAAACGCGATCGGCGGCGAATGGGGCCACAACCCGCTGCCCCGGCGGGGACACGGCGATCACACCCCACGCGATTGCTGGTGCGGCCGCCAGGACTGTATCGAAACATATCTGTCCGGCCCCGCCCTTGAAGGAGAGTACACGGCAATCGCCGGCACTGCCGCCAAGGCCACGGAAATAGTTTCCCTTGCCGCTGACGGCGACAGCGGCGCTGAGACGCTTCTCTCCCTTTACGAGGAACGGGCGGCACGGGCGCTCGCCACGGTGATCAACCTTTACGACCCCGAAATCATCGTTCTTGGCGGCGGTTTATCGAATATTGAACGGTTTTACGAAGCGATCCCGCGCCTGTGGAAAACCCATGTTTTTTCGGACCGGGTGACAACAAGGTTGGAACCTCCGGTCCATGGCGACTCTAGCGGTGTCCGCGGCGCGGCGCGTCTATGGCCCGAATACTCCTAGGGTCTTATCCCGCCGCAATCGGGGGCATCGACCAGATCAAGTTTCGCCAGCTTTCCTTTCAGGCGCATATCATCCAGAGAAATGGAGAGCTCATCCGCGACCCCATTTTCATATAACCGGATGCCATATTCGTAATATGGCGCATCCGTTTTGGCGCTATCCCGGAAATACGCGACTGAAATCATCCAGGACCGCAATCCCGCCAGACCGTTGTCCCGAACAGCGGGCTGTTTCCCCGCCTCGGTAATGACAGTGGTGGCGGTGAAAACGTCTTCCTCGTCCATGCCATCGAACAAAGCGGTTGAAAAAATAACCGGAAACCGCTTTGCGTTCAGCGCCTTCGCGAGGATCGCCCGCATATGAAGAAGCGGGAACATGGTGCCCTCATTCAGCAGGACAGGCTTCCGCCCCCGGGGGCGCGAATAGACGACACGGCCCTTTTGACCGGGGCCCGACAATGTCGCGTTTCCGGCAAATCTGTCGGTCGTCTTGCCGTTCAACCGGTGTGTAACCGAAAAACGATAATCGGTGCCTTCGTTGCTTTCCCAGGTCGTGGAGGCAACGCCAAGCCTCACCGGCTCGGCTCCGGCATAGGCAACCTCCAGGACGGAACGATACTCGCTGGTCCAGCCGGCACAGGCATTCCGCCAATCGAATATGACCCTGCCCTGCGCCCCGGCGACATCGGGGGCCGATCCGCCTCGATCCAGTGTCAGGGTATAGGCGGCCTTGTGGGACACCAGCCCAGACGCGGTAGCCGGCAAGGCATGGAAACAGGTGATCGCCGCAACCAGAAGCAGGCGGCGTATGGCGGGTGTTGGAAGCGTGGTCATAAAAGGCGGTGCCGAAATCGGTTATTGCCCGGTAAAGATGGCCCCTGGACCGGCAAAAACCAACCCGTTCCATCACCGGGCAGGTAATTTTTTCCGGGCATCGTTCTCATAACCAGCTTCAAAACCCTGAATTTCCCGACCATCAAGTGGCATGGCGATTGCTATTTAACGGGTGACCCAACCCCTTACGCGATCCCGGAGAGGCGCAAAATCATGGCAACGATCATCAAGAATTTTCCCGGCGGGATTCCCTTCGGAAAAACAGCGATAGCGACCTTGCTGGCCGGTGTGTCGGAGGAATTGTTGAAAGACCTGCCGGACGGCGTCCAGGATCGTGAACAGGCCCTGATAGAACGCACCTTGCGCTATGCGGAAGAATCCGAAAGACGCATCGCCAAACAACGCCAGCGGATTGAAGAGCTCGAAACTCTCACTCTGAACGATCCGATGACCGGTTTGCTCAACCGGCGCGGCTTTGACCGGCAACTCAATCTCGCGTTGGGCCGCGCCCGCCGCTACGGCGAAATCGGCATCCTGGCGTTCTGCGATCTGGACAATTTGAAACAGGTCAATGACAGATTCGGTCACTGCGCAGGTGACGCCCTGGTCAAATGCGCGGCGGCGGTTCTGGCTGAAGCGGTCCGCGACATCGACACGGTCGGCCGTTTGGGAGGAGACGAATTCGGGATTTTGCTGACGAACACCAACCGCCGCGATGGTGAAAGGCGCATCAGAACGATTCAGTGGCGGCTGGAAAGCGCCGGCACGACGCACCGCGGCACCGATATCCCCCTCAAAGCCAGTATCGGCGTTGAACCCTATGGCGCCGACGACACGATTGCCGATCTGAACCATCGCGCCGACATGGCGATGTATGAGGTCAAGCGGCTGAAACAATCCGGCGAGATATTCGCCGCCGCTGAATAGCGGCCCCGCTCAGTCTTCTTTTTCGGGCGGCATCACCACCCGGATGTGAAGCTCTTCCAGATGCGCCTCGTCGACGCCGGCGGGGGCGCCCATCATCAGATCCTGAGCCTGCTGAGTCATCGGGAACATCGTGACTTCGCGGATATTCTGTTCGTCGGCCAGCAACATGACGATACGATCGATGCCCGGAGCGGAACCGCCATGGGGCGGCGCGCCGAATTTCAGGGCGTTCAGCATGCCGCCGAAACGCTTCTCGACCTCCTCGGCCGGATAGCCCGCGATCTCAAACGCCTTATACATGATTTCGGGACGATGATTCCGGATGGCGCCGCTAGAAAGCTCCACCCCGTTGCAAACGATATCGTACTGGTACGCCTTGATGTCGAGCGGATCCTGCGTTTCCAGCGCTTCCAGCCCGCCCTGCGGCATGGAAAACGGATTGTGGCTGAATTCAACCTTGCCGGTTCGTTCATCGAGCTCATACATCGGATAATCAACAATCCAGCAGAAATCGAACCGGTCTTCGGCAACCAGGCCCAGCTCCGTCCCGATCCGCGTCCGGGCGAGCCCCCCGAATTGTGCCGCCGCGGGTGCCGCGGCGCAGGCAAAGAACACCGCGTCACCATCGCCGACGCCGGTTTGCGCCTTTAACGCCGCCATCCGCTCATCATCCAGGAAACGCGCGATCGGGCCCTTGCCCTCACCGCCCTCGAAAATGATATAACCGAGGCCACCGGCGCCTTCCGCGCGGGCCCAGTCATTCAGCTTGTCAAAGAAACTGCGGGGTTGTCCGGCAGCGCCCGGCGCGGGTATCGCGCGCACGACCGACCCCTTATCGATGGCACCGGCGAAAATCTTGAAATCCGTCCCGCGCCAGATTTCCGTTACATCCGACATTTCGATCGGATTACGCAAATCGGGCTTGTCGCTGCCGTATTTCAGCATCGCTTCGTCGAACGGAATGCGCGGGAACGGCACATCCGTGACCTTCTTTCCGCCGCCAAAATCCGTAAACACCCCGTGCAACACCGGCTCAAGCGCGCCGAACACGTCTTCCTGGGTTACGAAGGACATCTCCATATCGAGTTGATAGAACTCGCCCGGCGAGCGGTCGGCCCGCGCGTCTTCATCGCGAAAGCACGGGGCGATCTGAAAATACCGGTCGAACCCGGCAACCATGATCAACTGCTTGAATTGCTGCGGTGCCTGCGGCAGTGCATAGAATTCACCCGGATGCAGACGGCTCGGCACCAGAAAGTCGCGCGCACCCTCGGGCGAGGTCGAGGTCAGGATCGGCGTCTGGAATTCCACGAACCCCTGTTCAGTCATGCGGCGGCGGATGTCGGAAATCACCTGTGACCGCAGGACGATATTGTTGTGAATTCGGTCGCGCCGTAGATCGAGAAACCGGTAACGCAGCCGCGTTTCCTCGCCGTAATCCTCGTCGCTATTGACCTGAAGCGGCAGGGTCTCGGCCGTCCCCAGCACATCAATCTCTTTGATCACCAATTCGACCTCGCCCGTGGGCAGGGTCGCGTTGATAGTGTCATCGCTGCGCCGGACGACCTCACCGGTTACGCGTATAACGGTCTCCAGCCGCGCGCCTTCGGCGGCCTCGAATATCGGGCTGGAAACGTCTGTGACACATTGCGTGACGCCGTAATGATCGCGCAAATCGATGAATAGCAAATTGCCATGGTCGCGCTTGCGATGGATCCAGCCTGACAGCCTGACTTGCTCTCCGGCATTTTCGATCCGCAGATCGCCGCAGCGATGTGTTCGGTACTCATGCATCATTTTGCCTCAACTCGATAATCGAGCCGGAATTATCCCTCCGGCCGGGTTTGCGGGGCAAAGGCCACGGATTGGCCCGGCCTGTCAAGTGGCGAGGGCCGCGGCTATCATCGAGGCGGAGATTTGTGTATAGCATGCCGCCATGACGCTAATCTCAGATACAGACACGCTCCGCGCATTTTGTGAAAAGGTTTCCGCCTCTTCGGATTTCGTAACCGTCGACACGGAGTTCATCCGCGAAAGCACCTACTGGTCAGAGCTTTGCCTTATCCAGATCGGCGGAAAGGACGATGTCGCGGCCATCGATGCCTTGGCCGATGGCATCGACCTCACGCCGGTATTGGACTTGATGCGTGATAAGTCGATTACTAAGGTTTTCCACGCGGCGCGCCAGGATTTCGAGATTTTCTACCAGTTGATGGGCGAATTGCCCCAACCGGTATTCGACACGCAGATTTCCGCGATGGTCTGCGGATATGGCGACTCCGTCGGTTATGAAGCGCTGGTCGGCAGCCTCGCGAGAAAGCGCATCGACAAATCCATGCGCTATACGGATTGGCGGCGGCGGCCTCTGTCTGACAAACAGCTATCCTATGCGTTATCGGACGTGACCCACCTTCGGGTGATCTATGAAAAGCTCCGCGACATGCTGGCGGAAAACGGGCGTGTGGACTGGGTCGCGGAGGAGATGGACACGCTGACCAATCCCGCGACCTATGAGCCGGACCCCAATGAATCCTGGCGGCGGCTGAAAGTCCGCACGCCCAAACCCCGTTTCCTGTTGATCCTGCGCGAAATCGCGGCGTGGCGGGAACTGGAGGCCCAGCGCCGCAATGTGCCGCGTAACCGCGTCCTTCGCGACGACGCCCTGCTGGAGATTGCCGCCCAGGCGCCGAAGGATGAAAAGGCCCTACGCTCCTTGCGCGGCATGCGCGGCGGCCAGCCCAAGGGCGACGCGGTAAAATCCCTTTTGGAGGCCATCAAGCGCGGTAGGGAACTCCCCGAGGAATCATGCCCACCGTTGCCGGCCCGGCCCAACAAGCTGGCCCATATGGAAGCGGCGCGCGAGCTGGTCCGGGTACTGCTGAAACATTGCGCCCAGGAACATGGGGTCGCCCAGAAATTGATCGCCAATGCGGATGAAATCGAGACGCTGATATCCGAACCGCGATCGGATATTCGTCCATTGTGCGGCTGGCGGCGCGATCTGTTTGGCGATCATGCCGTGGCCCTGCTTCAGGGGAGGCTGGCGCTGGCAGCTAACGGATCGGATATCCGGCTGGTTGAGCCCGGCAAGCAGGTTTAAGACCACTCCGGGAACACGTCGCGCACGAAAGGAATTGTGATCGCCCGGTGGCGCGACAGCGCTTCCGCATCAAGCCGATCCACAATATGGCGCGCGGCATCGAAGCTTCGATCCATGCGGACAGAGATATAGGAAAGCACTTCGGGCGAAACCTGAACCTGCCGGTCGGCGAACATCTTTATCAGCACGCCCCGTAGCATGTCGTCATCGGGCATGGTGATTTCGGCAACGGGCAAGGTTTTCAAACGCGATATCAGATCAGGCAATCCGCGCTTCCAGCGGGCCGGCGGTTCCGCGCAAGCGATCAACAAAGCGCCGCCGCGCGCCGCCACACAATTGAACAGATGAAAAAGACCTTCCTGATCGGCCCGATCGGCATCATCCACAAAACAGGCCGACAAGCTTTCATCGCCCAGCACCGCCTCAAGCGCGCCGGCCGTGCTCTCAGCCTTGATCTCCAGCGCGCCACTTTGCGCCCGCCAGACCGCGCCCAGATGAGTTTTCCCGGCCCCTGGCGGACCGCAAACGACCAGCCCGGGCAGTGGCCAGTCCGGCCAACGGTCAATCCAGCCTATCGCCTCGCTATTGCAATCGGAAACCAGAAAATCATCCCGCCCCTGCGCCTGCCTCTGCGGCAGAGTCAGAACAAGCTGGCGATCGCCATTCATAACGCTAGGTGCCGCCCCCACCGGTAAAGGTGCCGCTTTCCCGATAGCGCGCAGCCGCGAAGCGGGAAAGCACACCGACGACCGCCGCGACAGGCACCGCCAACAGGACGCCGGTAAAACCAAACAGGGTCCCGCCCGCCATCAAGGCGAAGATCATCCAGGCCGGATGCAGACCGACCTGGTCACCGACCACTTTGGGCGTGACGAAATTTCCCTCAATGATCTGACCGGCGGCGAATATCGCTGCCACAATCAGAATTGGCAGCCAGCCATCAAACTGGGCGATCGCCACAGCAATCCCGAGTGCGAACCCGATCAGCATGCCGAAATAGGGAACAAAAGAAATCAATCCGGTCAGGAGCCCGATAATCAGACCGAATTCAAGCCCCACGAGAATTAGACCGATTGCATAAAATATCCCGAGGACGATGCAGACCGTCAGCTGCCCCCGAACGAAGCCTGCAAGCACCCGGTCGATCTCCCGGACGACCTCACGAATAGTCTTCGCATAATCCCGCGGCAACAACCCGTCGACCGAAGCCACAATCCGGTCCCAGTCGCGCAACATATAAAACAGCACGATCGGCGTTATCACCAGGAGCGACAGCAGGTTGACGATGGCAAGACCGCCACCCCACAGCCCCTTGACCACGCCGCCAAGCCATTTAAGCGAATCCGGACCGGCGAGGTTCTGGACTTTTTGTTTCAACGCAGCGCTCTGTTCGGCGCTGAGACTCTCCTGAAGCCGTGCCAGCAATGATATCGCGCCGTCACGAAGTTCTTCGATATAGTCGGGCGCCCGGTCGACCAGACCGATAAGCTGGTGATAGAGCATCGGTGCCAGGAGGAGCAGTACGCCAACGACCGCAAGAACCGCGCATATTGTCATCACCGTCGCGGCTGCCCAGCGCGGCATCCCTTTTCGTTCCATCCAATCCACTGCCGGATCTAGCAGATACGCCAGCGCCAGCCCCGCGACGAACGGGAACAGGATTTCAGAAACCCCCCACAGAAAGGCGAGAAAAAGGATCGCCCCCACGATCAGCCATAATTGTTTTGGCATCATCCGCTCCCGCTATCCGGTTCGGGCATATCCCCCCGGAACAGGGTCACAATATAGGCCCCACCCGACAATATCGTCGATATTCCAACGAGATAAATCAACCAAAGCTTGGCGCCGTCGAAAATCTGCCCATATCCCAGTTCGGCGAGGATCCAGACCGCCAGCGCGATCTGCAACGCGGTATTCGCCTTACTGATCAGCAGGGGACGCATCCGCACGGTTGCCAGGGAGATATGCAGCAGAATCACGCCACCGATAATCAACACGTCGCGGAAAACAACCAGGATGACGATCAAGAGCGGTATTTGACCGATATGGCCCAGCGTCACATAGACCCCGACCAGTAATGCCTTGTCAGCAACAGGATCGAGGAAATTCCCGAGGGTCGAGGTCTGGCCCCAATGTTTGGCGATATACCCGTCGAGCGCATCCGAGACGCCGGCGGCGACAAATAGCCAGAACGCCCAAAAAAACTCGCCGTTGAGGATAAGCCAGACGAGCGCGGGGACGCTGAACAGCCGGGCAAGCGAAATTAGATTGGGCAGGTTAACCACGAATCTTCATACCGATCAGCGGGTTGCGGTCCCATCAACCACCGCGATTACCCAGTTTTCCGCATCACGAATGAGATCGAGATTGCGTTGCGAAAGCCCGATGCGCAACTGTGCCGGATCGCCGAAATAATGCAATCGCAGGAACGCTTTTTTCCGCGAGATGCGATCGATTTCAACCTGATCGATTGCCGCCACGGATTCCAGCCTGGCTCGAATGGAAATCCATTGCGGCAATCCTGAAAACGCGACCGTCGCGTCGATCGTCGCGCGGTCCTCGAATCTGATCTGGTTGTTGACCTTCCAGCTTTCGGAAATATCGGCCCGGATCTGAGCGGCGGCCTGCGCCAGGAGCGACTCCACCGGAGTGTCGGGCGCCGCCCGCAAGCTGCGGACTTCCGTGTTATCGGCGGCGCCGGTCCCGAACCGGCTGATTACGAGTTCTATCACCGTCTCGGATGTCTTAGCGTCGGTCCGCACGGCGGCGACGGCCAACAACACCCCGCCCGCGCCATAGCGCCCGGCCACAGCACTGATGCGGGACTGTTCGCCGTTGAGCGCCTGATCGGCGTTGATCAACTCATTCAGCTGCGGATCGTCTCCGGGCACGCTCAGCGGCACCAACGCGTATGAACGAGGCAATTCCGCCCACGCCTTGCGCCAGCTGTTTTCCGTTTCCCAGAGCAAATCGCCGCCTTCCCGGCGCAAAACCGGCAGCACCACAAGCGGCTTACTGAATGTTTCGGCGAATCCGGCGCCCGATTCCCGCAAATAGCGGCGCACTTCATCCGCGGCGAAGCCGATACTGAGCGTCGCGATATAGCGCACCTGAGAGTTTTTCTCGCTCTCGATCTGGACCCCGGAAATCAATCCCTCAAGCTGTTCGGCGGCGGGGAGCGGCACTTTCGGGCGCTCATGATCGGGCACCAGCCTGTCGAGCAGGCGGCGAAAAGCCAATTGCCGTCCTTCGGCCAGGGCAAGCCCTCTCGCCGCGTCAGCCGATTCGGCGGTCTTGTCAACGTCGACGCCGCCAACCGTGTAGGGATCGACCGTCTGCGCCGCCGCAGAAACGCATAGAAACGCGGCATAAACGGGAATCAACGCCAGCAAGATTCGAAGGCGCCGCATATGGTCAAAACACGACATTGCAAACCTAAAGAGAACCGGTATCTTCGCGGTAGAACCGCTATCGGATTGTCAGGAGATTATCCCGATTTCAACCGGCAAGAAAGACATAAGCGCCAGCAGCTACAAGGCGGCCGGTGTCGATATAGACGCGGCGGCCGGCCTTGTCGAGGACATCAAAACGCATGTGCGCTCAACAAACCGGGCAGGCGCCGATACGGAGATTGGCGGTTTCGGCGGGCTGTTCGACCTTGCCGCCGCCGGCTTCAACGATCCGGTCCTAGTCGCGGCGACGGATGGAGTCGGTACAAAACTGAAGATCGCGCTTGAAACCGGACGGCACGACACGGTCGGGATCGACCTCGTTGCGATGTGCGTCAATGATCTGGTCGTGCAGGGCGCCGAACCGCTGTTTTTTCTCGATTATTTCGCGACCGGCAAGCTGGACCCCGCCGCCGCGGAAGAGGTCGTCGCGGGCATCGCCGCCGGTTGCCGAGATGCCGGTTGCGCCCTGATCGGTGGCGAAACCGCCGAAATGCCCGGCATGTACGCGCCGGGCGACTATGATCTGGCGGGTTTTTCGGTCGGTGCGGCGGAACGGGGGGCGATCCTGACCGGGGCCGGCATCTCGGCCGGAGACGTGGTTCTGGGAATGGCATCGAGCGGCGTTCATTCCAACGGCTTTTCCCTGGTCCGAAAAATTATCGCCGATCAGGGGTTGTCTCTTGCGGAGAATTCTCCTTTCGGTGCCGGAACGCTGGGAGAAGCGCTTCTCGAACCCACCCGGATTTATGTCCGCTCCTGTCTCTCCCTCCACCGCGCCGGACTGGCCAAGGGGTTTGCCCATATCACCGGCGGCGGGCTTTACGAGAATATCCCGCGCATACTTCCCGATGGACTGGGCGTTTCGCTGGACGCCACCCATTGGAAAGCGCCGCCGGTCTTCGGCTGGCTGGCCGATGCCGGCGATGTACCGGCTTACGATATGGGGCTGACCTTCAATTGCGGCATCGGCATGATCACGGTGGCCGCGCCGGAAAATCGCGAGGCGGCAATAGAGTTGCTGTCACGCGATGGTGAGACTGTCTCCGTGATCGGCGAGGTCACAGAGTCCCCTGACGGTGCGGACCGGGTGCGTATTGCGAACCTGGACGAGCTATGGAACGGCTGAAGACGGCAATCCTGATCTCGGGCCGCGGCACGAACATGCAGGCCCTGATTGAGGAATGCGCCGCGCCGGACGCGCCGGCAGAAATCGTTTTCGTGTTGTCCAATGTCCCGGGCGCACCGGGGCTTGAACGGGCCAAAGACGCGGGCCTGACCACCGGGGTGCTCGATCATCGCGAATTCGGCGACCGGGAATCTTTTGAAGACGCGCTTTCGGCCACGCTGGAAGGTCATGGTGTCGAATTTATATGCCTGGCCGGGTTTATGCGGCTTTTGACAAACCGGTTTGTCGATCACTGGCGCGACCGGCTGATCAACATCCACCCCTCGCTCCTGCCCGCCTATCCGGGGCTCGACACCCACGAGAGGGCCATCGCGGACGGCATCAAATTCGTCGGCTGCACCGTTCATTTCGTGCGCGTTGAAATGGATGCAGGTCCGATCATCATCCAGTCGGCGGTGCCGGTCCTTCCGGACGATACACCGGAGACCCTGGCCGCCCGCGTTCTCGCCGAAGAACACAAATGTTTTCCCTTTGCGCTGCGCCAGGCGGCGATGGGCAATATTCGCATTGTAAACGAAAAGGTTATCGTTGACGGCGCGGAACCGCCGCCCGGGGCGGTCGCCAACCCCGACACCCGGCACTGAGCCGCCGCACAGGGGTTGACGGGCGTACGGACGGCTAGGTAGAAAAAATTGCCTGTCTGGGGCAAATCACGTTAAGGAAAACGTTATGGCATATACCAACGAAGACATCGCGAAAAAGGCGGAAGACGGCTTCAAGGGCTTCTGTCAGGTAAGCACCTACAGCACGGTTGCCGTTATTGTCGCGCTGCTGCTGATGGCGGCGTTCCTGATTTAGGGAACAACCGCCTTTTCTCAGGGTTCGGGCTGCGGCGCCCTTATCCGACGATTTCAGTCTGAGAAAAGAAAAAGGCGATCTCGATCGCGGCGTTTTCCAGTGAATCGGAGCCATGAACGGAATTGGCTTCGATCGATTCGGCGAAGCTGGCGCGGATCGTGCCTTCGTCGGCGTTGGCGGGGTTCGTCGCCCCCATGATCTCTCGGTTACGCGCGACGGCATTTTCACCTTCCAGAACCTGGGCCACGACCGGTCCTGAAATCATGAAATCGCATAAATCGTTGAAGAACGCCCGTTCCGCGTGGACCGCATAAAACTGTTCCGCCTGCGCCCGCGTAAGCTGCAACCGCCGCTGAGCGATAATCCTCAGACCAGCCTCCTCAAACTTCGCATTGATCTGCCCGGTGAGATTCCGCCGGGTCGCGTCGGGTTTGATGATGGAGAGTGTGCGCTCAATAGCCATGACGTCCGAAATTCCTGTGATTTTTTGCTAACGGCGCGGCTTATAGCCGGTTGACGGGGCTTCGGCAACAGGGTTCTTCGGCGAGAGCACGACCATATTATTTTTTCGGCACCGGGCCGGGCCGAACGACGGACAGCATTTACGGCTTAGCTGATGAGTGCGGCATTCCGACACATTGCCGCCCCCGGGAAATTTCATCGAAAATAAAAAGAAAAAACCCTGATACGGCACTAAGGGAGGGAGAAATGGTCGAGACTACGCAGCCAACCCGTTCGTCGGCGCCAACACCCACGCCGATGCCCGGGGTCTTGCCGGTTGCCGCCGGTGACATCATCCATATTCTGGGCGCCGGTCTTCGCGACTTTCGCGCCGCGCCGCTTCTGGGCATTGGCGTCAGCAGCATCTATGCCGTCGGTGGATGGTTTCTTTTTTTGCTGCTGGTGAGGTTCGATCTTCCGTTTCTGGTATATCCGCTGGCAGCGGGTTTTGCCCTGATCGCACCTTTTATCGCAACCGCGTTTTATGCGATCAGCCGCAACCTTGAACGCGGCGAATCTCCGTCCTGTGGGCGCATGAAGCAGGAGGTCTGACGCGCGTCCCGGCGCGACCTCGGTTGGATGGCACTGGTTACAGGCTTTGCCTTGTTCATATGGATGGATATCGCGGCGCTACTGACCTTTGGCTTCCTCGGGCTCAAATCATACAGCGGAAAGGAATTATTGCGCGAGATATTCACCACCCCGACGGGTGTTCTTTTTCTGCTGATCGGCAACGCCGTCGGCGCCTTTCTGGCGCTTACCGTGTTTTCGATTTCCGTGACGTCGTTCCCAATGCTGTTCGACCGCGACGTCGATTTCGTCACCGCCATGATCACCAGTGTGAAAGTCGTTTCCACGAACCTGACGGCGATGATTTTATGGTGCTGCGTGATCGCGGCGTTAATAGGGCTATCATTGTTGTCGGGGCTCATCGGGTTGCTGGTGGTCCTTCCGGTATTGGGACACGCGTCGTGGCATCTCTACCGTAAGGCGGTTGCACCCGCTGCGGGTTAACCATAGCGGTCAGCTTTTCAGCTAGACAAGAATGCGGCGCGATTGGCGAAGATCAGCCGTCCTTCTTCGTCCATCCGCCGCTTTCGGTTTGCTGCCAATAAGTCAGTTCGTGCCCCGCATCGCGATAGGCTTTCCACCTTTCGCG
>Ga0181579_10002082_pt1 | contig 16252 bp, 14 predicted proteins | sample 071ome_24_FD_132996 | JGI IMG/M metagenome (GOLD analysis project Ga0181579, IMG submission 132996) | Coastal salt marsh microbial communities from the Groves Creek Marsh, Skidaway Island, Georgia - 071402CT metaG (megahit assembly) | ecosystem: Environmental > Aquatic > Marine > Intertidal... | reverse complement strand
GATTCTTCTTTAGGAATCGTGTTTAATTTCGGCACATTTTGTGGGTTCCCTGATTATAATCTCTCTAAGGAGTTTCCCGATACCCAATGGGTTGGGTATGACAGAGAAACCCTTGCTATTGAAATGAACCGAAAGGCCTTTCAAGCTGATAATCTTCTTTACATTGACGGCGATTTCCATCGTCTTATGGCAAGACTTAAACCAAAAAGGCCTGAGCAATCCGTCATGCTTTGCCATGTCCGCTCTTTTACAGAAATGATGCCGAAAAAATTTCAAGATGTTTATCAAACGGCACGGGAGCGCGGTATTAAATGGCTTGTCGGGACAGAATTGATCGGCCCGAACCCGATTTCGGGGCGATATTTCCAAAGCGGTGTTGATGATAAGCGCAGTGATATTATTTCAAATCAAACCACCAGCCACGATTATGAATACTTCCTCGATCAAGCCGGTTATGCATTAGTTAACCAAACCGACGAGCCGATTGTTAGTTATCATGCCGTACCGGTTGCTTTCCCGCTCATGCCATTCCTTTATAGTGTCGTATTCCGCACGTACCGGGCCCGCTTGAAAGCCTAGGTTTTGCTGTGATCGGTGTTTCGGTGTACTCTACCTCTGTGAAGCTACTCAGGGAGCGAGCCGTATGCCTCAAACAACGCAGATTGAACCTCAAAATCATATCAGCGGCCTGAACATTTCCTATCCCGATGCGGTCATCGGCGCTGAGATTTCAGGTGTTGATTTATCGCAGCCACTTGATGACGAGACATTCGCCAAAATTGAAGAGATTTTTAACGAGCGTTCGGTTTTATGCATCCGGGGTCAAGAAATCACTGCCGAGCAATACATTGCCTTTGCCAAACGCTTTGGCAATGTCGAAAAGAATTTTCTCGACCACTATCATCACCCGGATCATGACGAAGTCCTGCTGGTTTCAAACATCAAGGAAAACGGCGAAGACATCGGTCATGCCGATGCGGGCCGGGTTTGGCATACGGATATGTCCTTCATGGACTGTCCGCCACGGGCAACGGTTTTATATGCTTTAGAGGTGCCGGTCCGCGATGGTGTTGTCCGGGGCGATACCAACTTTGCCAGTGCGGCGGCGGCCTATGATTCTTTGCCTCACAAAACCAAAGAGCAATTGGAAGACTTGATCGTTGTGCATGATGTATTCGGACGCCGGGCGAAAACCGGCACCGGTACCCAGGACAATGACAAGCGTAAAAAGATGCCGAATGTCCGCCACCCGTTCGTGCGGGTCCACCCCTTGACGGGGAGAAAGTGTCTTTATGTCAGCCCCGGTGAATGTATCGGCGTGGAAGGCATGGATGCGGCGGAAGGCGTTTCGCTTATTAACGAACACGCAAAGCTCATCACGCAAGAGCCGTTTCGCTACCGTCACCACTGGCAGGTTGGCGACATCCTGATGTGGGACAATTGCGCCGTACAGCATTTAGCCACATTCGACTATAAATGGCCCGATGAGCGCCGGTTGATTTGGCGGATTACCGTCGGTGCCACTAAAACGATGTAAGGGCGTGTTTAATCGCCATGGCGTTTGAAGTCCGCCCCCTATCCGACGTGCTGGGCGCCGAAGTTATCGGCCTTGATGTCGCTAAGCCCATGAGTGACGAGACGTTTGCGCGGGTGCATCAGGCGCATTTGGATTATCTTGTATTGGTATTCCGCAGCCAAAAACTCACACCCCAACAGCACGTCGCGTTTTCCAAACGGTTTGGGCCCCTTGATCGGCATCCTTCAGACGATGCGGTGGTGTCGGGCTTTCCGGATATCCTGATCGTTTCGACCCGCAAGGAAAATGGCCGTTATATCGGTGTCCCGGATGGTGGGCCGATGTGGCATTCCGATCTGGCTTATAAAAAAGAAACGGCACTGGGTTCGATGCTTTACGGAATCGAAATTCCCGATCAGGGTGGGAATACCGGTTTTGCCAATATGTATAAGGCCTATGAGGCGTTACCGATGGATCTAAAAAAGGCCGTCGAGGGAAAACGCGGGTTTTTCCTGGCCGGGCGCAGTAATGCGGACCGATCATTTAAAAGGCCGCTTAATGAAGAGCAAAAAGAAAGAACGCCCGGTAACGTTCATCCGTTGATTCGTATTCATCCGGAAACAGGCCGAAAATGTATTTTTGCTAATCCGCAGCACACACTGGCCATCGAAGGTATGGATGAGCACGAGTCGGCTGATGTTTTATCCGCCTTATTCGAACATACCGCGCAAGAAAAATTTGTTTATCGCCATCAATGGCAAGTTGGTGATTTAACGTTTTGGGACAACCGGTGCACGCACCATATTGCTGATCACACGCGTCTTGATGACCCCACCTACATCCGCCATATGCACCGCACCACCATCGGTGGTGATGCACCGTTTTATTCGTGAATGTTTTTGAGGCCTTATCGTTAGAGACCCGCTTCGTTTAGTCCAATGACGATAACGTAAATCAACATCATAACCGAAGCGACAAATGGCGCATTCCAACGCCAGGCGATGGTCCAACTGTCGACGCCGGTTACGCGGGACATGTAAAGGATTGTCGCGGAAAACGGTGATGTATTGGTGCCTTGTCCCCACATGGCCATGAGGGCGAGGGCTAGAATTTCCGGCGGAAATCCGATCATTTCAGGAGTGATGATTGTCGTGACCAGAACAACGGACACGACCGGATGAATGCCGATGGCGCTGGCGGTGCCATAGCCGGCAACCAAAATAAAGAGTGTTAAATATGGATAAGCCGAAATACTGGCTGCCCAGTTTTCCGCGACTGATGGCGGGATCAGCGCGGCGATGGCAATTCCCAAAATATTCGCGCCGGTAAATAATAATGTTTCGCCGCGTAATCCCGGGTAACCGGCGAGGACGTTTTTCGCCGTTTCGGTCATGCTGGAACCCGCACCGGCTCGGTGAATGATCAATGTCCATAAAAGGGCGAATAGGGGCGCAACAATGGCGAGTGAAATCGGGATCGATAAATCGAATCCTTCGACCATTGCGATGACGGCGCTAAACAAGGCGGCCAGGATTAAAAAGGTTTTCCATATAGCAGCGATCGGCAAGCTGGTTTCGCCGGTTAAACCTGCCGGTGTGTCGGGTGCTGCCGGGCGCGAAAACAGCCTGTCGATCAGCCAGCTCCATAACATCAGGGCCAAAGCAATCATAAAGCCGGGCAGGCCGACGTTGATCCAGTCAACGCCCGGCACGGCGGTGAGGATAAATGCCGTGCCCACATAAAACGGTGACCAGCAAGTGCCGGCGCTGAACCCTTGCGCCATGGCGCTGCCGAGCCGGCGCTGTAAAGAGGGGCTCACGCCTTTACGGACCATGGGAGTCAACAGGGCGAGCCCGGCCAGATTGAACGAAACCCCTAGAAAATGTGATGCAGTCACGACTGAGGCGAACCGGCGACCGGGCGGCTGGCGCATGACTGCTTCACGAACAGCCAGCAAGGATGGTGATTGCGACGACGGCACCTGCAGCCAGGCAATCGAAGCGAATAACAGTAAAAACGGCAGGGTTCTCGTGAAGCCGGCATAAAGGGTTTCATAAAATGTGCCGTGGAAAGCCGCGGTACCGACGCCGCCGATTACCAAAATGCTGCCGACGATTTTATGGGTTAACGGCGTGCGGTGGTATTCCAATACAAGGAAAATGATCACTGCGAGAATGGCAATATGATTAAAGACCGCCAGTTGTGACAGTGCATGCAGCACGGTCATGACGGCGATCAGCAGAAATAAGTAGGAAGAGATTGTATTGCTCACAATTTTTGCCGCGCTTTATGGAATTTAAAGCTTTGGCATCGGCGGCGCTTGCCAATCGGTCAAATTGTTCATGGCATCTTGGAAGTCTTCATCGCGGCTCATGGAAAATTCATTGAGTTTGCGGACCATCGTCACGCTACCTTGCCGGCTTTTATGCGGCTCCAACAGGCTTAGGACTTCAAATTCCGCATCGTGGCCGGCCGCCATTTGTTGGCGTTTAATGTCATTGGCAATGGGTGCGAGGAAGTGTTCGAACTCGTGTGTTCCTTCTTCTTCGCTTAGATCAGCATACCAATATGTGAAGTGCAGGACCAGAATGCCGTGTTCACAATTGATGAGGGGCCAATATTCCTCCAGAAATTGAATGTATTCGTCGGCTCCGCCGCAATCAAACCAAACAAAATCGAGGGGAAGCTGGTCAAGCTCGAACTTATCGCTGTATCCGCGGAAGTCACCGTTATGCACATCAACTAACGTGTCCAGTTCGAGACGTTTCAGAATATCTTGAACTTTGGGCGCCGTTGAACCCTTGAGCGACATGTCATCGATCGCGATCAAGCTCGGGTCGTAATCTTTTTCGTAATAGTCAGGCACCAAGACGGCCTTACGTTTCGAATTTTCGTCCTTACCGGAGAGAATTTTTTTATCGTGTCTGATTTCTGCGAGATTGTCGTGCAGCGCTTGTGCGAGGAAGGGCGATGTGTAACCGAGTCCCACTTCAAGCACACGCCGCGGGCGCGTCATGCGCACAAGAGAATAAAGCATCGGTGCGACATGTTCCGTGCCCATGCCCGGTGTGTAGAGCTCCTCAGCGGCGTCGAATAATCGTTTGTCTAGCGCCATGGTTGAACAATCTTGTTGGCCGCGTCATGCGGCTGATGACAGGATTTTCAGTATGCCTGCAGCCGGCGCGGTATACAAAAACGATAAAGATAACATTGTAAAATTTAATTCATATCTCGCCGTGTGGCAGGGAGGCTAAGCCTGAAAGTCACGTCATACTACATATTGTATGTTGTGGAAATCCCTTACTGTACATCTGCCATTAATGAATTATTTTCCCATAAGACGTACTTACAAACATACCTAAACAAGTACGCAGGTTTATGACTCTTCAGGGATTCATTAACCGTCAATCTTCGGAGAAGCCGAAGGATAGGAGTGTAGAAATGCGCACAAAGAATTTGGTTAAATTTACCGGAATCATATTTGCTCTGGCCTTGATGGCGGCCTCTTCCGCCCAGGCCTCAACCTGTGATTCGTTTCCGAAAGTGCCGTGGTGGGGCAGCTTAAGCCATTAAACCGTGGATGCCTTTGTAACCCGAAAGCATGACGGCAAGTGGTTGCCGTACATTCAGAAATGGTCGAAGCAGGTCGATAAACTAAAAGACGTCCATAAGCGGGAAAGTTCGGTTTTTGTCCGCTATAAAGGCAAAAAAGTGAAAATTGCCGGTGATGCCTTGGCCAATTACATCAAGCTGGTCGCAAAACGGGTCGATGTCATTCGCTGTTTGGCAAACGACAAAACAGACCCCAACATGCACAAGGTTTCAGGTAAGTAACTATTAAATGATTATCCAGATTGACAGCGCCGACGTATTTCGTCGGCGTTGTTTTTGGTGTTTACATTATGGCGTCCCCTAGGGGAGTCGAACCCCTGTTTTCGCCGTGAGAGGGCGATGTCCTAGGCCACTAGACGAAGGGGACCTGCAGGTGAGGTGTCAGCTTTAACCTGTTTAATGACCCACCGCAATTTCAATTTCAAAATTTGAAAATTGCCGTTCTTTTTCATCGTAACGAAATGCAGCGGTCTCCCCCACGGTGCCGTCCTTTATTGATGTGATAACCCAAATAAGTGCGGGTTCCCACGCTTGTTCGAGATCGCGTGCCGAGGGGTGCGCCGGTCCGTTCGGATGAGAATGAAAATGGCCGACGATGTCTTCTGATGTATCTTTCAATTCACGCATGATGTCGAAACGAAGCTGCGGGTCAATTTCGAATGAATCGCGCGTATCGTTCTCGGTTTTGTTTGGGCTGACAGCAACCCGGGTCACGGTTTGTGAATTCTTTGAATGTTGTTGTCCGATAAGCAGCCCACAGCTTTCCTTCGGATAGGCAGCGGTGGCGGCATCTTCGATTTCTGACAGCTGTTCGGGCGTTAGGATGATCACGGTTCAGTCTTTAATGTTCCCATTGACGTTCCTGTCGTCGTATCGATGATCAGGATCATGCCGCATTTGCGATCCGGCGCCTGTTTCGGTTCGAGACGAAGATAAAGCCGGCTGCCGTCCGGTTTCATATCGGCGATTTGGCAGTTTGGCGGAATTGGCAGCGTTTGTTCAAATTTACCGCTTTTCGGAAGTGATTCCTTCGAACCCGTGCCAAGCTCCTTAGCTTTTTGGTACATGCCATACCCTAAGGCGGCCAATCCAACGGCGATAATGACGGCCATTACGATAACGAGTACTTTAAGGGCTTGAAGCATTTTCATTCTTTCATTGAGCGCATGAACACATCGAATTTACCTACTCCTTATACTGTTGTCGTGCCCGAGGACAAGACCGGTGCGCGGCTCGATCGCGTTCTGGCGGATGCTTTGGCGGATTTATCTCGGACCCGGATCAAAACTCTCATTGAAGCCGGTCATGTGGTTTTGAGAGCTTCGGCGCAAAATCTTTCGGCGGATCACCGGGTTCAGGCTGGAGAAGAATATGCCGTTACCGTTCCGCCTGCCGAACCGGCGCGCCCTCAGGCGCAAGACATTCCGCTCGATATTCTCTTTGAAGATGATGACTTGCTGGTTGTGAATAAGCCGGCCGGGCTTGTCGTTCATCCGGCCGCCGGGCATGCTGACGGCACCCTGGTGAATGCGTTGTTGGCCCACTGCGGTGACAGCCTTTCCGGGATCGGCGGCGTGACACGGCCCGGAATCGTTCATCGCCTAGATAAAGACACCAGCGGTCTGATGTTAGTGGCCAAAAATGATCAGGCCCATCAGCATCTATCGGCGCAACTTGCCGAACATCGTATCGAACGCGTTTATCAAGCCTTAGTGTGGGGAACCCCGAAACCGATGCGAGGAAGCATCGAGGGCAATATCGGACGCAGCCCTACAAACCGGAAAAAAATGGCGGTGGTGACCCGGGGTGGAAAATCGGCCCTTACCCATTACCGTGTCGTGCAAAGAGTGGGGAGCGTTGCCAGCCTTATCGAATGCCGGCTGGAAACGGGCCGGACGCATCAAATCCGCGTCCATCTTTCTCATATCGGCCATCCGGTGATTGGTGATCCGTTTTATAGCCGCGGTTTGCGCCGTGCTTTGCCCAAGATCGATCCCCAGGCCCGCCTACGCATCGCGGCATTTAAACGCCAGGCACTTCACGCATATTTGATCGGGTTTACGCACCCGAAAAGCGGCGAAATACTTCGATTTGAGGAAAAAATACCATTAGAATACAGTGAGTTAATGAATTTTTTAGACGGAATTTAATTTTTCTGTACAGCGCCGTCTAAATTAGCTATCTTATTCATGACTAAATTAGTCAAGTATATAGAGGAAGCACGCTATCCATTCGTCGCATGACGCTCAATAAAATAAACGGCATGCGGAAACCGGGGGGAGGAGACACCGGTAACGAAAGGAGCATTGAACGTGACCACGTCTTCGACCATAGAACAAACGGCACATAACGTGTCCCCCGAACAAAATTTAACCCGGTATCTACAAACGATTCGCGGGTACCCGATGCTTGCGCCTGAAGAGGAGCAGTCCCTTGCCCGGCGCTGGCGAGACCATGAAGATAGCCAAGCCGGCGATACAATTGTTACAAGCCACTTAAGATTGGTTGCAAAAATCGCAATGGGTTATCGCGGTTATGGTTTGCCTGTGGCTGAGCTGATTTCGGAAGGCAATATCGGCCTGATGCAGGCTTTGAACAGATTTGACCCGGAGCGCGGCTTTCGGTTTTCAACCTATGCCATGTGGTGGATTCGTGCAGCGATGCAGGAATACATTTTGCATTCCTGGTCGCTTGTAAAAATGGGGACGACGGCATCACAGAAAAAACTGTTTTTCAACCTGCGCAAGCTTAAAGGGCAAATACAGGCTCTTGAGGAAGGTGATTTGTCCCCGGAGAATGTCAAAAAGATCGCATCGGCTTTGCAGGTCTCTGAAACGGATGTTATCAGCATGAACCGCCGTTTGACCCAGCCGGACCATTCATTAAACGCACCGCTGAATGACGAAAGCGAGGGCGAATGGCAGGACTGGCTTGAGAGCGGCGAGGTGAGTCAGGAAGAAACGTTGGGCACGTTTCAGGAGTTACGCGACCGGCGCGAGCTTTTGAAGCAAGCCATGTCGGAGCTTTCCGGTCGTGAGCGCCATATTTTTACGGAGCGGCGCCTCAAAGATTCGCCGAGGACCTTGGAGCACTTGAGCCAGGAGTACGGCATTTCCCGTGAGCGGGTCCGTCAGATCGAGGTAAAGGCCTTCGAAAAAGTACAGAAGAGCGTGAAAAACACATTTATGGACCGGCGATCCTATTCAAATTAACCGCATCTCCGTTAGATGTTCGAGGATACTCAAACGAAACGAGGGCTTGATATTTTCAAGCCTTCGTTTTTTTGGTGGTTTGAAACTTAAGCTGTGGGTTGAGGCGACGGTGGGGCACCGTTTGCAGGCGGTGGTGTCGGCGGCACCGGTTGTCCCGCGTTCGGCGGTGTATTCGCAAGTTCGGATGCCGAAACTTTCGGATCGGCTTTGCCTTTATCGGTTTTTTTGTCTGATGATTTTGCCAACGTCTCTTTTAAGACAGCTGAATCCTTAACGTCTTCAGCCACCGCCTTACTCCATTCTTCAAGCAATTTTCTCTGTTGAGCCTTTAGGTTCACAACGTGATGTTGATCAAAGACCCGTTGAACAGACACGACCACAGGGGGTACTGCTATAAACAGCATCCAGCCAAACGCAGCGGCAAAATACATGATGGCGATATTAAAGAGATTTGTCAGAATAATGATGGCGCCGGCAATCGAATGTTGGCCGAGCCACAATTCAAGTAAAAACGGAAACACACCGCATAAATTAGCCGCACCGACGCAAATCGTATTCGAGCGATTATAGGAACGATCAATAACATAGGCGACAAATGTCGGCAGCATGGCGAAGAAGATCAATAGCAGGCTGGACGTCGAGAAAAACATCACCGTGAGCAGGGCGAGAATCATCCCTAACTTCATGCGCGGTGTATATTTCTTCGACTGGCCCGCTGTCTGTTCGGTTTCGGGTATATCCGTCGCCATCTTACTTCACACTCGCTAAACTGTTTCCAAGACGAGGAAGATCATAATGATCATCATCGCGATAAACATGGAAGACATGGCAGCAAATTGCTGTCCTTTGTTCTCATATAGTCGTCTTCGTGCTGCCGAATTGGATTCAATTTCCTTAATCTCATGTTCGGCTTCGTTGTACTGGCTTTTTGCTTCATGAAAGTCGGTATTATCTGTCTGTCGTCTTTCGATGTTATCAATCAGATCAAATAAATCCAGTAAATTGCCTTTACGGACAAGCCTGGGCACTTCACGCTCGATTTCGCGCCGCGTCGTCCGGCTGTGATAGGTATTGATCACGGGGCCCAGCAATCCGCCCACCCAGCTAACCAGACCATAGAGCGGGCCGGGTTTATGACGCCATTGCAGCAAGGCCAAGACACTGAGGACACCTACCAGTTTCGTCGATATTCTTGAACTGGATAACGCTTTTAAGTGAGGGTCAATGCTTTGATTATGTTGGGTCACAACAAATGAGGCGATGTGCCGGTCGACTGGCAGGTGTTTCGGGTCGATCCGGTTTGCCACTTCGTCGAGCGCCGGCAGAAGATTTTCGATATCGATAACGTAATCAGATCTCAGCAAGGGACTCAAGCAATGAATGCCATCATTAAACTCATAAATACAACGTTCAATACCGAAGCCATATTCGTTAATGCCGAGGAAGCTTTGTGCTTGGTTGTAAAGTTTATGCAGAAATTTCAGCCGCGCAGAATTAGGCGGTCCGGGTTGCGCGGCAATCCAAAATTCCGGTAATCCGCTCTGAACGAGCTCTGTAATTTTATTCAGATCGTTCTTTGCCAATAACTCCATTGCGTACTTCATGCCGATGCTTTCCGGCATAAACGACATTCCTTTGTATCGGATGGGCGCGCTAGGGTCTAAAAGGATACAGACTTTTGCGATGATAAATTCATCACTGGCGGTTATATCATCTCCCGCTGGTTTCCTGCCGTCGACAATGCCGGCGATCGCTTCTGAAAGAGAAGGATTGTGAAGTATCCGGCGGACCCAGGATACAAGCTCGCCGTCCTTTAGCGCTGCGATCGCCTCAGGGACGTTTTTTGAAAAAGCGAGGGCAATCGTGCGCGGAGAAACATGCTCGTAATGCATAAATTCGTAAGGCAAATCACCTTTCTCTGTGGGCTTGCGTTGCGGGTTTGCTTGCTTGATGCCGTTGAGCCAGCCGTCTATTTCTCTAACGCCCCAGCGCAGCGATGAGTCATCGTTCAATATGCCGCGCAGCGGCTCTAACAACGGGGCGGGGATCCGTGTGTTGGTACAGAATAGCGAGAACGTCCCTTTTTCAATTTTTGCGGCCAACACTTGATCATCTGACAAACGATCGGTTGGGTGTGAATCCACAAGTAAAAAGACGATGGTGCTTCCAAGTGTATATACATCATCGTTGGCGCTGCCTTCGCTGCGGCCATTCGGATCGGCCATTCCATTGGGAATGGTTTCGTACAAAACAGGCTGTGTAAAGCCAGGCGGCGCCGTTAAGCAATCACCCAATACGATTTGTTCCTTGGCTTCATCGAAAAAATAGAGATTTGAGGGATGAATGGCTCTGTGAGCGTAGCCGCGTGATTCGAGCTCGCTAATGGCGCGAATTAAAGGGCGGAAGATAAACCCGGGAAAGTCATACTCGCTGATGTGAGACAATTGTTTGACACCGTCTTTTATGACCGGGCCACCGAGGGGACGTTCGTAAATGAGGGCCATGCATTTTCTACGTTGTGGTGCCCACTTGACCGGTCCTGATGAAACTAGCGATAGCATGCCGCGCAGGGTTGCCCCTTTGATGGAATCTAAGACATTCATTCTGACCGGGATGTTTGGATCGCAAATCAGTGCATATAGTTTTCGGCCTGGGTCACGCTTGTCTTCAGCGTAATAGGCCTTTGCCGTTTGTGTATCGAGTGTTTCGAACGGCTCAGCAGGATTAATGAGGAAATTTTCATTCAGCACAATAGGCCGCATAGACTTCGTCTGCGCGTTCACAGGCGCTGTAGGTTTTTCTGCAGTTTTATCATCCGGCTTACCGGCAGACTCATTGGTCTCCGGCGCCTTCGCTGACTCGGCCATTTGCTTAGCTTCTGCGGGCGTATCGGCCATCATTCTGATCCCTTACCGCCTAGCAATGCTCGTATATGGCCTGAATCTTAATCATCCCCGGCGATTAAGACAATATTCCATTATAAAAATCGAATTTTTCCCGGATTTCCGGAGAATTTCTTGGTTAATTTTTTTGCGAATTAACCAGCCCAGCGTCTAAATCAGGACCAATAGGGCTTAGTCCTCAAACGGGTCATGGACCAATATCGTATCGTCCCGTTCCGGGCTTGTGGAAAGTAGGGCAACGGGCGCCTCGATTAGCTCTTCGATACGGCGGACATATTTTACAGCCGTAGCTGGTAAATCGGCCCATGAACGCGCGCCTTGGGTGCTTTCTGACCAACCTTCATGGGTTTCATAGATGGGTTCGACCCGGGCTTGGCCGATTGAAGATGCCGGAAAGTGGTCGATGGTTTGTCCGTCCAAACGGTACCCGACACACACTTTCAATTCTTTTTCACCGTCCAATACATCCATTTTTGTTAAGGCAATGCCGTTAATGCCGTTAACCTTGACCGCTTGGCGTACGAGGACGGCATCAAACCAGCCGCAACGCCGTGGGCGTCCGGTGACGGTGCCGAACTCATGGCCACGTTCTCCAATTCGTTGGCCGATTTCGTCTTCAAGCTCCGTCGGGAACGGCCCGCTGCCGACACGCGTCGTGTAAGCTTTGGAAATGCCAAGCACATAATCAATAGCGCCGGGGCCTTGCCCGGAACCAACGGCGGCTTGTCCGGCGACCGTGTTTGATGAAGTGACAAAAGGGTAGGTCCCGTGGTCGATATCGAGCATCGTCCCTTGTGCACCTTCAAATAAAATTCTCTGCCCGTTGCGCCGGGCGCTGTTGAGTCTTTTCCAAACACTATCGGCATAAGGTAAAATTTTTGGCGCGATTTCATGAAGATCGTTCATCAGCTCATTGGGGTCAATTTCAGGCATCCCGAGGCCGCGTAGCAGCGCATTGTGATGAAATAACATTTTGTCGACTTTATCTTGTAGCACTTCCGGTTCCGCCAGGTCGCCGACCCGTATCGCTCGGCGGGCTATCTTATCTTCGTAGGCCGGGCCGATGCCTCTGCCTGTTGTTCCGATTTTGGCTTTACCAAGGGCTTGCTCGCGTGCCTGATCGAGATTGCGGTGAAGGGATAAGATGAGCGGTGCATTTTCAGCGATGCAGACTGAGTCCGGTGTCACATCAACACCTTGCCCTTTAATGGTTTCAACCTCCTCAATAAACGCCCAGGGGTCCAGGACGACACCGTTGCCGATAATCGAGAGCTTGCCACCGCGGACCACGCCTGACGGCAACAGGCTTAATTTATACGTTACACCGTCGATAACGAGCGTATGCCCGGCGTTATGGCCGCCTTGGAAGCGCACCACGACATCGGCCCGTTCGGAGAGCCAATCGACAATTTTTCCTTTTCCTTCATCCCCCCATTGGGATCCGACAACAACAACGTTAGCCATGAATTATTGGCTCCTTGCCCTTTTGCGTTTTGATTTATGCGCCGTTTTTTTTGAACTCTTTTTTTGTTTCAATGAAACGGGTGCACCTTTGGATAACATATGCGTGCAGTTCATCTTTTTTGCATCTATTTCAGGTTTTGCGGCACGCTTCAATGCCGCAATGGTAACCCAGCCTTGGGAACGGAAGGCGTTAGCTACGTCAGGTGAGGTGCCGTGCGGTAAATACAGCCGATTCGGCTCAGCCTGAACAGGTGCCGCACGCAGGATGGTATCCATAAACAGGGTAAGCCCTGTTGCTGCCTCTTGCCGGTCGCTCCCGTTGCCGGTCAAATAGCGTCCGCCACTGCCCAATTCGCCCCGGGCGCCTTTGGCAAAAAGGGTAAACGTCACGCCTGTGTGGTATTCGAAGCCGCGGTTTTCGACGGGATCGATCGTCAATGTTAATGCCGGTGTGAGCTGGCGGATAGCCTTAACCGTCGCCATTAAGCGGGATAACTCTGCCGCGGCCGGCTTGGGCAACTTAAGTTTTTTTAAGGCGTTGAGAGAATCATCAGCTGTGCCGGCTGCCGTTAACATTTGGGCTATTATATTTGTCGTCGATTTACCGAGTTCTTTGCTGAGCGATCGGACGCCGGCAATATCTTTGCTGTCGAGTGATTGGCGCAATTTTTGCGCTGTCTTTTCTGAAATTGTTTTATTTTTATAAACGGCCGGTACCAGCGTCGGCATGCACAAATCAACGGAGAGGTCCGACACGCCAATCGAATTAAGCGCCTCCGTCGCCATACAGATGACCTCGGCATCGGCTGCAACGGAGTCATCACCGATTAATTCGGCGCCGACCTGTCCAAATTGCCTTTCCGGCCGTAATTGGGTGCCTTTGACACGCAAAACCTGACCGGCATAACTCAGCCGAAGCGGGCGGTGTTGTTTGTACAAACGGCTTGCTGCAATACGGGCGACCTGCAGGGTCATATCGGCGCGCAGCCCCATCATGCGTTGTGAAACAGGATCCATCAGTCGAAAGGTTTGCTCGGCCATCGCCGTGCCGATGCCACTCAGCAAATTATCTTCAAACTCGATCAGCGGGGGCTTGACCCGTTCATACCCGTACAATGCGAATGCCGACAAAATATTTTCCTGAACCGCGGCTTCATGGCGGGCATAGGGCGGCAACACGTCGCTAAGTCCTGCGGGAAGAAGTGCTTTTTCAGAATTATTTGGCATGGCTGAGGTTCAAAAGAGGGTTAAACGTAAATAGGGTGTCTTCACACAAATATGGTGCCGCCGGTAGGAACCGATCATAGCGTGATTATGCCGAAAGGTGAAAGGATGTCAGTAGAGACTAGTTTTTTTCTGACGGATGGTTTTGCCTAATGCGTTCAGGAGGATCGGCACCATGGCCCTTGAAAGGGTTGCCTCGTCGGCGAGGCCCAGTTCTGCCTTGGTCCATCCCTCCCACAGCCGTTGTCCATTGGCGCTGTTTTCGAGGGTCGCGTTGAGGCGGTAAATTGTCGGCGTTACCTGCGATGTGCCGGGACGCCCAGGGTTAAAAACACCGCCACGGCTGCTGTTGAAAAGGTTGAGGCGAACCTCCGGATTGTTAGAGTGCGGTGTTCCATCCTGATTCTTTAATTCAATGAGCTGTCGGTCTCCCGCATTTGACCACGCGCCTGATTCGTTCTCTGTATCAAAGGAAAAAACCAATCCAGCGTTATCGAGTACTGTGTATCCTTTTGCCCGTAAAGAATCTTCGATTGTTTTTTGCAGGGCTAAGTTAATGTCCGAATTATCCAACGGCCGAACTGAAATCGGTAGGTCTTGACCAAATTTTTCATAGGACACGGCATTAATAAGCGCATCGTTTGCCCGCGCTGTCGCTGCGGGTGTGATCAGAACGCCAATGGCTAAGAATAAGTAAAAAGCAATTTTCATTTGGGCAAACTACAGTACAAAGATTGATAAATTATGACGAACTCGCCATCGAAGCCGATTCTACAGGGAGTTGAGAGAGTTACCGGCAAAGATGATGGGGTTTTGGGCCTTAGGTGTCAACTTTCGCGTCTCGACCGCCTTTGAGGTCTTCTTGGACACATGGAATTGATAGATAACGCAGGAGCTTCGCCTCGCGGCGGCCCCGGCTGACACTGTCGAGAATAAGGCCGCAAATAAAGCAAACGACGCCGACCAACATAATACCTGTCGTTAGAACAGCAGTGGGAAGACGCGGAACTAAGCCGGTTTCAAGGTAGGAAATAAAAAGCGGTACGGCCAGAGCAACGGATGTCGCGGCGAAGAGAATGAATAAAGCCGTGAAAAACTGAATCGGTTTCGTTTCTTTTAAAAGCATGAAGATCGTGCCGAGAATTCTAAAGCCGTCGGTGATGCTGTTGAGTTTGCTTTCTGATCCTTCCGGCCGCGCTTTGTAAGGTGTCGGAAACTCGGCAACCGGTATGCGAAGATCGAGGCTATGGATTGTCATCTCTGTTTCAATTTCGAAACCTTTTGCAAATGCCGGATACGATTTAACGAAACGGCGCGAAAAGACGCGATATCCGGAAAAAATATCTGAAAATTGACGTGAAAATAGCAAAGCGACGAACCAATTGAATAAACGATTGCCGAACCGGTGACCGCGCCGGTAAGCGTCGCCATCCTGTTCTTCGGCTGTTTCTTGCCGGGTGCCGACAACCATATCGAGATTTTTACTCGTCAATTTATCGATGAGTTGCGGCGCATATGAGGCATCATATGTGCCGTCGCCATCGGCCATCACGTAAATATCGGCATCGATATCGGCAAACATGCGACGGACAACCTCTCCTTTGCCTCGCCTATTTTCATGGGCAACGAGGGCACCAGCTTCTTGGGCGCGGGCTGCAGTTTGATCGGTTGAAGCGTTGTCGTAGACATAAACAACACTTCCTGGCACCGCTTGTTGAAAGCTTTTAACGACGTCGGCGATGGTCAGCTCTTCGTTGAAGCAAGGTAAAAGTATGGCGATTTTGAGTTGGCGCATGCCAATGGTCCTGGTCAGATCGGTTGTTACCGACAAACTTGTGAAAAATTGCCGTGAAATCAAGGTTATAATGTAATAGAGCTTGTGATGATGTAAGGCTGATAACCGGGCGATTCCTGGAAAATACGGGAATTGCCCTAATTTACGACCTTGATTTGGTCAGGAAACCGCAAGGGTTCGGGGCTAGAAAGACGGATATGAAGGCAATATCGCCTTGTGTGGTATTTCCTAGTAACATGACGAATATCCCGGATCGACCGGGATTCGGGGGAGAGAAGGCATTGGCGGAAGCGGACCCAAAACTTTTAGAAGGCGTCGGGCTCCTTGAGGGGGTTAAACCCGCAGACGTGGCTAAGCTTGAGGAATACTGCCGCTACAAGAAGTTTTCAGCCGGTGAGCAGATTTTCGACCGGCAAAGTAAAACCACGGATGTATTTTTTGTCGTGCGCGGCAGCGTCCGAATTGTGAATTATTCCCTGTCGGGCCGGGAAATCGCCCTCGATGATGTGATTCAAGGCGGTCACTT
>Ga0181579_10002081_pt1 | contig 16254 bp, 11 predicted proteins | sample 071ome_24_FD_132996 | JGI IMG/M metagenome (GOLD analysis project Ga0181579, IMG submission 132996) | Coastal salt marsh microbial communities from the Groves Creek Marsh, Skidaway Island, Georgia - 071402CT metaG (megahit assembly) | ecosystem: Environmental > Aquatic > Marine > Intertidal... | reverse complement strand
GTACGGATTGTCAGAGCAGAAGCTACGCGACGGCTTTCAAGCCGAACGCGGCTGACCTCCCTCGCCACAGACGTATTTCCTGAACCACAGTCTTCGGTGTAGATTATTGGGCGTCTACGCGTGTCTTGGTGCGGCCAATCGGCCTTGACATGGTAGAGGTCGGCGGTTCGATCAAATGCGACTGCAGGCGCATTTGGCACCGAGCGCCACAGGCGCGAAGCCCGCAGGGACAAAACGGGCTGAAGCCTGTTTTGGGTAATCCGCCTGGTCCTACCAAATTTTTAAGTCGCTGTTTTTACGGCACTTTATTTTTTCAGAATCGTTCGTTTTGGCGTTTTTCTGCGCGTGGACGCTACCGCGGAAAGGTAGTGATCGGACTTGTCGCTGCCTAGTCCAGCTTCTTGACCATAACAGGCAACGCTAGGTGGGAGGGGCTCGCCGTCGATCGATGGATGCTCTGTACCGCCTTACGATAATCACCAGCCTTCGCCTGATATATATCCATGAATTGTTGTGGATTCCGATCATAGGCAGGGAACCAAGAACTGTGCACTTGCACCATGATTCGATGCCCTTTTTTGAAGGTATGGAACTTGTCCCATATATGGAATGAGAGAGGCGTCACTTGATTAGGCTGCAACGGCTCAGGGTTAGCAAAACTATTGCGGTACTTGGCCCGCATCACCTCCACACCCAATAACATTTGGTAGCCGCCCATAGGCACCGCGGCTGTACTTGGCTCTGGTGCAACGTAATCTCCCGGGTGGACATCGATCAACTTCACAAAAAAATCAGCATCTGTTCCGGTGCTGGATACAAATAAATTAGCCAATATGGGCCCAGCGATGGTGATGTCCTCAGTTAACACATCAGACTCATAAACCAGAACATCAGTGCGTGTTGAAGTTAGTCGCTGATCTTCAATCATCCACGTATGACCCGGGAACCCAACAGAGATGTCAGTTGTGAAGGGCACAGGCTTGTTGGGGTCGCTGACGTATTCGTCATTGCCAATCATCCGGGCGTCCGGCTCATCAAAGGACAGCCTCCCTCCCGAGTGAAAATAAAGATTTCTGGCCTCGACATCCGGCGGCGGCCACGCATCAAAGTTGCGCCATCGATTTCGGCCAGTTTCGAAGACGATAGCCTCTGGAGGATTCCAGTCGCCCTCCCCCTTCAAGTGATACCTGAAAAATGGAGTCACGATATGTTTTTTAAAATAATCAGATGTCTCGCTGCCAAACTGAATGTCGCCAAGTGACGAACCACGCTCCCTGTGCCATGCGCCGTGCTTCCAAGGCCCGGATACAAACGTGCTCTGATTGACGGGGTTTCTCCGCTCTATTTCTTGATAGATCGATACGGGGCCATAAAAATCTTCAGCGTCGAACCAGCCAGCAACGTTTAAAACGGGGAGCTCGATGTTGTCCAAGTACTGCAGGACATTCCGTCGCTGCCAGTACTCGTCATAGTTGGGGTGCTCGATAAAATCCTCCCAACCGGGAACCCCTCCGCCGAAAAACTTTTTATTCAGGTCAGAGGTCGGACCCGCATTGAGGAAGAATTCGTAGCCCCAAGGCGTACCGTAATCAAATGTCTCGGGCTGCGCTTGCGTTGGTTTGCTGCGTTCCTGTGCCGCATAGTTCATCCACGCAAAGGCATAAGTCAGCCTGAAAGCACCGTTGTGATGCCAGTCATCTCCAATAAACATGTCGGAAGGCGATGCTTGCGGAGAGGACGCTTTAAGCGCCGGATGGGCGTTAATCATGCCCTGTACAGTCGTCCACCCTGAGTAAGAGACCCCCCATTGACCGACGCGCCCGTTATGGTCATCCAGGTTCTCGAGCAGCCAATCAATTGTGTCATAGGCATCAGTGCTTTCATCCGTAGACATAACGCCTGAACCTTTCTGCCTATTGACTCGAAGCACCTCAAATTGGCCCTCTGACTTGTATGTGCCTCGGAGATCTTGGCTCACAAATATGTAGCCTTCAGCAAGCATCTCCAGAGATGGCGCCAATTTGGCTGGCGCCACATAGTCTTCGCCATATGCACTAATAGAGTAAGGGGTTCGATAAAGCAAAATAGGATAGCGCTGCGTGTGGTTCTTGGGCGTGTAGATCGCCGTAAATAGCTTGACGCCATCCCTCATCGGGATCATCACTTCGGTTTTGTCGTAGTGCTCCTTAACGTCAAATGACTCTGCGCTATTTTCGGCAGAAAGGAGCAATGGCGCGGTCATCGCCAACGCCATTAAAACTATCTGGAAAACGAGTGATTTCATTTGCGACTATGGCACCAGCGTTATGATCAAACTCAAAAAATGTGGCTGTACATCTGTTAAGCAGCCGACCGTTAAACTGTCGCCTTCAGCTGTTCACTGATCAGCAACGACTCACTCGTCTCCAGCCAGCGTCGGCACATCACTAAATCGCTCAAACCAGGCAAGCACTGCGTTTACTTTTGCAACCAGTTGGCTAGGGCGGTATTCAATCCAATGGCCAGCTCCAGGCACTCTCACCAACGCTGTTTCGACGCCCTGAATCTGGAGGGCATTAAAGTATTGTTCGGCCTCCCAGATGGGCGTTCGCCAATCGTTCTCTCCAGTCATCAGCATAGTCGGCGTTGTGACATTGCCCACCAAAGACAAAGGTGAGTGCGACCAATACTTCATTGGATTTTCCCAGGGGAGTTCCTTAAACCAATAATTTGCCATCAGCTTATCGAGGTCCGCCGTCAGAACGATACTGAGCCAATTAATCGCGGGGTTGACGGCGACCGCAGCTCGGAATCGATTCGTCTTACCCACTATCCATGCCGTAAGCGTTCCGCCACCGCTCCCTCCCACAACATAAAGCCTCTGATCGTCAACAAAGCCTCTTGAAACCACACCATCAACAATATCCATAAGATCGTCATAGTCATGGCTTGGAAAGTTGTTATCTATTTCGTGTGCGAACTCAGCGTCGTAACCGGTCGAACCTCGAGGATTGCCAAAGACAACAACGTATCCAGCGGCTGCATAGAGCTGATTGTTTGCTGCAAACTGCGGACCGTAAGATGCCCAAGGGCCCCCATGTATTTGCAAGATCATTGGGTAGGATCGAGCCGGATCAAAATTGGGTGGCACCATCATCCAATACTGTATATCTCGCTGATCAACGCTTGAGCTAGCCGCGTGTTCTGTCGCCGGGACAAAATGCACCGAATCGAGCAAGGCGCGACTAAAATCTGTAATCGTTTTCACGAGTCCGTCGGGCCCAATCACACCCAGTTCGGTTGGTCTTGTTGCATCGCCAACCGTTACCGCCACCACACCAGCGCGCGTTGAAAACTGCCCAAGGACATAAGGTTGATCAAGCTCCCAACCGGCAAGCTGATCGGAGAGCTTTGAAACGGCCCCATCACCCGAAAGCAATGCCAAAACACTTCTGCCACGTTCCTCATATTGCACGTAATAACGCTTGCTATCCGGATGCCAGGCAAAGTCAACAACACCGTAATCGCTATTAAGCGGCACGGTTTCAACCTCTGATCCATCAACATTGGCGGTGTAGAGCTGGTACTCATGATAGATGCTGGGCTGATCGGCATGACCCATCCACGCTAACCGCTTGCCGTCGGGAGATATGCTGGGCATTTGATCGGGACCCGTCTGCGAGGTTAGTGCGGTCAGCCGACCTGTGCGTAAATCAAACCTAACAACATCGGTATCCCAAGGCTTATTGACGTTCGACTTAATATTGGCGCTGAACAGTAACCCAGAGGAATCAGGCAACCACTCTATAGGGCTGTCGATGGCAAAAGTGCTTTGTGTCACCTGTTCTGCCTTCCCGCCAGCAGTGGGCAACAAAAATAGCTGCTGGCGAGCAGGAGGCAGATACCCGACTCCGTCGACCCTAAATTGGGAACGCGTTTCAACGATAATAGGCTCGGCCCACTGGGCACCTTCTGGCGGGGTGAGCGGCTCGCCCAGCGTTTCGTGATCATGATTAACTGGCATGGTGAATGCCAGCCACTTTCCGTCCGGTGAGAAAGCAAGGTTGGCGGGCTCAATCAACGCCTCCCCCAACTCGATTCTCTCGCCTGAATCCAACTGCTGCAGATAAAGGTGCGACTTGTCTCCCTGATAAGCGACGAACGCAATCGCTTTATTCGATTGCGTAAAAGCCATCGCACCTACTGCATCGAATCCTTGGGATATTTGCCGCAGACTTTCTCCATCTGATTGAATGACCCACAGATCATTCCTGCGATGGTCAGTCATGATGTCCATAAAGTAGCGGTGGAACGCGATGGTCTGCCCGTCTGGCGACAGGACAGGATTGGATGCATAGGCAATCTTAAATACGTCGTCTGCCGAGAAGACTTCCTTTGCCTGCGATAGAGACACCATTGCCATCTGAAAACAGATGGCAATGAAGGTGCTTCTGAAAATTCCGGTTCGCATTTTTTTGAGACGCTCCCCTGTTGGCCATGATTCAGCCAACCGTTCCATCACGAGGGAGAGTCTTATCTCGCTAAGCCCCAATAGCAACAGACATATAGGGTCATGCGAATAAAGCCCTTACTGGCCTAGCATAGCCCGTAGCTGTAACCCAATTGTCCGTGGACGAAGATAATTGGCACGGCCGTCGCCAAGTTCTGTTTCGATCCAAGTCAGCCCATCTTCGTTAGTGAGATTCCGAGCAAAGACGCTCAACGATATTTTTTCGGTCACGTCGATGCCGGCGCGCAAATTGATCGTTGTGTAGTCACCGGCCTCAAGCCCTGCCTCCTGCAAGTTATTGAAATACTCGCCAATATGCGTGACGTCAGTTCGAAGGTAAGTTGGACGACCCATAAGATCAAAGTCAGCTTGCAGCCCTACCGACATTTGGAACTCTGGCGAGCCTGGAAGCCGATCACCTGACTCCCCCAACCCTGGCGCCTGATCTGTTAACTCGGCGCTAACATATGACAGACCGTAGTTCATACTCCAGATGTCAGACATCAGCACTTGGCCCTCGATCTCGACGCCGCGACTTTCTGCCTCGCCGGCATTCAGAGTGAGCTCGAAACCACAGTCGGCCACCTGGGCAACGGGTATACCCTCCCACTCGACCTGATAGGCGGCCACATTGAGGGTCGCACGACCATTAGCCAGCACGAACTTCGCGCCGATCTCAAAGCTGTCCAGTTCATCGGAGGCGATCGTGTCAGGTATCGGCACACCCACTCCGTCAATCAGTCCATCACCATCGAAGTCGCAGACCTCAGGTGGAATCAAAGGGTGGGGCCCGCCAAGTCGGAAGCCCTGAGCGAACGTTCCATACACAGTGGTGTCGTCGCTGGGGGCGTAAGTCAATCCGAGCTTATAGGTATTTCCGGAGTCATCGCTAGAAAGTGAATTGGAAGTGAAGCCTCCATTAAAAAGACCGTCATTTTGATCCTTGGCTGTCTGATCGAAATCGTAACGCCGGATACCGGCCACTGCCGACAGTGAGTCTGTCAGGTCAAACGTCACTTCACCAAAAAATGCGATCTGCTCGACTGTCTCGACTAGCGTGCTCTCGAAAAGCAACAAACCACCAAACGGATCTAGGTCAGGCTGCCCCTCAAAAACAAAATCCTGACCTAACGTTCTCTCTAAATCCTGGTAGAACGCACCAACCAAAAACTGCCATCGCCCATCGAACTGAGTATTCAGCCGCAACTCTTGGGCAACACTGTCCACTCCACCAGAATCTGCCAAGTAGAGCGGGATATCGTCCACACCCAATAGCGGTCCAAAATACATTCCTACATCGCGATCCTGGAGCTCTTCTGTCTCAGCTACCGACGTTGAAGATGTCACCACGAACGACCCTAGGTCCCAATTTATCTCGAGATTCGTCAGATCAAGGTCCATCGTCAGCGCTTCGCCAGCCCCGGTTTGTCTTTGGAAAGGCGCGCGGCGAGTCTCTCCCAGCGCGAGTAACGACTCTGGAATACCCGATTGCTCAATATCTTGCTGTATATGGATTAAATTCGCTGTCAGATTATCGGTTGGTTGCCACAACACAGATATCCTGCCGCCTGTGTACTGGTCACTTCCAACATCCTGGCTGTCGGTGGTGACACCACCGAACGCACCTGCCCAGATCTGTTTATCCGGATTGCTGCCTGCAACATTCTCATAAAAGCCGCTGTTATCGTAATCGTAGGCAACAACACGAATCGCGAGCGTGTCTTTTATGACAGGCATATTGAGTACACCTTGCAGCATCGTATTGTCATCACCCTTGTTAGCAGTGGATGAGTACTCTCCAACGATCTCTGCAGAGAAGGCAGTCAAATCTGGCTTGTTAGTGATCGCGCGGACGGTACCAGCCATTGAGCCATCACCGTATAGCGTCCCCTGAGGGCCACGGAGCACCTCTACCCGTTGCATATCGATGTACTTCAGGTCCGGATTACCACCAAAGTAGCTTCCCAACCCTGTCACAGTAGCTTCGTCTATGTAGACACCCGTCGTCACATCAGTCTGTGGCGATGCGGACACCCCTCGCACGACAAGGCCATTTCGACCCGCACCACGGTCCAAAAAGTTAACCGACGGCACCGTGCGTAAAAAATCGTCCATACCGACCATGCCGGATTTGACAATCAAATCGTCGGACGCCACGGAAATACTGAGCGCGGTTTCCTGCGCGCTTACATCGCCCCGTTTACTGGCGGTTACCACCACCTCCTCGAGAACCAACGCATCAGTCTGTGCAGAGACAACTTGGGCGCCGCCCCCAGCAGCACAAAGTCCTGCAATTGCGAATGCCAAGTTGAGTTTCTTACTAGGAATCATAGGTCTGCTCCAAAATGTCTCACTTCGCTTAGTGGGCTACCGCCACCGCTTTTTATGTATTGATATAAAGATTGCATTGAAGAAAAACGGATGTATCCTTTAAAAAGTCAGTTTTTATAACGTTTTTTAATGATTAACTGAGACTAGTGCAAGTTGTATTTGTAGTCAACTACAGTTATTTTCCCGCTTGGCAGTACTTTAGGTAGCGTAATTAGGTGGGATTAAGACAAACAAACAGAAACGCGCGACGACAGCACCTGATTACTACTGCCGCGCGGCTTTTCTCATCCATGGGTTATCGGAAAACCACTATCAAGTTAGTGGCAGAACGGGCTGACGTCTCGCCGGTGACCATCTATAACCATTTCGAGGATAAAACAGGGCTTCTGTTCGCTGTGCTAGCCGAAGAGGGTCAAGAGACGCTGCGTATTGGAGAAAGACTGATATCTGATAGACAGCCAAGAGATGCCACGGTGATTTATCAACTCTTGGAGCTCTACGTAGACCACCCCATGGAATTCATGAACAAATCCTGTTGGCGACAGGCCTTGGCAGCTTCACTTGCCAGTGCACACACAAATTTTGCGAAAGACTACCGACTGATAGAAGCGCAATTTTTGCAACAAGTCATTGGATTAATGCACAGCCTTCACCAAGAGACGCTACTGAAGGCCAAAACTGACCCAGTGTCTATTGGAGAACTAATCTGGAATAACACCAATCAGATGTTTACCGAATTCATAGTTGATGAGCCCATGTCGCTGGCGGAACTCCACAGCAAGCTAGCTCGGCAAACCCACACCATTCTCGCTCTGTCACTGAGCTCTAAGGATGTGGCAACAGGCTTGGGCGACCAAAACAAGCGCGACCAATGAAAATCACTCGGCGCCCATCTCTGTCTGCATACGACTACATCATCATTGGGTCTGGCTCCGCCGGGAGTGCACTTGCAGCACGCCTTTCTGAGGATCCAGGCAACAAGGTGCTGCTGATCGAAGCAGGGCCTAGCGATAGAAGTCTCTTTATTCAAATGCCTGCGGCGCTGGGCATTCCTCTCATGAAGGACCGGTACAACTGGAAGTTTTTCGGCGCAAATGAAGATTTTCACGAGCCCGAGTCCGACACTGGTGTTTACACGCCGCGCGGTCGTGTACTGGGGGGGTCCTCCTCTATCAATGGCATGAACTGGGTCCGGGGAAACCGAGCAGATTATGACGGTTGGTGTCACCGTGGCCTCGACGACTGGAGCTATGCACACTGCCTGCCCTACTTTAAGCGGAGCGAGCACTACCCGCAGGGTGATGCTGCATACAGAGGAACGGGTGGGGCAACAGAGGTAGTAAAGACCGAGATCAAAAATCCCTTATTTCAAGGCTTTCTGAGCGCCTGTTCTGAATATGGCGCCGCCTTAAACCCCGACCACAATGGCGCCCGTCAGGGCGGCGTACATGAAACACAGAGAAACGTTTCAAACGGCGTCAGGCACAGCGCATCTCAAGCCTATCTACATGATCAGCCCCAAAAAGATAACCTTGAGCTAATGCTAGAGACTCGCTGCAACGCCATAAAACTGTCTCAAAATCGCGCTGTGGGAGTGACGCTTTACCGTGCTGGCGAAGAACTCAACATTGAAGTGGGTAAAGAGCTCATCATTTGTGCAGGAGCCATCCAGTCTCCGCATTTATTAATGCTATCTGGTATTGGCGATAGTGGCGCACTCTCCAGCTGCGGGATACAGCCCAGGCATCACCTGCCAGGTGTCGGCCACAACCTACAGGACCACCCGGCCTGGTGCTTCGAATATGGTGCAAATAACCCCTCTGACTCAATAGCGACTCAACTTCATGGCTTCGGGCGGCTAAAAACCGGTCTACAGTGGCTACTACAAAAAAAGGGGTTGGGATCCTCCAACCATTTTGAGGTTGGCGCTTTTTTGTCATTGATATCGAAAAGCGATCATCCTGATATTCAACTTGAGTGCATTGCGATGCGAGGCGATTTTGCACCCGAGGGCATTACCATCTCGCCAGGATTTCAATGCTTTGCCAGTCTTCAGCGTCCGACCAGTCGCGGCAAGCTATGGATCGATAGTGCTGATCCCTTCAAGCCCCCGAAATTTCGTTTTAATTACTTAAGCACCGCCGAAGACAAAGAATTGGCGCTGCACACAGTGAGTGCCATACGGGAAATATTTCACCAGCCTGCTTGGCGTGGGCGCCTCACGTCGGAGCTGTCCGGCGCCTCTAGCCTTAACAGCAAAAAAGATGCCGCGCGCTGGTTATACAGTAAGGTCGAATCCAACTATCACCCATGCGGCACGTGCAGCATGGGCACCTCTCAAGACGCGGTGACCAATTCAGAAGGCAGAGTCCATGGCCTGGATAACCTGCGAGTGGTTGACGCTTCTATTATCCCGGTCATACCGGCAGGCAACTTGAACGCCATTACAATCATGATCGCAGAAAAAATCGCTGACAATATTCTCGGGCACGCACCACTTAAGCCCGAGTTTCCGTGGTCTGAGCAACCAGCCGCATGAGTGATGCTCGCGGAGAACAACCTACGGCGGGCAATGATGGCATCGGGCATGGTGATAACGACCTCATGAACAGTCACATCAATGAACTTGACCAGCCCAAAGCGATAGCTGCCGCCATCATTCTTGGGTTTGCGGGCACTGGCGTTGCGATGGGCATGCCCATGTTAGTGGGCTCACTAGCCGAATCGCTCAGCTTTAATGAGCAGCAATTGGGCTGGCTTGCCTCGTCAGACATGGGCGGTCTCTTCATTGGATCCTTCGTAACCGCTCTGGTAGTCGCCAGAGCCAATCGCCGCACGCTGGCATACGGCGGCCTACTCCTCGTCATCCTGAGCAACTTCTTCTCCACTCAGAATCAGGAGTTACTGCCCCTCGTTCTGTGTCGGCTTGGCGCTGGAGTAGGCGCGGGTATCTGCTACTCAACCTGCACAGCCAGCTTGGCTGGGAGCGACAATTCTGCTCGAACCTTCAGCATTTTTCTTTTTGTTCTGGTCACGATGAACGCTCTGATTTTCTATATTTTTCCAATGCTTGATGCGAGGTGGGGCGTTAATGGCATCTTTGCTTTCTACCTAGTGGAAGCGATCCCCATTCTGTTTGTGGCACCCCTGCTCCCGCGATATTTCACTGACCCAAGCAATGAACAGGCAAAATCAGAGGATACGATTGAGTGCGGCGGCCGGGCTTCGGTGCCGCTAATACTCCCCAGACTGTGTCTGGCCGCCGTATTCAGTTTCTACATAATGGTCGGCGCTTATTGGGCGTTCATTGAACGGGCAGGCTCAGCGGCAAACATCAGCCCAGAATTCGTATCAGGGTCGTTAGCATGGAGTCAGGTCTTTAGTTTATCGGCGGCATTCCTTGCTGTGATTCTCGCGAAGCGCTTTGGGCAATCCAAACCCTTGATTTTCTCCCTACTCGCCATCAGCGTCACTATGCTGATGCTGGCAGCGCAAGTTGACTCGGCGACATTCGTAATCAGCGTCTTCTCTTTCAGTTTTTTCTGGATATTTATCGACGTCTTTCAGTTAGGCACGCTATCTAATATTGACCCCTCCGGCCGCTATGCCGCGTTAGTGCCCGCGTGGCAGGGAGTGGCGCAAGCAATAGCACCTTCCATAGCAGGCACTTTGCTTGCCTATCAAATGGGCTACGGCGCAGTCATGACATTATGCGCGGCAGCATCTGCAATCGCTGCAGCGATTTACCTCCACGTATACCGCGCACTGCTTAACACGTCACCGGAACTCGCCAATGCGAGCTAGAGAGTATGAATAGGCAGATATTCCAAAGAATTCTAATGCCAGGTCTCATTCTCCAATCGGTAATGATCGGCGGTGGATACGCCACGGGCCGTGAAATTGTGGAGTTCTTTCTCGTGCTGGGCCCAAGTGGCGGGTTACTTGCCATGGGGGTTGCCACGATTGTTCTCAGCGTGATTACGGCGATTTCTTTTGAGCTAGCGCGCAAGACAAAAAGCCATACGTATCACGCCTTTTTCGGGCAGCTCCTTGGGCGAGGCCAAGTTCTGTACGAGCTTGGCTATTTCCTAATGGGGCTGCTGGTTATTTCAGTAATCGCTTCTGCCGCCGGGGAGATTGCTCAAAAACATCTCGGGCTCTCTGCAAGTTTCGGAACACTAGGATTAGCGGTTCTAATAGGGGTATTGGCGATTTATGGCACCCATCTAATAGAGCGAGTGCTTACTGGATGGTCACTTCTTCTCTACGCTACCTATTTCGCCTTTGTCATTCTTTACGTCTCAGATTTTGGAGACGACCTCCTCAGCAACCTCAGTCAGCCTGTCGATGGCGAATGGTTTTACAACGGCATTAAATACGTTGGCTTCAATCTGTCAGTTATTCCGCTGATCCTCTTTTGTGTCGTCCACCTGCAATCCCGTAGCGACGCTCTCATGGCAGGGGCGCTGGCTGGCCCACTAGCGATGCTACCAGCAGTTTTGCTCTATCTGCCGATGATCGCCAGCTACCCAGAAATACTTGGGGCTGCAGTGCCATCGGACTTCATGATTGATCGCCTGGACATGCGGTGGATGTCGCTCATTTTCTATCTCGTGCTTTTTGGCACTTTTGTAGAGACCGGCACAGCCTACATACACGCATTGAACGAGCGAATCGCTGAGGCTCAAAGAAGCAACGGTAGAAAGATGGCATTTTGGCAGAGAGGGGTGACGGTGCTTGTGGTGCTTATCGCCGCCAATGTTTTAGCCAATGAATTCGGATTAATACAACTGATCGCTGATGGCTACGGAACGCTGACTTGGTTCTTTATTTTAGTGTTTGCCATTCCACTACTTACAAGGGGCAGCTGGCTAATTTTCAGCAATAGGGAAAACGATCATGCTTGATAAAGTCGAACACTCCATAGAAAACGCACTTGATTCGAGTCTGGAAAAGATAGAAGAGCTATACCGGCACCTGACACCCGGCTCGGCAGCTCTTTCAGAGAACGCGAAAGAGGTTTTTCCCAGCGGGATAACCCATGACTCCCGGCACCAAAAGCCCTACGGGCCCTATATTGCGCGCGCTGAGGGCTCGCGCAAATGGGATGTCGACAATAACGAGTATATCGATTACGTAGGCGGCCACGGCAGTCACCTGCTGGGTCATGGGAATAAAGCCGTGATAGAGGCAGTTCAAAAAACGATAACCAGCGGCACACAGGTCGGGGGCAGTACTGATCTAGAAGTTGAGCACGGCCAGATAGTAAAAGAGATGGTGCCTTGCGCTGAGCGGATCCGTTTTACGATGTCCGGCACAGAAGCAACACATCTGGCGCTGCGACTAGCCAGGGCCTACACAGGGAAATCCACCATTATCCGATTCACCACCCACTATCACGGTTGGCATGATTCAGTAGTGGTCGGTTACAGCAGCCACTTTGACGGCTCAGCTCCGCGCGGTATTAGCAGTCAAACCGCTGCTGAAACATTACTTCTTCCCCCAGGTGACATAGAAGCGGTTACCGATGTGTTAACCCGCAGGGACGATATTGCAGCCATTCTTCTGGAACCAACAGGTTCGCACTTTGGCCTTGTGCCAATTCAGCCGGAATTCGTCAAACAGCTTCGAGAACTCACAGAAAAATATGGCGTCGTGCTTATTTTCGACGAGGTGATCTGTGGTTTCAGAGTAGCGCCAGGCGGTGCCCAGCAGGCACTGGGAATTACGCCGGACATGAGTACCCATGCAAAAATCATTTCCGGAGGCCTCCCCGGAGGAGCGGTGTGCGGCAAGAAAGCCATTCTCGACGTTCTTGATTTTGATGTTATGGCGGAGCGAGAAGAAGAAAAAGTCGCCCATAACGGCACCTTCAATGCCAACCGAGTCTCAGCAGCAGCCGGAATAGCCATGCTCCAGCAAATTCGGGATACCGATGCATGTGAGCGCGCCAACCAGTTTGCAGCGCGGCTTCGCAATGGCATGAACCAAATGTTCAGCGATCAGGGGTTAGGGTGGGCCGCTTATGGCACATACTCGGGCTTCTTTATCTTCACGAACCCAGAGAATTTGGACATCGACCCTCTGAACTTCGACCCATGCCACTATGACGCGGCCACGTTAAAGCTGGGAAGATCCGGATTCCCGCAAAAGCTTGTGCTTGCGCTGTTGACCCAAGGAGTCCACCTCGCCGGCTTCCCCGGAGGGTGGGTTAGTGCAGTGCACTCTGAACGGGATTTTGAAGATACTATGACTGCGTTTGGAAACACGGTCCCACTGCTAAAAGCTGAGAGCGAAAGGGCCTCTTTAACAACGTGATCATGGTCTCATAGCCAAGAGCAAGAGCGCCTCTGTCTGTCGCCGCAAAGCGCTCTTCAGCGCCCCAAGCGTCATGGCATCATCCGAGATATAGTCAGTGAACATCTGATTAATGTTATTCCACAGCACCTCCCCCAAGGTGCGGGCATCAACCTGGGCCATAAACACCCCCTCCTCGTAAAGCGCGCAAACCACAGCTATCAGTTGCTGACAGAGTGTTTTATCGACGTTTTGGTATTCCTCAGTGAATTTTCTGCTTTCTGAGGCAGTTGCAGCCGCAAGTGATTGACGCCAGCAAGACTTGTTCATGAACTCCATAGGATGATCAACGTAAACTTCGATCAAGCGATAGAGCACTTCTTCATCGCCATGCTCCCTCTGATCAATAATCCGCTCGCCCAGCTCTTTGATGCCCGCTCCCTCTTCAATTAGCACCGCGAGCAACAACCCCGTTTTGTTCTCAAAGTTGTTGTAGATCGTTACGGGCGACACGTTAGAGCGTTCAGCAACCATCTCGATGGTCGTCTGGTTGTAGCCCGTCGACGAAAATAATCGCGCCGCATTCTTGACTATTAGTCGTTGTCGATTGGCCTTATTGGTTTGTCTTTGGTTCATCTAAGTTTCATTACTTGCGTTGAGACTCACAGTACCGCCCCACAACCCCTGATTTACAGACATGTTTTTGATGGCTGAACCAAATCTGTGAAAGCGGTCCGAGTGAAATGATTGCGGCCAAGGAGCTTTGGCTCTACTCAAAAAGCGTCGACGGGCTTCGATAGTTGTAGTAACCCAGCGGACCCGCATCCATTTCGCCATCGTAATAAGCATACAAGTCGTAGCCCATAAGCGTTCGTACTTCTGGCGACCAAGTTTTCGCCATTTCGACGCTCGTATGCAGGTACGGGTTTTCCTGAGCGCGCAAGAAGCCAAGAAGATAGGACGCGACAATTGCCCGGCGTGCCACCCCGTTGGTATTCGCGCCACCGCCGTGCAACGTTTTACCCGGAATGAATACCGCGCTACCGGCTTTCATCGTTGCTCGCGCGATTTCTTCGGGTTTTACTTCCCGCCACACGTCGTCCCACTTGTGGCTGCCGGGTACTACCTGCGTCGCACCATTCGATTCGGTGAAGTCCGTGCCGGCAATCATGACGTTGAACTGCAAGATACAGTCCGGGCGCCAGTAGTGCGCTGGCCAGATCATGTCGTCAATATGGAGTTCCTGCGCAGTTTCACCGCCATGTATCTCTATCACTTCGCTGGAGTTGAGCCGATACTGCCCGCAGTGTGGTTTTAGGAAGTGATCCATAACGCCAAGTAGCCTGGGATCGCTGATCAGATCGGCGTAGCAGGGAGCCTTGCTTATCAAACCGCCAATGCGCACGGTCTGGTAGCCCATAAACTCCGCCGCCTCGCGCCCACCATAATCATAAGGCTCGTATTCATCGATGGACGTTTGCACTTGCGTATTAAATTCTTCGAGCCACTCCTGGCTCACGAAGTCATCGACGATTACTGCGCCATTCTCTTCAACAACACTGACAATATCCTCAACGGAGCAGTCGCAAGACAGGTGTGTGATTTCAGCCATCCAGTTCCCCTAAGTATTTTGCTTGTATGCTTCCGAACGCACATCAAGTCAGCTTGAGGAGTGCGCGTGACAACTTATGCTACCAAAACTCGGATCTTGGGATACTTACTGTTCGCCGTTGGGCTGCTGCCGTTCTATTTATTGCCGGTCTGGGCCGGTGTCTTGTACGAGTTTTACGCGTTCGAACCATGGCAAGTTGGAATGCTTTTGGCCGCCGATACCGGCGGTGGGACCATCGCATCACTGGCCGCTCGATTCTGGATTACGCGGGCCAACTGGCGACGGGCTGTACTCAGTTCACTATCCTGTGCCGTCTTGGTGAACTCACTAAGCATATTTTCGGATTCGTTCACTGCACTGTTTTTATTGCGCATTCTCGCCGGCATAGCAGCAGGGTGTTTCATGGCGGTGGTGTACGCGATGTTCTCGAGCAGTGAAAACCCAGACAGAGAATTTTCCATCGCGCTCGCCCTGCAGGTGTTGCTTGGCGCAGCCGCGATCTACTCAATGCCAATTTTCCTGAAACACTTCGGACCGGGCAGTCTGTTTGCAGTCGTTGCAATGGTAACGGTGGCGCCGATGCTAGTAGCGGCGAACTGTCCGCCGGGTGGCGATTCGGATACGGCGAAATCGCCGTCGCTTAGGAATATCTCGCACTATGTTTGGGCAGGCCTAGCGGCAATAGCATTGGTTTTCCTTTCGCTTTCTTGCATCTGGGTCGCCATGGAGCGTCTTGGTTCTGCAGCAGGGTTTGATGGCTCGGTGGTCACGACTGTCTTAGCCGCATCCATGCTGTTCAGCTTTCTCGGAGCAGCGGCACCGGCGATAACAACCAATCTGACTACAAGAAAGGTACAGTTGTCCGTTAGCTACGTGTTGCTTGCAATAGCCATCTTTACGGTTGGCAATAACTCCACCGTCTTGCTATTTGCACTTGGCCTGTGCCTCTACAACTTTTTTTACAGCTTCATTATTCCAATTCAGACGGCGTGGCTTGCACAAAGTGATCTATCTGGCGCAACCGCGGTGCTTGTGCCAGTTGCTCAGGGTTTAGGTGTCACTGTCGGACCAATTGTTGGCGGGCACCTTGTGGGCGATGGGAATTTCGCAGGAGTAATCGTTGCCAGCTCGGCTTTTCTTGCACTGAGTTACATTTGCGCAAAGTGCGCTGGAGATCCAATTAGGAGCGTATAAGGTGCCATTTACTGGCTCCGCTCCATGCTGCGGTAAAACCACGCGCAGTGCTGTCCCGAGACTTCTTTGGAATTCCTCTTACAGTGATTTTCGATACCGGCGACGTGCTAAAAGCGCCTCCGCCAGGATGGCTCAGCCTTTCTCTCTAGCATCTGTTCCCTGAGATCCTTGACGCCACATAGTTCGCGCACTAGTTTTGAGGAGTCCACGCGTGTCTTGGTGCGGCCGATCGGCCTTGACATGGTAGAGGTCGGCGGTTCGACCAAATGCGACCCTGGGAGCATTTGCCACCGAGCGCCCATGGCGCGAAGCCCTTAGGGACGAAACAGGC
>Ga0181579_10002078_pt1 | contig 16275 bp, 13 predicted proteins | sample 071ome_24_FD_132996 | JGI IMG/M metagenome (GOLD analysis project Ga0181579, IMG submission 132996) | Coastal salt marsh microbial communities from the Groves Creek Marsh, Skidaway Island, Georgia - 071402CT metaG (megahit assembly) | ecosystem: Environmental > Aquatic > Marine > Intertidal... | reverse complement strand
CGCGCCGCACCGTTTCGCCTCGAAGGCGCCAACCTGTTTATACATGGTGCCGATTTCCGCGCGCTGCCGGTCGTTCAATACCGGCATGTTGACCGCGCCTGGGATATGGTCCTCGGCAAATTCACCTTCCGACCTGACATCAATGATCATGTCGTAGGGCTTTTCGAGCCAGCTTGTTGTGCGTTTTATCGGTGGCGACATCAGCGGATCTCCAATCAGGTCCTGACTCGCAGGCCGGGCATTTTATCATCAAGCCGCCCGACGATCGCCGCCGGTACCCCGTCACCATGAAGCTGTCCCACAATCGTGTCGGCGTCCACGGCCGGGAGGGCGGCCAGCAGGCCGCCGCTTGTCTGCGGGTCGAACAGGATGTCCGAAGCCGGCCCTGCAGGAGCTTCTGTAGCCAGCCTGACGGCCGCCCTGTTCTGGTCATGAAGCGTTGACCTGTATCCCTTGTCCAGCAGCGTGATGGCCCCCTCAAGACAGGGAAGCGCGCCACCATTGATCTCGACCCCGGTGCGGCCACATCTGTCGGCAAGGTTCAGCGCGTGGCGGGCAAGGCCAAAGCCCGTGACATCGGTCATCACCGGGTTGTGGTCGGCGAGCCGCCGTGCCGCGGTGCCGTTGCCATGCGCCATGCTTGTGGTGGCCTCGGCGACCCAGTCACCGCGCGCGGCAAGCTGCATGTGCGCCGCCATGATCACACCGGTGCCAAGCGGCTTGGTCAGCACAAGCGCGATCTCCTCATCGGCTGCCGGGATTGTTGGTGGCCCCTCGCGCCATCCGGTAACCGCGAAACCGAGGCCAAGGTCATGACTCTCGCCGGTATGGCCACCGACAAGCTGGACACCCGCCTCGCTCAGCGCCAGTAGGCCCCCTGCCATCAGCTGGGTCAGCTGATGTTGCTGCAGGTCAAGGCGGGCCATGCCCATGGTGACGTTCGCCATCGCCCAGACGGGCACGGCATTGGCGGCATATATGTCGCTCATTGCGTGAATGGCGGCAATGCGGCCAAACTGGAACGGATCGCTGACGATTTCCGACAGGCTGTCGATCGACTGCACCAGCTCTCCGCCTTCGGGCACCGGCAATATGGCCGAATCCTCGGTCAGGCCGTCCGGCGGCATCAATCTTGGATCGGCACCAAGTGCCACCGCCGCCGCAACCGCCTCGCGCATGGCGGCAGCCAGCGTTTCATGTCCTGTTTTCGCGCCGCAGCCAAGGCATCGCATGGCCTCGAATGCGGGATCCTTAAGCTGTGGCGATGGGTCTTTCAGGCCGGCGAAGGTCGTAGGTGGAGGTGGTAAGGGCATTTTCAGCTTTGTGTATTTCGCCATCCAGCGACGGTCGATCCATGTCTTCATCCACCACCAGCCGCGGGACGCGCTGGCATGATTGCCACGGATGCCGATGGCGCGTCCGTCCGCGGTGCCGAGGATTGCCAGCGCCCGTTTCTGCGGCGCCCAGCGACGAAGCCGCCTGCCATGAAGGTGGCGGCGAATATTACTCGCCAGGACCGGTCCAGCCCGCACCGCATAGACACCGGCCTTGGGCCGCGGGTCATCGACCATGGTGGCGATATCGCCGGCAGCAAAAATATGCGGGTGTGATACCGACTGCAGTGTCGGTTGAACAGCAATGAACCCGCGTTCATCGAGCGTCAGCCCGGTTTTGGCAAGCCATGCTGGTGGTGCCACGGCCGTAACAAGGAAACTGATATCGAATGCCCGCCGGATGCCATCCTCAAGATACAGTTCATTGGCCATGATCCCGGTAACGCTCTGGCCGCAATGTACGGAAATGCCGGCGGCGGCAAGGGTGTCGAAAATCAGGCGGGCGGCACGAGTCGGCATTTCGGGCACAAGCCTTGTGCTGCGGGTGTAGATATCGATTTGTGGGCGCGCTCCGGTTGCGCCGTGCCAGCGTTTCGACAGGGCCAGCGCGAGTTCACAACCGGCCGCGCCGCCGCCGATCACCGCGATCCTCCCGGGATGGCCAGTGGCGGTCAATGCCTCCAGCCTGTCACGAAACCGGCCAATCGGCTTGACCGGAATACAGTGCATGGCCGCACCGTCAATGGTGTTGAGGTCGGGCTGGCCGCCAATGTTCAGCGACAGCACGTCAAAGGGAAGGGGGGGACGATTTTCAAGCTCGACAAGCTGCCGGTCGGCATCGATGCCGGCAACTGCTTCATGGATGAAACGCGCGCCGGCCATCTGTGCAAGCCGTGCCAGATCGATGTGAATGTCCTGCGCCGACCATACGCCCTCGACAAAACCGGGAAGCATGCCCGAATAGGGGGTGTTGATATCCCGGCAGACGAGGGTCGTGCGCAGGCCGGCCACCGGTTTCATGGCAAGTGACTTCAGAACGGCCACCTGGGCATGACCGCCACCGGCAAGCACCAGATCGCCGGTAATTGTCCCAGCGCCGCGCATCAGTTGGGATAGGTGCCCAGCCGCCCCTTGAAATACGCCGCCGCTTCACCGTCGCGGGTGGTGATGTCCATGACCTCGCCAACAAAGATGGCATGGTCACCGCCGGGATATTCAGCCCACAGACGGCATTCAAAGGACGCAATGGCGTCCGCAAGAACCGGCTGTCCGGTCGGTCCCCAGTGCCAGGCCGTGTCGGCAAATCTTTCGGCATCGGGGGCGGCGAAGGTCTGGATCAACTCTTCGCAGCCGGCCGGCAGCACATTGACGGTAAAGCCCGCGGAGTCTCGGAACAGCGTGGCGCGATCATTCCCCAAATCGAGTGACCACAGGATCAGCGGCGGATCCAGCGATACCGAATTGAAGGAACTGACGGTGAGGCCATAAGGCGTTCCGGCGCTGCAGCGTGTGGTGACAATCGTGACACCGGTCAGGAAATGCCCCATGGCCGTACGGAATGCCTCAGCCGTCACCGGGGCGAATGATTCTGCAAGTTCCTTAGATTTCGCGTCCATCGACACTACCGATTCCATCTTATGTCCCTTTTCGACGCGTCATCTCTGCGAATGCGCACCGTCTTGGCCCCTATCATAACACTGCCTTCCCATATAGGTGCGACATTTTTGTCTGCAAAGCTGAGATGCTGAAAAAACACCCGATTGACAAGCGCGGCCGGGTTGTCTGTCAGCGCTTCGGTCCGCCATGTCGTTTCGGGCGCAGAATACTGGCGATGAACATCGAGGTGCGCGGCACATAGGCGTACCGGCGGGTTTGCTCGACTGGGCGGACAAAATTACGGTAAATCGTGAAAATCATCAGCAAGATATGTGCAGCGGCGATCATGCTGAACATCATCGGGGCACCGTAGCGATCGATGATCATGCCGGCGAAGAGCGGTGACACGATGGCGCCCGAGGCGTAGAGAAAGATGAGCGAGGCGCTGAGTGTGATCATCCTGTCCTGATTGACGAAATCCGAAGCATGCGCGGCACAGATGGAATAGATCGGGAAAGTGGTGAAGCCAAAGAGGAACGACATCACATAAACCAGTGGCACGCCACCAACCGTGATGTCCGCCACCGGAAGCATCATTAACAGGCACAGCGTGCTGGCCATGATGCTGAACACCAGCAGAACGGTTCGCCGGGAAATCTTGTCGGCGAGAATGCCGGCTGGAAGTTGCGATGCCATGCCGCCGATGGTGGATACAACAAGAAACAGCGCGATTTGCGACAGATCGAGACCGACAGCGATGGCATAGATCGGACCGACGGACCCGAAGGTGGCTGTTGACAGGCCGGCCACCACAACGCCAAGACCCGCCAGCGGTGAAATGCGGATGGCGAAAAAGGGTTGATAGCTGACCCGCTCGGGAAGTTCGGGCTCCTTGCTCTGCGTCAGTGCCAGCGGCAGAATCGCCAGACACATGATGATGGCGATCAGATTGTATGAAACATAGCTTGCCGGGGTCAGCGTGGCGATGATGGCGTTGGCCATGATCTGTCCCGACATGTCAACCAACCGGTAGATGCTGAAGACACGGCCGCGAATGTCGTTTGTGATCTTCGCCTGCAGCCAGCTTTCAATGAGAGTGTAGCAGCCGGCGACGGAAAACCCGGACAGCACCCGGATCGCCGTCCAGAACATGGCGTCGGGTATCAGCGGATGCGCGATGATCGAGATCACCGCCGCGCCGGCCATCACCGCGAAGGCGCGCGAATGACCGGCGCGCCTGACCAGATGCGGTCCGAACACGCAGCCAAGAAGAAAGCCGGCGAAATGCCCCGATGCCAGCAGACCGATCTCGACCGGCGAGAAACCCAGCGCCTGACCGGAGATGGCATCGAAGGGCCGCAAGGCGCCGATCCCCATCTGCACGAACAGCGTGGATATCAGAAGGGCGGATAGTGAAATCAGCAGCCGCATGCGGCGTCACCGTCACCTGACTCTGGGCCGCGGCGACATGGCGTGCCACGCGAAAGACGTCAAAACAGGTTCTTATACAGAATGTGGAGGCCCGAGCCGGAATTGAACCGACGTACACGGTTTTGCAAACCGCTGCATAACCACTCTGCCATCGGGCCATCTGCAAGCGTGATAGACCAGGTGTCTGTTCTCGTCAATCTGCGATTCTGACGGGAGGGCCGACGGCATATAATACCTTATAATTGTCCTGATATTGAACGTTTGAATGATTCATATATTTTATTTACGAATTGTTAATCTTATTTTTGTCTATGAGTGAAATAATATGTCGAATAGAATCTGCGGGAACAGCGGAATATCACTCGTGGAATTGATGATCGCTGTCACGCTTCTCAGCCTGATCAGCGTGGCCGCGCTCCAGTTTGTCCGTACCAGTGAAAGCACAATGATCGGTGAGCAGGTCCTGTTGAATCAACAGCAGCGAAGCGAGGCAATCTCCTCGCATATCTACAAGAAATTTATCTGCAGAACACTGGCAGAAACCGCCACCGAACAGACCTATATAGACCCCACCATGGCTGAGGATTTGCGCACGGGCACCGGCGTCACGCTGGTCACCCTGATTGGCAACAGCAGCGGTTTGATGGTGTTGCCCCCCGATGCACGCTTCTCTCAGACGCGAACATGGTTAATGCTACCCTGCAGATAAAGCATGATTGCATGACCCGGGGCGGCCAGAGCATCACTCAGCAGATGAACAGCCTCATAAGCCGGGGCGTGACGCTGACCTTCGGACTTGAAGACGGCGTTGGTCGCTGCTCGGTCAGCCAACTCATTCCTGTTGACATTGCGACCGGCACCGCAACCATCACCGTCGATGATCCCAGATGTCCTGCCAGGGGGTCGGGCCCGACAAGCGGCGTGCCGACAGGCAATCAGGCCCTGTTGCCACGTTTTGTTGCCTTTGATACGGCCAGTCCGCAGGCATTTCACACGTCGCTGATCGAACCACCCGATGTCGAGAAACCGGGCATCGGGATTGAAATGCCCGACAATCACACTGTCGTCGGTCATGGCGGTCTGAATATTCTTACGATCGTCGAGGCGCTGGCAAATGATCCACAGACAGATGTGTTTCTTGAACTCTCCACCAAGGAACCAATGTCGAGCCTGTCGGTACAGGGAACGCCTTCCTCGGTCAGCGCGGCTGGCAAGGGATCGGCGAAATTGTCCCTTTCGGGACCTCTGGCAAATGTGCGCGACGCGCTGGAGCGGCTGGAATATCGGGCGCCCACAGGGTTCCTTGGCAAAGACAGGCTGTATCCGGCCACCGTAAACGCGTTGTCATGCAGCATAGCAACGGCACTCCCACGGCGCGCTATCGCTATACAAACTGGGCCGGTGGAACGGACGCGAACACCTGTGACAGCCGTTCCGGGGTCAGCGCGACGCAGCGTGCGCAGCTCTGTGAGCCGCGGATCACAGCGAATGGTGCGGCCGTCGCCATCCACGGTCATCTGGGCCGTGAGGGCACTTGGGTCAGCATGCCCGGCGCAACGGCCCAGTGCGATCCTAGGCAAAACCACTCCACCTGCGGATATTATCGGGAGTTTGACTCAATTGGCCTGCCGGCCGGTGTCATTCTGGGTGAAAAGCTGACCGTGAAAATGGATCGGTTCAGGGAGTTCTGCGCAGGAACCTGATTGCTGTATGATGATGGCAAAATTTCAACAGTCTTGCCTGCCGCGGCACCGCCAAAGCGCTCCGCCGCCAAAGCGCCCCATTGTGTTTGGATCATTATCGCCATATAACCTCGACATGTTCTGTTTTCAGGTGCTGGATTGAGGAAATGGACAATTGTGAATTCGCGCAGGCGCGCAAGATGATGGTCGATTGCCAGATCAGGCCAACAAAGGTGACGGACCCCCGTGTTCTTGATGCGTTCGGGACCATCCCGCGTGAGAATTTTGTGAGTCGGCATCAACGTGCCATTGCCTATATTGACGAGGATCTGCCTGTGCCTGGCGGACGTTGCATGATGGAACCGATGGTGCTGGCCAGAATGATTCAGGCGCTCGCCATGGATGCCGATGACAATATTCTGGTCGTCGGGTGTGGCACAGGCTACAGCGCGGCCATCCTGGCGCGTATCGCCGGCTCTGTCATTGCTGTTGAGACAAGGGCGCAGCTTGTTGAAAAAGCTCAGGAAACACTTGTCGCAACTGGCATTGACAATGCCGTTGCCATCAAGGGCCGCCTGACCGAAGGATTCGCCAAGGAAGGTCCTTATGACGGCATCCTTGTCGAGGGCGCGGTGGAAACAATTCCTGATCTGTTGCTTGATCAGTTGAGTGAGCGCGGAAAGCTTGTCGCCATTTGGCGGCCTGCCGGTCATCCGGTCGGCGTGGCCAGCCAATGGACGAGGGCCGGGGACGGGTTCACACGCACGCCGTTGTTCGACGCCCAGGTGCCGCTTCTTGACGAGTTCCGCGCCAAGCGTGAATTTGTTTTTTAACTGAGTGCCGGTGGGGCAGGGGCCGGCATTCATCTGTGTTGAAATGGAACCAGATGCGCAAACTTTCCATACTTACATTGCTGACCCCGCCCATTCTTCTCCTGTCTTCAATGGTCTCGCCGGCAACGGCAACATCGCTTGACACGACACTTCGTGCCGCCCTTGGCAACAGTCTGTCCCTGCAATCCGCGCGACAGGACTGGTTGGCCGCGCATGAAGAGATCGGCACCGCGGTGTCGACATCGGAATGGCGGACCGGCGGCACCGTCACTGGAACACAGACCAAGAAGGATGCCGCCAATGCTAGAAAGTCCGGTTTTCTTGATTCGCAGAGCGCCAGCGCCACGCTCAGCCTGTCACGCAACCTTTACGATGGTGGCCAGACCAAGGAAAACACCACGCTTCGCCAGCTTCAGACCGATCTTTCCGAGGCAAGATATCGCGTCACCGAACAGCTGGTGCTGATTGACGCCATTGACATCTATCTTGCCGTTGTGAAGGCGCGCAAGGAAGTCGAGCTCAACAAGGCGAATGTAAGCCGGCTTGAGGAGCATGTTACGGCGGCACGGGTGCGCCTTGAGGCCGGAGCCTCAACCCGGACAGCGCTGGCCCAGGCGGAATCAAGGCTGTCGCGTGCCCGTACGACGCTGATTGCGGCTCTGACGGCGATGCGCAATGCCGAGGACGGATTTCTGTCGCTAACCGATATCGAGGCCGGTGCTGTCAGCGGTGATATTGACCCCGGATATCTGCTGCCAACGCTTCTTGAGGTTGATGACTCGGCGCGCCGGAACAACCCGTCCGTTGCAGTGGCGCGGCTGTCGGTGGAAATCGCCAGACAGCAATTCAATACCCTCTTGGCAAGCGTCAGGCCGAATGTGGCCTTTTCGCTGAAGGCCACCGAATCCATGGCCGAGGGCACGGTGAATGACAAGACCGAGCTCAGCGCACAGTTGCAGCTGTCCACGCCGCTGATGCCAACGCTGTCGATCCGGGCGAAATCGCGCGGTCTGGCAGCCAGTCTGGAGGCGTCACGCCTCAGGCGCGAGGATACACTACGCCAGGTCAGCCTCGATGTTCGTAATGCCTTCCGCAATCTGGAAACCGCGCGCGCGCAGCTTGAGGCGGTGAATGTTGAAGTGAAGGCGCTTCGTCTTGTCGCCGAGGGGATCAACAATGAATTCCAGTTCGGTCAGAAAACAACACTCGACCTTCTCGATGCTGAACAGGATGTCAATGACGCCGAGATGCGGCAGGTCGATGCCGAGCACGCTGTGTTGATGGCAAGCTTCCGTCTTCGCGCAGCCAGCGGCACGCTGACCGCAAAAAGTTTTGGTCTTGATGATGTGTATGACCCGCTTGATCAGATGGAACCGATTGAGCCGCAATTCAAACGCTGGATCCCGCTGGAGGTCGAATGGCCGGAAGGAACCGTTGATGATGCATCGAGTGGCCAGCCTGTGCCGGTTGCCGAACTGCCAGAACCCGAAACCATTCCCGCTATGCCGGTGATGAAGGCTGAACCGGTCGTGGAAACAGTCGTCGCCACGGTACCGGAGCGGTCAAAGACTATGGTGGTCGATGGTATTGTGTGGGATATCAAGACCGACAGACCGTGACCGATTGGCCCTGCTCGGTGGATGCTGATTGATGCCGGCCTTGGGCGAGGCGGGTTATTTGTTGCCGAAGCTGTTGCTGAGGGAAAGTAGTCGATCCTATGAGTGACCAGGAGGACTCCAACCGGCCAGACGAGGCCATGGACGCCATCCGCGCCCTCGTTGAGGCCAACCGTGAAAACCTCGCCGGTCTGGATACCGGCCTTGAAAAGGCCATCCTCGATCTTGAGGAGGTGGTATGGCGCAGCCCCAGTCGCGTCGCGATTGACCCCACGGATACCATCACCCGTCTTGCCGAAGAGGCGGACAAGGTAGCCTTCGGTGCTGAAATGCAGCCGCCGCGCGCGGCGGTACTGCGCGAAGCCCCCGACCTGGTATCGGACCCGGGGCCAACCCGCGCCGAGGCACGGGCAGATAGCGATCGCCGGCCACCGTCCTTTTCCGTCGATGAGGCGGAATCGGCAATCAGGGCACTACTGACCGAGTCCTTGCAGGAGCAGGGAAAGATGGATGAATCGGGTCGTATAACCATCCCAGAGGAAGAGTTGAAAGCGATGGTCCGGGCCCAGATCGACGCCTGGCTGGCAGAGCATTCGCAAGAATAGGTGCGAGATGCGTTGCACGAGCGCGCCGATTTGCGTAAAACCTCCGCTCGGCACGGCCCGCAGACCACGGGTCGATCAGGCTCGGATTGTCTGATTGACTCCGCACTGCATGTCAGGCTGTGAACTGTCCATCGCGGTCCATTATTTTCAGAACCGATCATGTCAGATAACGAACTCGCCAAGACATACGACCCCAAGGCCATCGAGCAAGGCTGGTACGAACGCTGGGAGGCCAGCGGTGCCTTTGCCTGCGACCCGTCCTCTTCGGCGACGCCCTACACCATCATGATGCCGCCGCCAAATGTCACCGGCAGTCTGCATATGGGGCACGCGCTGACCTTCACGCTGCAGGATCTGTTGATCCGCTATAACCGCATGCGGGGGCGCGACACACTCTGGCAACCCGGTCAGGACCATGCCGGTATTGCCACACAGATGGTGGTGGAACGCCAGCTTGCCGAGCAGAATATCGACCGCCGTAACATGGGCCGTGACGCCTTTCTTGAGCGGATGTGGGAATGGAAGGCGGAATCAGGCGGCACCATTCAACGCCAGATGCGGCGTCTCGGCGCCTCGCCGGACTGGGAACGAAACCGCTTTACCCTCGATGACGGCCTGTCGCGCGCGGTGATCAAGATTTTCGTCCAGATGCATCGCGACGGACTGATCTATCGTGACAAGCGGCTGGTCAACTGGGACCCCAAGCTGCTGACCGCGATTTCCGACCTTGAGGTCGAACAGCGTGAGCAGGAAAGCTCGATGTGGCACCTGAAATACCGTCTCGACGGGGCCGAGGACGAATTCATCTCCATTGCCACGACACGGCCCGAAACCATGCTAGGTGACGGTGCGGTGGCCGTTCATCCCGATGATGAGCGCTACAAGCATCTGGTCGGCCGCATGGCCATCCTGCCATTGTCCAACCGCGCGATCCCGATCATCGCCGATGAATATCCCGATCCTGAAAAGGGGTCCGGCGCGGTGAAAATCACCCCGGCGCATGACTTCAACGATTTCGAGGTGGGAAGGCGGCATGACCTGCCACTCATCAACCTGATGACCGCGCATGCGACGATGGAATTCATCCCCGAGATTCCGGCGAAATATCAGGGTCTTGACCGCTATGAGGCGCGCCGTCAAATCCTCGCCGACATGGAGGCAGAAGGGCTGCTGGAGCGCGAGGAGAAGGTGCTGAACAGCGTGCCGCATGGCGACCGCTCCGGCGTTGTGATCGAACCTTGGCTGATGGACCAGTGGTATGTGAATGCCGCCGAGCTTGCCAAGCCGGCTATCAAGGCGGTCGAGGAGGGGCGCACGCGCTTTGTTCCTGAGCGCTGGTCGAAAACCTATTTCGAATGGATGCGCAATATTCAGCCATGGTGTATCTCGCGCCAGCTCTGGTGGGGCCACCGCATCCCCGCCTGGTACGGGCCCGACAACCATATCTTTGTCGAGGAAAGCGAGGAGGCGGCGCAGGCCGCGGCACGTGCGCATTATGGCAAGGACACCGAATTGCGCCGCGACGACGATGTTCTGGACACCTGGTTTTCCAGCGGGTTGTGGCCGTTCTCGACGCTTGGCTGGCCGGATGAAACCGACAGCGTCAAACATGACCTTGCGCGCTATTACCCCGGTGATGTTCTTGTCACCGGCTTTGACATTATCTTCTTCTGGGTTGCGCGCATGATGATGATGAGCATGTATGCGATGGATGGCGAGGTGCCGTTCCGCGACGTTTATATCCATGCGCTGGTCCGCGACGAGAAGGGCCAGAAGATGTCGAAGTCGAAGGGCAATGTCATGGACCCGCTCGACCTGATCGACCAGTATGGCGCCGACCCGCTGCGCTTCACGCTGGCCGCCATGGCGGCGCAGGGCCGTGATATCAAGATGTCGACCACGCGGCTCGAGAGTTACCGCAATTTCGCAACCAAGATCTGGAACGCCTGCCGGTTCCTGCAGATGAATGGCTGCACCAGCGGCGCAGGTGAATTCGAACTGGCTTCGGTGAATGAGCCGGTAAACCGCTGGATTGTCGCCGAATATGACGATGCCATCACGCGTGTGACGACAGCCATCGAGAATTACCGGTTCAACGAGGCTGCCGACGCCATCTACAGTTTTGTCTGGCATTCCTATTGCGACTGGTATGTCGAGTTGATCAAGCCGCAGCTTGACGGCGATGCTGTCGAGACACGGGCCACAGCGGCCGCCATTCTGCGCGGTGCCTTGCGTCTGCTGCACCCGTTCATGCCCTATCTGACGGAAGAGCTGAACGAGAAGATATTTGCCAGCAAGGAGATGATGATCACACAGCGCTGGCCGGGTGCCGTTGCTCTTGGCGACAGCGATGCACCAGATGAAATCAGGCATCTGATCAGTGTTATCAGTGAAATCAGATATATAAGATCTGAAATGAATGTACCGCTTTCAGCAAAGCCGGTATTGCAGATTCGCGGGTCATCCGAACTTCAGGCACGCTCGATCAGGACGAATGAGGCGGCTCTACTGCGCCTAGCGCGTCTTGGCAGCGTCGAGCCCGTCGATAGTTTCGGCAAGGGAACGGCGCGAGGGACTGTTGACGGCGTTGATATCGGCTTGCCGCTTGCCGAGATTCTAGACCTTGATGCCGAGCGGGCGCGCCTTGAAAAGGCGATTGTCGGGGTTGATGGCGAGATCACGAAGATTTCACGCAAACTTGATAATCCGGGTTTCATCGCGAAGGCACCGGCGGAGGTGGTTAATGAGAACCGTCGCCGGCTGGACGAGGAAGTGACGCGTCGCGGCGCGCTGGAAGCAGCTTTGGCCCGCTTGGCGTGAAAGTGCCATTGGAGATCATTGCGGGGAGATCATTGCGGGACTGGCGCAAACTGCCTAAACTGGCGCTACGGAAACACTGATGAAATACAACAGGAAAGCTGGAAACAGTCAGGGCTGACATGAAAAACTCGAAGACCGTTCTGATCGACACCAACCCCGGGCGCAATTGCCAGACTTTTGGCGTGGCCCGCGAACTTGGCACCTCAGTGGATCTGATCCACGAGCCGTCAGTCGGCGTCGTTGGCAACAAGGGCGATTCGCAGTGCTATATGGGCGTCGGCGCCAAGGTGAACAGCATCCATGACGCGCTGCGCGCGCGCATCGGCGAGGAAGACGGCAAGATGTCGATGCGTCTTGTCCAGCCCGAATTCACCATCGCCACCTCGGACGGCATTCGCAACGGCACCAAGGAAATGCGCTATTCGCTGATCGGGCGCGAGGTGACCAATGATTCGCTGTGCGAGCATCTCAGCGCCTCCGGCCTTGAAGGGGTGATCGCCGTTGTCGCCTGTGACAAGCCGCCGGTCGGCACGCTCGCCGCGGTTCTTGAACATAACCGGCCGGCGATCATCATGTCCGACGGGTCGATCCGTCCCGGCACCGACTCCGTCACTGGCGAGCCGATCGACATCATCACCAGTTACCAGCTTGCCGGCAGCCCGGATGAAGAGCTGAAGCGCCGCGTTGCCCTTGAATCCTGCCCAGGCTTCGGCAGTTGTGGTGGCATGTTCACCTATAACACAATGCAGACCTTTATCGGCGTGGTCGGCATGCAGCCCCTGCATATGGTGTCCCCCGCCTCGCAGGATGAGCGGCGCCTCACCGAGTTTCCTGACCAGTTGATCGACTGTCTTGAGAACATGATCGCGAAGGATATCAAGCCGCGTGACATCGTCACCAGCCAGTCGATCCGGAACGCCATCATCGTGGCGATGGCGGTAGGCGGTTCGACCAATGTGATGCTGCACGCCCCGGAAATCGCCCGTGCCGCCGGTTATGAGAATTTCTCGCGCGACGTGATGAGCGCCGAGGAATTCAATCACCTGTCGAAGAATGTCGTGCCGGTTATCGTCGATGCGCGGCCGTTCGGGCGGTTCTCGATGGTCGATATCGACGCCAGGGGTGGCGTTCAGGTCTTCGTCAGGGATCTGCTTGATGCCGGGTTGCTGAATGGCGATGTGCTGACCTGCACCGGCGAGACGCTTGCCGAACAGATTGCGCGCCTTGACCCGCCAGCGCCCGACGGAGATGTGATCCACCCGGTCGCGAAGCCCTACAAGCCGACTGGTGGCCTTCGTGTTCTTGGCGGCAACCTGTCGCCGGAATTCAGCGCCGTGCTGAAACTTGCCGGTGTCGAGGGCGGCCTTGACAACAACATCTTTGCCGGTACGGCGCGGATTTTCGATGGTGAGCAGAAATTGCTGGAGATGCTCGATACCAATCCTGACCATTTTCAGGATGGCGACATGATCGTGGTGCGATATGAAGGGCCCGTTGGTGGCCCAGGCATGCCGGAAATGCTGGATTCAACTTCGCGGATTACCACGCTGTGCCGGGAACGCGGCATCGTTGTTGGTCTGATGACAGATGGCCGGTTCTCCGGTGGGTCGGTCGGGCTTGTCATCGGTCATGTTGGTCAGGAGGCGGCGGTCGGCGGGCCCATCGGTCTGCTGGAGGATGGTGATCAGGTGATTGTCGATCTCAACAGCAACGAGCTCAACTGTCCGCAGCTAGACGATGCCACGGTGATGAGCGCGCGACGCAAGGCGTGGCAGGCGGCTGTCGACGCCAATGGCGGAACGCACCCGTCGGTTGGCGATGCCAGCACCCGGCTGCTGAACCGGATGCGCTGTTCGGCCGTATCGGCGGTGCAGGGGGCCGGAATGCACCCCGGCGGGGATCTGTTTGTCAGCGATCCGCGGACACCGGTTGCCTCTGACTTCACGCCGAAAAACCGGCATCGCTAGGCGCAGCGGTCAGTCACGCAGCTCAACCCAGACAGGGGTGTGGTCCGACGGTTTTTCAAGGCCGCGCGGTCCCTTGTCGACGTCTGATCCAATCAGCCTGTCAGCGGCCTCGGGTGACAGCAGCAGATGGTCGATCCGCACGCCATTATCCTTCTGCCAGGCGCCGGCCTGATAGTCCCAGTAGCTGTAGATGACCTCCTTCGGATGGCAGGATCTGATGGCATCGATATAGCCGTGATGACAGATGCGGAAGAAGGCGGCGCGGCTTTCATCACGGGTCAGCGCATCGCCTTCCCATCCGGCCGGGTCGTAACAGTCGATATCCTGCGGGATGACATTGAAATCACCGCCAAGAACGACCGGTATCTCGCTGTCCAGAAGCGCCGCCGCGCGGGCGCGTAACCGGTCCATCCAGACAATCTTGTAGTCGAATTTCGGCCCCGGTGCCGGGTTGCCGTTCGGCAAATAGATTGTCGCCACACGCACACCGTCGACAGTGGCTTCCATGTAGCGGGCCTGTTCATCTGCCTCGTCGCCGGGAAGGCCGCGGACAACGTCATTCAGCGGAGCGCGGGCGGCGATGGCGACACCGTTATAGCTTTTCTGGCCATGGAAGGCGACGTTCCAGCCAATGTCGGTATAGAGATCGACCGGGAAATTCAGATCCTGCGTCTTGGTTTCCTGTATCAACAGGATATCACAGGCGCCGGACGACAGGTAATCGATGATGTGATCCTGGCGTGCCTTGGCCGAATTGACGTTCCAACTGGCAATCCGCATGGATCAGACGGAAAAGGACGTGCCGCAACCGCATGACGCTGTCGCGTTCGGGTTGCTGACGGAAAAATAGGATCCCATGAGATCCTGCACGTAATCCAATTCGGCCTTGTCGACAAGCTCAAGCGACATCTCGTCGATCACCACCTCGACGTCATGACTGACGAAAATCCTGTCGTCATCCTGCCGTGCCGTGTCGATGCTGAATTCATACTGGAAACCGGAACAGCCGCCGCCATTCACCGCAACACGGAAAAAACTGCCATCCGGTTCGCCGGACAGCATGGTCCGGATCCGTTTCGCGGCGGACTCGCTCAGCCCGAAAACGCCGGGCAGGGTCTCGACTGTGGCCAGTGTCGTGTCCATGGGATCTCCATGCGGGATTGCGGGGCACCTGTTACCTTCTCAATATGAAGCGACATGGCGGTCAAATCAAGCGGTGGAGATGCTGACGGGCGGCGCGCTTTCCGATTGAGTATACAGACCGCCGCGCCTACATTGTCATCTGTTTTCAGCCAGTATCCGGACCAGACCATCGTGTCGTCAGACTCCACATCCTCAGGATATGAAACGCGGGATCTGGCCGCCTATGCCTGTCATGGGCCGGCAAGCCGCGGACGCCTGCACCCGGAGACCGACAAAGGCGCCGCCGCGCCGTCCGGTCTTGCGGCAAGAACACCGTTCCAGCGGGACCGCGACCGCATCCTGCATTCCGGCGCCTTTCGCAAGCTGAAACACAAGACCCAGGTCTTCGTCTATCATGAGGGGGATTATTTCCGCACCCGCATGACGCATTCCATCGAGGTCGCGCAGATCGCAAGGTCCATGGCGCGCGCGTTGCGGCTCAATGACGATCTCGCCGAGGCGGTATCACTGGCGCATGATCTTGGGCACACGCCCTTTGGCCATGCCGGCGAGGACGCGCTTCGCCGGGCCATGCAGCCGCATGGCGGGTTCGACCATAATGAACAGACGGTGCGGGTGGTAACCGGTCTTGAACATCGCTATGCCGGTTTTGATGGGCTCAATCTGACATGGGAAACGCTGGAAGGCGTGGTGAAGCATAACGGACCGATTGCGGATGATGCGGAGATTCGTCCGGCGATTGCCGCTCTTGATTCGCGGTTCGGCCTTGAGCTTCGCCATTATCCCTCGGCGGAGGCCCAGCTTGCCAATCTTGCAGATGACATCGCCTATCTGTCGCATGATTTCGATGACGCGCTGCGTGCCGGCCTGTTCGATATCGATGCCATCCGTGATCTTCCCCAGGTCGACAGCATTCTGCGGGGCATTGATGCAAGGCATGGAAAACTGCCGCTGTCGCGCCTTGCGCATGAGCTGGTAAGGCGGCTGATTTCCGTTTTTGTTCAGGATCTTCTGGAGCAGTCTTCACAAAATATAAAAGCTCTGTCCGCATCCAGTGCCGATGATATACGGCGAGCAGGTCATGCCGTGATTGCCTTTAGCGGCGACATGGCAGGCGATCTGGAAACCATTCGCGGGTTTCTGTTCACCAACATGTGGCGGCACTACAAGGTCAATCGCATGACCAGCAAGGCGAAACGGGTGGTGACAGAGTTGTTCAATTTGTTTATGTCCGAGACCAACACCCTG
>Ga0181579_10002075_pt1 | contig 16282 bp, 11 predicted proteins | sample 071ome_24_FD_132996 | JGI IMG/M metagenome (GOLD analysis project Ga0181579, IMG submission 132996) | Coastal salt marsh microbial communities from the Groves Creek Marsh, Skidaway Island, Georgia - 071402CT metaG (megahit assembly) | ecosystem: Environmental > Aquatic > Marine > Intertidal... | reverse complement strand
CTGTCTGTGTCTTCAGATTGGGTTACAGGCAAGATGCCTGCGCTACTCAAGAACCGGGACGAGGAATGGCCTGTGTTTTCGAAGTCTCGTGAAGTCTCAAATGAAATGCGTTTTCAATTCGATTAGACAAGGGCGGAGTCCCTTGTTTTTATACCTTAGTCGAGTTACCTTTTCCCAGTCCCCATGAAAGCAATCCTCAAAAAACGAATCGCCAACATCATTTTCTCTTTTGGACTAGCGATCCTGCCGCCGATCGCTCTCGCCCAATACGAGAATTTTCCAGACCAGTCGGGGACTCTGCAGGAACGGATACGAGAAACGGGTGGGAATCTGCTGCTGGAAGCTGGGACTTATGCGATAGACGAGACTCTAGAATTCGATTTGCATTCACTAGGGGCGGTTTCCGTTCGCTGCCGAGGAGCGGTAACCTTTATTATGCGAGGGCCCGGTCCAGCACTGCGTTTCGTGGGTACCCATGAAGGCACGGCGAATCCAAGTTCCTTCGATCCGGATACGTGGAAGCAACGAATGCCTATAATTGAAGGTTTGGAAATCCTGGGCGACCATCCAGAGGCGGACGGAATCGAGTTGTTGGGAACCGTCCAGGCGACGGTAACTCGGGTCGCCGTGCGTAACGCCCGGCACGGCATTCGGCTACACAAGCGGAATCGCAACGTCGTCATTTCCGATTGCCACATCTACGAAAACTCAGGGGTCGGGCTTTATCTGGATCGGGTGAACCTGCACCAAATCAACGTGGCCAACAGCCATATCAGTTACAATCGAGAGGGTGGGGTGGTCTTGAGGGATTGCGAAGTGCGTAACTTGCATCTTACGGGTTGCGACATCGAGGCGAACATGCCGGGCGATGCGACACCCACTCGAGCGGCGAATGTTTGGATTGATTTATCGGCCCGCAACGAAGGTACATCCATTGCGGAGGTCGCCATCACAGGTTGTACCATCCAGCACTCGGCCAATAAAGGCCGGAAGGCTGTCACAGCGCCAGGCGGAGCCAACATACGAATCGAAGGAAGGCCGGAATACCCGGTAGATACAGTGACTATTGGAAACAATATTCTCAGCGACACCTCGATCAGTATCGATATCGATTACGCCAAAGACATTGCCATTACCGGCAACGGTTTTTTTACCTCCATGCCGGGAGACTTGCTGGTGCAGAATAGCCAACGCGTTGTCGTTAGCGGGAATACTTTCAACCCGCGTCAGGAGTGGTCGATTGGCGGCATTGTTTTTCGAGATTCCGAAAGCTGTATCTTCAGCGCCAATACGGTTCATGCAATCAAGGATCCGAAAGCGGCCATCCTATTTGAGCGCTGCCGGAACTCCCGCATTTCCGATTGCGTGATCACGGATATCAATCATGGAATTCTTTTACGCGAGTGCCGCAATTGCGAGGTGGTGGATACGATAATTGCCGAGCCGAAACAGGGTGGACCGAAAGTCAGACGCGAGCGCAGCCGCTAGAGTCCTTCAAGCAGCGCGGCGCCACTGCAGCCAGCCTAATCAAGCAAAAGCTCATTAATAAAATTTCGCCAATTTTTTGGTGCGGGAAGCTTAAACGCCTCGGAGCTTGCCCCGGAGATAATAACTAGATTTGATTAATTGAACATCTATGAAAGCCCTAGAATTAGTCGCCAAGAGCGAATTCGAGTACAAAGAGGTAGCTAACCCTGAAATCAAGGACGACGAGGTCTTGATTCGGGTCAAGGCATGCGGCATCTGCGGCAGCGATGTCCATGGCATGGACGGGAGTTCCGGGCGTCGCATCCCCCCGATTATCATGGGTCACGAAGCTTCTGGAGTTATCGAAGCTCTCGGGAGCTCGGTGGACGCTAGCGTGTGGAAGCCTGGAGATCGGGTTACCTTCGACTCCATGGTATATTGCGGCGAGTGCTGGCATTGCCGTCGCGGCGAAACCAATCTCTGCGACAATCGTATGGTCCTTGGAGTGTCTTGCGCGGATTACCGCAATCATGGGGCTTTTGCCGAATACGTGGCAGTGCCGGAACGAATTCTATACAGGCTGCCGGACTCGCTCAGCTTCGAGCATGCGGCTCTGACGGAAGCCGTGTCCGTGGCCGTGCACGCGGTAGATCTCTCGCCGATTCGTTTGGACGATTCCGCAGTAGTCGTCGGTTCGGGGATGATCGGTTTGCTGGTTATCCAAGCGTTGAAAGCGGCCGGTTGCGGCAAAGTGATCGCGGTTGATTTGGACGAAGAACGGTTGGCTTTGGCGAAAAAGCTGGGGGCCAGCGAAATTGTCAAAGCGGATTCAGGAGATGTCCCAGAGGCTATCCGTCAATTAACTGAGGGTCGGGGCGCTGACCATGCCTTCGAAGTCGTGGGAATGGACCCCACATTGAGAACCGCTATCGACTCGGTGCGCAAGGGAGGCACGGTAACGCTGGTCGGAAATTTGAAACCGGTCGTGGATTTTCCCTTACAGGAAGTTGTCACACGGCAAATCAATCTAATTGGCACTTGCGGATCGGCGGGCGAGTATCCGGCTTGTTTGAACCTGATTGCGGATGGAACCATTCGCGTGGACGAAATTATCAGCGCCACCGTCCCCTTATCGGAAGGAGCCTCGTGGTTCGATCGGCTTTACAAGGGAGAGAAGGGACTGGCCAAGGTGATCCTGAAGCCGGAGTAGATGGTGGATGCTGTTAGGCTTCGATTGCGGTGAAGTCCGAAGTTGAAGGAACCAATGAAAGGCTGGAACGAATAGCCACGCTTCTGGATGCCGCCTTTCCCATTCCGGGTACGAAAATCCGGGTGGGTTAGGATAGCATTGCCGGTCTCATTCCGGGATTGGGCGATGTTATTACCGCCACGCCGCTCTTTTATTACCTTACCGTAGTTTACAAATTAAATCTAGGATGGAAAATAGCCGGCAAGGTTATCCTCAATCAGCTTTTCGACTTGCTTATATGGACAGTGCCCTTGCTCGGCGATCTGCTTGACGTCGTGTTCAAAGCTAACATTCGAAACGCCAGGCTGCTGATCGAAGCCCTCAAACAAAGAGACGCAAAATGAAATCATTGAAAACAGGAATCATCGGACTTGGGAAGGTGGCTCACATTCATGCGGCTGCCTTGCAGAATCTGCCGCAATCGGAATTCGTTGCGGTTTGCAGTCGCAACCCGGAAAAGACGAAAAATTTTGCCAAGCAGTACGGAGTGGCAGGATACACGGATTTGGACGCGTTTATTTCGGCATCGGGTGTGGAGGTTCTGCTGGTATGCACACCGCATCCAGCCCACCGGGACGTTTCCGTAGCTGCTGCGAAGGCAGGTATCCACCTTTTAATCGAAAAGCCTTTGGCTTCCTCGCTGGAAGACTGCGATGACATTCTCGAGGCGGTAAAAACGGGGGGCGGCAAGCTGGGTATGATCAGCCAGCGGCGCTTTTTCGATCCCTGTCTAAGGGTGAAACGAGCGATCGACGATGGCAAGATCGGCGAACCTATACTTGGGTTCGCCACGATACTAGGATGGCGAGATGAACCCTACTACAATAGCGATCCTTGGAGAGGCTCGTGGGACGGTGAAGGCGGGGGCGTGTTGGTCAATCAAGCCCCCCATCAACTGGATCTGCTCCTCTGGTACATGGGTGAGCTGGACGAGATTTTCGGTTATTGGAGCAACCTGAACCATCCCTATATTGAGGTGGAGGACACGGCTGTTGCTGTGGCGAGATTCAAAAACGGTGGTCTGGCCAATATTGTCCTCAGCAATTCCTTCAATCCAGCCATCCAAGGGAAAGTGCAAGTTCTGGGAAGCAATGGGGCTTGCGTCAGCGTACAAACGGATGGTGGGCAGATGTTCGTGGCCGGAATGAGCAAGATCGAGGAGCCGCCTTTCAATGATATTTGGACCGTGCCCGGGGAGAGTGAGCGTAGGGAGGAATGGGAACAAGCCGACGGCCAGCGGTTTGCGGAAGTGGATCCAATTAATTACTACCACCGTCTGCAAATCGAAGATTTTTTGGAAAGCATAATCGAAGATCGACCGCCGTTAGCTGATGGCTTGGCCGGCCGGCGGGTAGTCGAATTGTTTACGGCAATTTACCGATCCCAAAGGGATAAGGCGCCGGTGAAATTTCCGCTTCAGCCAGAGCGGGATCGCAGCGATTTCGATGGCAGAACGCCTTGATCCGAATAGGAAACTTGAAACCTATCTGTATATTCTGAAAATCTATATTCTATGAAAATCTGGATTCCCCTCGCTTTATTGGCTGTCGCTTTGTTAGGATGTAACGACAGCTCGAATACGGGCACTTCGACTCGCAAGGACGATCGGCCCAATATTCTGTTTATTCTGGTCGATGACTTGGGCAAAGAGTGGGTGAGCGCTTATGGGGCCGAAGATATTGAGACGCCTAACATCGATCGATTGGCCGCCACAGGGATGAAGTTCGACAATGCCTATGTTATGCCCCAGTGCACGCCTACGCGATTGAGCTTCATGACGGGGCAATACCCCTTTCGCCATGGTTGGGTGAATCATTGGGACGTGCCGCGTTGGGGCGGTGGTTGCAGCTACGACTGGAATCGAAACCCTAGTCTTGCCCGTGTGGTCAAAGATGCTGGTTATGCTACAGCGGTGGCCGGCAAGTGGCAGGTGAATGATTTTCGTGTGCAACCGAATGCCATGGTAGATATTGGCTTTGACGAATATTGCATGTGGACGGGGGGCGAAGGGGGAAATCCGCCTAGCGACGAGCGGTTTTGGAATCCGTATCTACATACAAAGCAGGGAAGCCGCATTCATGAAGGCGCGTACGGACCCGATGTTTTTACCGACTTTCTTTTAGACTTTATCGAGACGAATAAGGATCAGCCTTTCTTTGCCTATTTCCCCATGGCGCTGACGCATACGCCTTTCGTGACAACGCCGGACGATCTCGAAGCTTCGACGAACCTAGAGAAGCACAAGGCCATGGTTCGCTACACGGACAAAATTCTGGGACGTTTCATGGAGAAATTAGAGAGTCTAGGCATTCGGGATGATACCATTATAATTTGGACGACAGATAATGGCACCACGGGATTGATAACGGGCACGCAGGACGGTCGTCGGGTACAAGGAGAAAAATCGAATACGGTCGAGCCAGGTTTGTGCGTGCCCTTTATCGTCAGCGCTCCAGGCCTAGTTCCGGAGGGGGTGACGGCGGATGGTTTGACCGATATTACCGATATGCTTCCAACCTTTGCCGATCTTGCGGGAGGCTCACTGCAACCAGGCTATGAATACGATGGGGTTTCGATCGCCGATTATATTTTGGGGGAATCGGATGATACGCCACGCGAATGGATTCTAGGAATGGGTGGCAAGAACGAAGCGAAATTGACGGATGACGGCGTGGAAAACCGGTATGTTTTTCGCGACCGCGTTCTGCGAGAGAAGCGTTTCAAATTGTATGTCTCCACTGAGCGGAAGCCCGTTAAACTAGTGGATGTCTTGAAGGATCCTGAAGAAAAGAATAATTTGATCAATAGTGAGGATCCAGAAGCGCTAACCGCCCTGGGACGGCTAAGCGCAATCATTCCGACCTTTCCAGAGCGCGACAACGACCCGATTTACGATCCGCTTCCCCCGCAACCTTGGGATGTGGCTATTACAGCGAAAAGCGAAGTTTGGAAGGAGTGATTTAAAGGATGAGGGATGAATGCTGAAGGAGGAAAGAATTTTGGCGTGAAGACGGGCTTCACCTGTTTTCATTCCGTTGGCGCGTTCCACCCTTCAGCTAATTGAATCGAAATTAGGTTCTTTGCTGAATTTGGAAGGGGGCAATCTCCGAGCGCCCACACACCAGGTCCATGAATGGGCCCTCGGAGATCGCCCGCTACCTTAAATGCGCCAGAGCTTGCCTGAGAACGTCTGCTTTCGTGATACTCCATTCAAGTTCCCGAGAAGCGGGATCATGCGAGCGAGAGACGAACGCATCCTGTTGAGTCACCTGATTACCAACTAGATAAGATTTCTCAATTTCTTGAGATAGCCTGGGATCGCCTTGTAGGGGTCCTCTTTACCCTCGTATTCAAGGACGAAATACCCGCGGTAATTGGCGTTCGTAAGCAGGTTGATAATACGGGCGAGATCAGCATGCTCTTTCTCTCCGTTGACCGGGATTTCCACTTTTATCTGGGCGTTGACTGAGTAGGGAGCTATGCGGGCCAATTCCTTATAGGGATTGCTGGTGGGGGCAATGTTGCCTGAATCGAAATTGACGCCAAACCAGGGAGAGTCGACAGCTTCCACGATCGGCAACATGCGATCGATATCGATGAGAAAATCATGGTTCTCCATTCCCAGGATGACTCCTTTCTCTCCCGCGTAGTCGCAGGCGATCTTCATATTGGCGATAATGTTTTTCACTGCTTGCTGCTCGCTGATTCCGCTATCGGGTTTTCCTCCGAAGACGCGAATGACGGGAGCGCCAAGCTCTGAGTAGCGATCGATCCAGTAGCGGGCCTGCGCGAGCTGTTCGCGGCCTTCGTCGCTGCTAGGAGCATTGGTAAAATTGTTGCTGATGGCCCCGCCGCTAATGTCCAGGCCGTGCATGTGGGCTCGCAGCTTTAGCTGGTTGATGGCTTCGCGGGTCAGAGGGCTCGGCATGAAATAGCCTGTTAATTCGACCCCATCTATTCCCAAAGTCGCTCCGTAGTCGATGAACCCAAGCATATCCATCTCGCCTTGGGCATTGGGGTCTTTACGTGTATCGGGAAGAAACTTACGCATAGAATAGGCGGCAAGGCTCAGTCGAAGAGGAGCCTTGCTCTTGCGAGTGATAGGGCTAATGGAGCTGGCTAGAGGAGATGCCGCGAGACCGGCTAAAAGGGAACCCGAGGCAGCGATCGCCTGGCGACGGTTCATTTGATAGGGTGATGATGAGCGTTTCGAATTCATACGCGTAATGAAGGATTTCTGTTAAGTGTAATGAGGTAAAATGAAAGGTTCAACCAAGTGAACCTCGTTGACATGAAGCGCCTTTCTGGTCACAAAGCAACAATGGAAGCTCGTACTGTTACGATTGCTTTTTACTATCATGAGGGCCGTGCGACTACCCCAATATTTGATTCTCTTGCTTGCAGGGATTATTGTCGCGAGTTGCTTTCCGGTGGTCCTTTTCGGGTAGACAGAGGACGACCCTACAAGTATGGGTTCATTACCCGCTACTCTAGTGGCCAAAGCTCGTGAAGGCGCCTTTGGGCGTAGAGGAGCTCGAATTGCAATCCAGGCGATTTGACGGCATTGATGTTTTCGCCGGGATCTGAGCGATGATCGTAAAGTTCCTGAGCATCTATATAGCCGGTACTGGCATCTCGCCATTCCGTGTAGCGAAAATTCTTGGCGCGAACCGAATAGCCAAGTTTGCCTCCGCGATGAAACTGGCTGTAAGCAACGGTTTTTTGATCGTCCCATGCTTTGGAATTCGAGATAAGGGGCTTCAAAGACTTTCCATCGACTTTTTCTGGTATGGGCAGTCCGGCCATGTCGGCGAGTGTTGGATACATGTCGATTAGTTCGACACGGGCGGATACCCGTTTGCCCCTATTGGATTCACGAGGATCGACAACGATAAATGGGATGTGAGTCGATGTTTCAAAGTTGGTGTGCTTGCACCACATGCCATGATCTCCTAGTTGGTAGCCATGGTCCGACCATAGGGCGATGACGGTATTGTCCGTCTCCCCGGTCTTATCTAGCGCATCCAAAAGATCGCCGATCAGGGAGTCGATGTAGCTTATGCAGGCAAAGTAGGCATGTCGCGTTTCCCGGGCCAGAGCATCGGGCATGGGCCCTTCCTTGGGCATTCCCTTGAAGCTGCGAACGTATCGCCAAGGACTGGTGGCGTACTCCGGCGATCCTTGTGGAGAAAACGGATTGGAAGCTAGCGGGAGCATTTTCCGATCATAGAGATCCCAGTACTTTTTGGGGGCGTTGAAGGGCGTGTGTGGCTTGTGATAGCCAATGAACAGCAGGAATGGCTGATCGGACTCAACGGCTTCCCCCAGTTTTTCTATAGCTGCAAGATTCGTAACCCCATCGCGGTAGGCGTCATCGGCGACCTCCGGCCCTTCGAACAGCGGAATTAGATTGTTAGATTCATGAATTCCGTCAATAACAGCGGTTTTGTCTGTATATTCGGCAGAAGCGTATTGATTCTCGACTAAGTAGTGTTGCGGTTCAGACCATGACTTATCATCTCGGTGCGTATTGTGCAGCACTTTGCCAAAACCGTAAGTTGCGTAGCCATTGTTCTTGAAGTACTCGGCTAACGAAATCGCATTCGGTCGGGTGTCGCGAAAATGCGTTTTGTTATTGTATGCCTTTACCGTGTCCGGCCTGAGTCCTGTGAACATGCTTGAGCGGGATGGGCCGCAAATAGCGTATTGGCAGTAAGCCCGTTCGAACAGCGTTCCCTCGCTGGCCAAGCGATCGATGTTTGGCGAATGGATGTAAGCAGCACCGTAGCAGTTCAACTCCGTACGTAAATCATCAATACCGATTATCAGAATATTCGGCCGCTCGGCGAACAAACTCAGTGTAAGGACCAAAAAGCTAACAAATAGTCTCACGGAATATCTAAACACTATGGGGCAAAGTTCTAGTGAACAGTGGTGCCGTTCCGAAATCAAGTCCTGCGCTGCAGGAGCAGAATCTCGCTTTGCGAGAGCAGGATCAATTCTATCAGCTAGGGTCGACTATCTCTAGTCGACCGCATTTGCGCGGTTTCACTTTATAAGCAGCCCTGCCTTTCTAACTACCCGATCAGTTCCGGGATAACTTGGCCGCCGAATTGGGACATTTGTTTGAAGCGGCCGCCATGGAAATAGGTGAGCTTGTTGTCGTCCAAACCGAGAAGACTGAGCAAAGTGACATGTACGTCCCGAATGTGATGAGCGGTTTGCACCGCTTCCGATCCGATTTCGTCCGTAGCCCCCACCGTATGGCCTGCGTTAACGCCTCCGCCGGCAAACCACATGGTCATGGCTCGGGAATTATGGTCTCGGCCGTATGCGGCGCCGCCATCGCGAACGCCGTTGTCGGGGCTGCGCCCGAACTCCCCGCACCAAATGATAAGGGTTTCATCGAGGAGTCCGCGTTGCTTCAGATCGGTGATGAGTCCGGCGATGGGCTTATCGATGCTTTTGATGCGAGACCCATGGGCTCGTTCGATAAAGTCGTGGGAGTCCCACCCAGCATTGTAGGCTTGTATGAAGCGAACGCCTTTTTCGACAAGCCGCCTTGCCAAGAGCAGTTTGCGGCAAAATGGATCCGTTTCATCGTCTCCAATACCGTACATCTCTTTGGTTTTTTCGTCTTCCTGATCGATATCGAGAATGCCAGGAACCTGCATCTGCATACGGAAGGCCAGTTCGTAGTTCTCGATCCGGGCTTGCAGATCGTCCTGCCAAGGATGCTCTTCTAGATGGTCGTGATTGAAGCGGCTAAGCAAATTCAGATTCTCGCGTTGGTGTTCGGCCGTTATTCCCTTAGGTGGCTTCAAGTCCAAAATCGGAGAGCCTTTAGGCCGCAAAGGTGTTCCTTGGTAATGGGCTGGCAAGTAGCCATTTCCCCAATTAGGGGCCCCGCCTTGCGGATAGGAAAGTTCAGGAAGAACGATGAAGCCTGGGAGATCCTGGTTTTCGGAACCGAGTCCGTAGGTGACCCAGGAACCCATGGCTGGATCGCCTCCGAATCGGTTGCCGGTATTCACTTGGAAGAGAGCAGTCGGGTGGTTGACCGAGTCCACTTGGCAGCCGCGGTAGAAGCAAATGTCGTCGGCAACGCCTGCCAAGTGTTGCCAGGGCTCGGTCATCCAAGCTCCCGACTTGCCGACTTGCCGGGCTTTCCAGGGGCTTTGCACATAGTATCGAGTGCCGCTTTCCATAGCGGATTTGGCTTCTCCGCTGCGGGTAAACTTTTTCAGGTGCAGATCGTTTAGAGCGGGTTTGGGGTCGAAGGTATCGATGTGGCTGGGGCCACCTTCCATCATCAAAAAGATGCAATTCTTGGCCTTTTGGGAAAGGTGCGGTTTCTTGACCGATAAGGGTCCTGCTGAGCCGGCTGCGGCGAGTTCTTGAGGCAGCAGGCTAGCGAGAGCGATACTGCCTAAACTGCTGCCCATGCCATAAAGGAAGTCCCGGCGATTGAGGGATTTGGCAACAGAGATGTTTTGCTGGATTTCTCGCTGTATCTTCTTTTTCATTACGCTTGGGAAAATTTTTACAATTTTCTCATTGGTAGGGAGGGCCGGCTCGGTCCTCCATCTCTAGTTCTCGGAGGTTCGAGCCGATCCTCCCTACCTTTTCTCAATACACATAAATAAATTCATTGCTATTAAAGACGACGAGGCAAAGATCGGCAAGGGCTCGGGTCTCCGCATCGACCTCGGCAAAGGTCGGATCCGGAGTGTAATCATCGAAGCCGAAAAGAACTTCTGTGAAAGTGAATGGGGCTCCGGACATTTCCTCTACAGCGGAACGCTCGACTTCTCGGGGGAATTCTCTCGGTTCGAATTCCAGATCCTCATGTCGTTTCTCCATGCTCTTCCAGTGATCCAGGCTGAGCTTAATCTCTTCCCGGTCCGGGGTGCGGCTATAGGCCCGCTGAAAAAGGTCTTCAACAGCTTTTTTTCGGTTCCTGTTTTTATCCAAAAGATCGATGGCCGTGGCCACTGAGCGATTCAGCGAATCATCGCTGTTGAACAAACTGAATACCTGTGGCGTGACCGTGGAGCTCTGGCGAACTTCACAGGATTCGTCTGGGCTGGGCTGGTTGAAGACCTCCATGAACGGATTGCGCAGCCCTCGAATCTTTTTGGCGTAAATAGATCGCCGGTTGCGTAGCTCAGGCGTGGGGGCGGGTTCGTAAGAAGCGGCGTAGGAACCCATTACCTGCCGAGGTTGCAGGGCGACATCCATGTTGATCTCTGGACGGGCTGGCAGGCCGCCAATCGAGTCGCTCAGCTCGCCAGAAACATAGAGTATGCTATCTCTGACTTCCTCGGCGCTTAAGCGCCGGTGACGGAATACGGCGTATGAGTTGCCGAGCGGATCCCTTTCTGTGACTAGGTCTCGGTTTGGGTGTTCAGTCGATCGGCGATACGCTTCCGAAGTCATGATAAAGCGGTGCAGCTCTTTGATAGACCAGTCGTTTTCCAGGAACCAGGTCGCCAGGTAGTCGAGCAACTCAGGATGGGTCGGCTTGCCTCCCATAGCCCCAAAGTTATTGGGCGTGTTCACGATTCCCCGACCAAAGTGGTGATTCCAAACGCGGTTGGTGATGGATCGCGGTACGAGCGTGTTTTCCGGGCTAGCCAGCCATTTGGCGAAAGCGAGACGACGACCTTCAGGAGAATCTGGGATACTATTCCAGGGCGTGGCCTCAATGGTGTCGTTCGAGCCGGGCAGGGCGCTCATGACCCCGGGGGTGACTTCTTCGCCGCGGTTGAAGGGATCCCCTCCAACGAGAATGCGCATTTTGCCCACGGGGCCACCGCTGGATGGATCCTTGGGCATCGCCAGCATGGAGCCAGACCTGACTTCCTTTTCCGGAGGGGGACCGCTGTAGACGGACATAGCGTACGGTTCGAACTTTTTCATTTCGAAGGTTGTACGATTAACGTTCTTGTCGCCCACCTTCATGATTCCCAGTTCTTCGAGGCTTAGACCATGATTCCGTGGAGGCAATTGGTCATCGGGAACGCCTTGTTTCGCGAGTTCGCGCCGCGTACCCACGGGGACTCCATTTTCACGACACCACTCCTCGGTGGCTTTTCGTGATTTTTCGCGCAGTTCGCTGCGCATCTTATCAAAATACTGGATACGCTTTTCCATGACTGCCTTCTCTGTGTAGTCCACGAGATCCTCGTAAGGCTGGAAAGGCACGGTTCGATCGGCGAATTGGGTCGAATCGAAAACTGCCTGCATCCGGTAGTAGTCTTTAGTGGGGATGGGGTCGAATTTGTGATCGTGGCACCGGGCGCACTGGAGCGGGTGGGAAAGAAATGTCTGACCCACACTATCCGTAACGTCGTCGAGAAATTGCTGGCGGGTGATCCGGGCCACGGACATGCTGGTGTGTTCCCACGGGCCCATTCGCAGGAAGCCTGTTGCGAAAATCATTTCTGGGTTTTCTGGATCCCATTCGTCCCCCGCAATCTGCTCGATGGCGAACTGGTCGAAGGGCTTATCTTCATTGAATGAGCGAATCACGTAGTCGCGATAACGCCAAGCGTGCGTGCGCTCGTAGTCGTTGGAAAAGCCCGACGAGTCGGCGTAGCGCACGACATCTAGCCAGTGACGTCCCCACTGCTCCCCGTAGCGCTGATCCGCTAGCAGCCGATCGATCACATCCTTGAAGGCCACCAAATCGGAACGCTTGTCGTTGACGAAGGCCTCGACCTCTTGCGGTGTGGGGGGCAGGCCGACCAGATCGAAAGTGGCTCGGCGGATCAGGGTGCGGCGATCGGTCATCGGCGCGGCTGGAATGTCTTTTAGCTCAAGCTGGTAGTCGATAAAGGCGTCGATGGGGTGTTCGGCTTCGATTTTCGTTTCTGGTACCGCTGGGTTGGCGATCGGCTGGTAAGCCCATAGGTCTTCCTCCTTGTACCGGCGATTGGCCCAATCCTTAGAAAGCGCGCCACTCGTTTGGACGATAACCCCTTCCGCATGCTTGTCGCTAATCGCGGCCACTAGATCGTCATTCGGCCAGGGAGCGCCTTCCTCGATCCAATCCCGAATAGACCAGATTTGTTCCTCCGTGAGACGGTCGTTTTCCTTTGGAGGCATCTCATAGTCAGGATCTTCCCAGCGGATGGCCTCCATCATAAAGCTAAACTCGGCATCGCCGGGAATGAGGACATCGTCGAACGACTCGCCACCTTTAAGCAGCCTTTCGCGGGTCGTCATATCGAGGCCACCTTCGACTTCGTCCGGATCATCGCCGTGGCAAGAAAAGCACTTGTTGGCCAGGATCGGCTTAACGTCTAAGGCGAAGAGCATCTCGCCCTTGGAGTATGCTTCTTCGCTGTGGGCTGCAAAGCTGGACAGGATGGTGGCGATCAAACCCGTACGGAGACCAAGTTTGACAGTGTTGCCCAAAGCGGATTTGGGCGACTTAAATTGTGAGCAATGCATCGTCACGAGAGGTAGTGAAATAAGTTTGTTAGAAACGGTATTGCGCCTGGCAGGAATCCTGGCAAGGCGATTGCGAACCGCCACCCTGCCGAATTAACCTCCCTGGTTGCGTATTGGACGCAATTTTGAGCTTTGAAGGGTTTTTTGCCGAGTCGATCGATGGAGGTTTGAAAAGATTTATTGATGCCTTCGATCAGAGTTTATTAGTTTACCGGCCTATGCGTTTACCTTTCGTTTCCCTCTTTCTTGGCCTGTTGTGCCTTCTTGCCGGTCTGTCCAGCGCAGACAATCGCCCGAATGTGCTGATAATTCTCGTTGATGACCTCGGCTACTCGGATCTCGGCTTTCAAGGTGGAGAAATTGATACCCCGCACATCGACCGACTGGCCAACGACGGATTGACCTTCACTCAGTTCTATAATGCTGCCCGCTGTGGCCCGACCCGCGCGAGCATCATGACGGGGCTCTATAGTCACCAGGTAGGGGTTTACGAACTCGAGCCCGTGGAACCACACAACAACATCTTTTTGTCCGAGCTACTGGGAGACAACGGATACGCGACCTACATGTCGGGCAAGTGGCACTTGGGAAACACGCCTGAAAAATTGCCGCCGGCTCGAGGATTTCACCATTCTTACGCTTACCAGGGGTGTTGTGGCGACTATTGGCAGCCACCGCTTTACGTTTTGGAATCTCCTGAAGTCGAGCCTATCCACTATGGCGAAGGCGAGTTCCATGCCACCGATGCGACCACGGACTACGCGGTCAAGTTTCTCCAGCATCATCAGAAGAGCGAAGCAGATACCCCCTTCTTCCTCTATTTGGCCTATCAGGCGCCTCATTCGCCTATCCAAGCGCCGAAGCATCTAATCGACAAGTATGTCTCCCGCTACGAAATTGGCTGGGACAAAATTCGCGAAGCTCGTTGGAAAGCGATGAAGGAAAAAGGCTGGTTCAAGCAGTACGATTCTGTTCCTCCTTTTTCCGACTCGCCCCCTTGGCATGACGAGCACGCTCAACCCACCCCGATTCGGAAGTGGAAATCCTTGAGCAAGGAAGAGAAGGCGGACAACGCGCGGCGCATGGCAACCTATGCGGCGATGGTCGACCAGGTGGACCAGGGAGTAGGCAAAACGCTTGCCCAGCTAGAGAAAATGGGAGAGCTGGATGATACGCTGATACTATTCCTTTCCGATAATGGAGCGAATTACGAAGGGGGGCCAAACGGAAATGACGGACCCCTGAGAGGGAAGACTCTCGCCAATATGGGGCAGCCAGGAACCAAGCATCATGTGGGTTCGCAATGGGCCGCGCTGAGCAATACGCCACTTCGTCTGTATAAGCATTTCAATCACGAAGGCGGGATTCTGACGCCTTTCATTGCCTATTGGCCAAAGGGAATCAAACGGTCGGGAGAAGAGGAAAGGCAACGCGGGCATGTTATCGACTTTATGTCGACCATTGTGGAGCTGGCGGACATCGAGTACCCCGATACGTTTGCCGGAAATAAAATCCTGCCGATGGAAGGCGTTAGCCTGATGCCCGCGTTCAGAGGCGAGAAAATCGAAGATCGCGCCCTTTTCTTCGAACACGAGGCAAATCGTGCCCTTTTCAAGGGTGACTATAAACTCGTATCCAAAAACTTTACCTCTTTGGATGGACAGACTCATCACGACTGGGAGCTGTACAATATCGTCGAAGATCCGTTGGAGCAGAATGACATCGCCTCGCAGCACTATTACGATATGGTTATTCCGCTTGCTCGTGAATGGCACCAGTGGGCGACACGGACTGACGCGATCGTCGGGTACGAAAAATGGATGCTTAAATTGCAATATTACTGGCAGACGGGATTGCGCACCTACCTCAACGACGCGTTTTAGCGAGGGAGGACAGGCATCCTGCCTGTTTATTCGCTTCGGCTTTTTGGTAGGGAGGACCGTCTCGGTCCTCCGTCTTCGAGTTTCGGAGGATCGAGACGATCCTCCCTACCTTTGGAATTTCTCGGGGCTCTTGAAGGGCATAGCCTTTAGGGCGTAGACGATTGCCCCTGGAATCTTGATGTATAGAAACAGGCCCGTCGTCGCTCGCTGAGCTATGCCGGTTACGACTGGAAGTCAGTGCTACCTTATTCACATTCAATTTAGGAGCGGTTTCACGCCCCGATTCATTGCGATGTTCCAATCGCGGCGTAAAGCCGCTCCTACATTTTGGCTCAGAGGCGAATCTGAGTTGAATTCTGGATGAAGCCATCTACCGTGATCGCATGTCTAAAGAGGATAATTTGAAGCGATTTTTCCGATCGGACGGGAAGACGGTGATTCTTCCCATCGATCATGGAACCGTTATTCCCATTGAAGGCCTTTTGAGGAAGCCGGAGGAATTGATTGTGGAAGTCGACGAGCACGTTGACGGATATGTGGTCAACTATGGTGTGGCAGCCGCCTGCTCGGACGCGTTGTCAAATAGCGGCATATGCCTGAGGACCGACGGCTATAAGCCAACGTATCCGGGGAATCCAGACGATGGATCTTACTTGATGTATTCGGTTGAAGATGCTGCTGCTCTGGGGGCGCATGCTATGATGAATATGCTTTATCTGCACCATCGAAAAGAGTCAGAAAACTTTCGGGAGTGCGCTGGCATCATCAGCGAGGGACGCGAGTATGGCATACCGGTGATCCTGGAAGCCCTGCCTTTCAATATTGGGCGACCTAAGGATTACACGGTCGAGAATATAGGCTTTGCCGTCCGTCTGGCTGCCGAACTCGGCGCGGATGTAGTCAAGACAGCTTACCCGACTGATGGCTCGATTGACGACTTTAAATCCATTGTCGAAACGGCGATCGTTCCCGTTGTGGTGCTTGGGGGGGCGGCGATGGGAGACGACCCGGCATTGCTGAGAATGGTCAAGGACTCCATAGACGCGGGAGCGAGTGGAATAGCCATTGGCCGCAATGTCTGGCAGCACAGTAATCCAGGAGCCATGGCTGCGGCGATGGCGGCAATCGTTCATGGCGGGGATGGGGTAGATACTGCACTGAAGCTGCTTCAGTAACGCTGGATTAAGTAGCGAAGCGATTTAGCCCGCGCAAGTTAATCTCCCGT
>Ga0181579_10002069_pt1 | contig 16325 bp, 15 predicted proteins | sample 071ome_24_FD_132996 | JGI IMG/M metagenome (GOLD analysis project Ga0181579, IMG submission 132996) | Coastal salt marsh microbial communities from the Groves Creek Marsh, Skidaway Island, Georgia - 071402CT metaG (megahit assembly) | ecosystem: Environmental > Aquatic > Marine > Intertidal... | reverse complement strand
CTGCTGATTGATTTTTATAAGACGTTTTCTTTTCATTGCGTGTTTTATGTGTTGCAACCCCCATCCACCAGTGCGTTTCAGCACTAGCTAGTTGCCGTAGTGTTAAAGACGCTATTCTGAAAGAATGCCGGGGATTATTTCGATAGGCAGAGATGCTGACGCTGTTGAGATAGGGTATGACAGACTTAAGAATGCTTGAGCCAAGGCTCGGTACCGCCACGCGTGCATATGCCGGATACATTGTGGAATTGAGAGGTATTTTTAATTCTTTCGTTTGCTCGGCAATTATCTTGACCAATTGGTAATATCCCTCAGCTAACTGCCGACGTTTTGCGCCTCGCCAGCCCTTCAATTTATGGGGTTCGATATTGAGATGTATACCATCGAATAATCCACCAATATCGCGATGAATCTTCAATAAATTTATTATCGTTTCTGGAGTTTGTTCACCATGGTAGGCCCAATTAGGGGCTCCGCTGAGGGCGATAAATTTAAAATTACCCTGTCGGCGGGCTTTGTTAATCATTTTTACCGTTGAACTATTAAAACCCAAGAGGCGGCTATGCTCTTGAGGGATGATGGAATAATTCAAGGTTTTGAAATTCCAACGTTGTGCGTAATCCAAAACTTTGGGTAATTGGTCGAGGGGCGTTTGCCAAATCCAAAGCGATTTAGTGATATTGCGAAATATTTGTTGGTGTAGCCTACTAAGTTTAGCAAGGCTTGAGCTTGGTACTAAACAGTTAGCGGCAACGAGAACTGTTCCGCATAATAATTGGCGGCGGTTAAATATAATATTTTCAGGAGTAATCATCTCCTTCATTTTAAAATGTAACAATCATCAATGATAGGGCCGTTTGCCATGGTCACCTTAAAAAGATCAAGGCGTTAACCTGGATAAAACAAGCCCCTTAATTGAATTGGCTTCGGCGGTAGGTTTGAGCCTAAGATCCTAACATCCGATGATTAATAGTCACTTGTTAAGAATTTGAGTCAGCCGTTGCTTTACCTTGGCTGAGTTCATAAAAACATAATAATCTATTCGTTGTTAAGGGGGGAATGACTTCTTATACAACATGATCGGGGGTGCTTCTGTGACACCAGTGCTTTCACTCGATGATGAGTGGCATATCGGTTGGTTTTTTCCGGATGAGAAACGGAAAAAAATAAAGGAGTAAATCATGAAAATTTTTAGATGTTTATCGATGACCTGCTGTGTGGTGATTGCCGTGGCGGGGCTCGGTTCGATCGATGCAAACGCGCAAGGGAGATCGCTGGGCGTAAATAAGCCGAATTTAGTTCCCAATACCGTGTTCGAGCTCGATGTCAGGACAATTCGAGGTCCCATGAAACTGACAAAAAAGTTTCTCAAGAAAGAGGGGAACGTGCTCGTCTTCAGAAACGCCGGCAGGGTCGTTTCAAGGGAAACCGAGCGAACAACCGAAAATTTAGCGACGATCAGCTATACCCGGTCGAATGGCTTCGTTCGCGAGCGGTACCAACCGCACGATGGCCTACTAAGCTATCCGCTTTACGTCGGCAAGAGATGGGAGCTTTCACATGCCATTAAGCGAGGCAAAGGCCCTGACCGTCGAGCCAAGCGAAGCTGCCATGTGCCGAAATTTGAACAAGTTACAGGCGGTTATTCAGCGTACAGAATACAGTGTATGGTTTATCGAAGCGATGGGAACCATCTTAGAGAGGTGCACGACTACGCACCGAAAGTCGGCTATATCGTTTCGTTTACCAGACACAAAGGTCTCAACAAAATTTTAGAGTGGCGGCTTCTTAAAGTCACACGGCCATAGAACTATCAAAGGGCTGTCGATACGTTCTGCTTGCGCCAAAGAAAAAGGGGCTAGCTCATAAAAGCTAACCCCTTTTTTTAATTGGCTCCGGCGACAGGACTCGAACCTGTGACCCGATGATTAACAGTCATCTGCTCTACCAACTGAGCTACGCCGGATCAGTAATGGAGGCGCGGACCGGAATCGAACCGGTGTTCACGGCTTTGCAGGCCGCTGCGTAGCCACTCCGCCACCGCGCCAGACAAACCGATCGCCACGATCCGATAGGCACTCGGTCACCCTTGAAGGCCCGGACATTAAACGCTGGCCCCGTCCCGGGTCAAGAATTCTAAAACTGAGGGGCACCGGCAAAAAGCGCCGGTTATCGCCATGAGCCGTATTTGTGACGATTGTTTTTGTCGCCGGTTCCGCGTATATAGCCCAAACCATTCCGGTGCCCAATGTTAGCATTTGCGGCACATTTTAGGTGTTTACCGAGGTTTGCCCCATGGATTATGCCGAAGCCCGTCTCAATATGGTCGAAAATCAAATCCGCACCAACCGTGTGACGGATCCGTTGATCATCAAAGCCATGGGTGAACTGCCCCGCGAAGCGTTCGTGCCTGGGGAAAAAGCTGGTATCGCTTATATCGACGAGGACATTGAGATCGCTCCAGGACGCTTTCTGATGGAGCCCATGGTATTGGCGCGCTTGTTGCAGGCTGCGGAAATTACGGAAAGCGATGTCGTGCTCGATATCGGCTGTGGCACCGGTTATGCATCCGCCGTTCTTTCACATATGGCCAACACGGTCGTCGCACTTGAAAGTGATGCCGGGTTGGCGGCGCAAGCGACCGAAACGCTGAGTGCATTGGAAATCGATACCGTGGCGGTTGTAGAAGGCGCGCTGTCGGCGGGAGCCCCTAAGCAGGCTCCGTACGATGTTATATTTATCGGCGGTGCGGTTGCCGAGGTGCCCCAAGCGATTGCCGGACAATTGGCGGAAGGCGGCAGGCTGGTGGCCGTAACCAATAAGAAAAGTATCGGTACGGGGGCGTTGATTACGAATCACCGCGGAATTTTAACCCGTCGCGACCTGTTTGATGCGGCGACACCGTTCCTTCCTGGTTTTGAGCCAGCTCCCGAATTCGTATTTTAACCCGTATTTCTGCGTATTTTCGGAATTCTCGTTTGCGCTGTTTTGCCGACGGGCTGAGGATATTGACGCCGTGTTGGCCTTCTGGTCCATTAGTCAAAAGCGCCGAACTAAGAGCGCTAGCGTCAGTCAGTACCGCATTGCGGTACACATGTCGGAGTGCGATCACCCAATTATGAACAGTCAAATCTATCGTCCGGCCATAAATATTCGATTGGCCCTTCGCTGTTCTATCGCTGTTTTATGTTTTGTCTTCACCATCGTCTCCATGTCGGTGGCTGTGGCTGCAGAAGACATTCGTGAAGCGTTGATTAAAGCCTATTCGAACAATCCGACGTTGCGCGCCGAGCGGGCTAAAGTCCGTGCGATTGATGAAGAAGTGCCGCAGGCCTTGTCCAATTGGCGTCCAAGCGTGACGGCAAGCGGCGATATTGCCCGCGATGATACTTTTGATAGTGCGCGTGCCGGCGATAATTCAAGCGGCAAGGAACAAATCCGTACGCCACGCGGTGTTGCGCTCGAAATTACACAGCCGTTGTTTCGTGGCTTCAGAACGCTGGCGGCGACACGCAAGGCTAAAAACAACGTCAAGGCTGCGCGCTCCAAGCTTCACTCGGTCGAGCAAGCCGTTCTCTTGGATGCGGCAACGAAATATATGGACGTCGTGCGCGATCAGGCGGTGTTGGAGCTTAACGTTAAAAACGAGCAGGTTCTCTCGCGCCAATTAGAGGCGACGCGGGACCGGTTCCAGGTCGGGGAGGTGACGCGAACGGACGTCAGCCAATCGGAAGCCCGGCTGGCCGGCGCGAAAGCGAGCCGTATTAAAGCCGAGGGCGATCTAGAGACGACACGGGCGGCTTATAACAATGTTATTGGTAGCTTACCCGGCAAGCTCAAGGCGCCGACGGAGAAAGACCTCGGCGCAAAATTGCCGAAATCAAAGTCTGATGCGATGGAATTGGCCAAGGATGAACACCCGGACGTCTTAGAAGCGGTATTTAATGACCGGGCGGCCCGGGACAACATCGCTGAAATTCGCGGCGAGCTGTTGCCGACGGTCAATCTGTTTGGCACTTCAACATACCGTGAAGAACGCAGCGGTAACTTAACGCGCCGGTCAGAGCGGACCATCGGCGCGGAATTAAGCATGCCTCTTTATCAATCGGGTAGTGTGTACTCGAGACTGCGTGCCGCGAAACAAACGGCAAGTCAAAACCGGATCCTGATCGAGCAGGAACGGCGCAATGTGATTGAGGCATCATCAAAAACTTGGGACACGGTTGTTACGACACGGGCTCAAGTTAAATCGTTTGAGGCACAAGTTAAGGCAAACGAAATTGCCCTCGATGGGGTGAAGCGGGAAAATCAAGTCGGGTCCCGCACGGTTTTGGATGTTCTTGATGCCGAACAGGAGCTTTTGAATTCGCGTGTCAGTTTGGTTCGGGCCCAGCGCGATGTGATTGTCGCGATTTTTGAATTAAAAGCGGCGGTCGGACAATTAACGTCCCAGGATTTGAATTTGAATACCACGGCTTATGACCCGACGCGTCACTACAATGAAGTGAAGGGTAAATGGTTCGGCGCGCGCAGTTCAGGCGATACGGATGCCGGTTGGTTTGGTGAAGACACCAAAAGCGGCAAAGAAGCCGAAATGGAAAAAAAGACGAAATAGGGTGGCTAAGATCCGGATTGTTGAAGCGAATCTGGCGGTGATTTTAGCGTTTATGTCTGAGGGCGAGGGGGAGCACGCGCTATCAGGGCTCTCGGCAAGGCAGTAAAATCACTAGATATGGGGGGATTGCCTCCTAAAAAACAAAATATTTCGGGACCGGTCAATATTTGTTAACCTTTTCATAGGACCTTAAAGGTCGCGATTCGTATGTTTTCCGCGCCTAGTTTGCGCTGGTGGATAGGGATTCATGGCTGAAGACGATAAAAAAGAGGGCGGCGGCGAAGAAGAGCCTTCGATGGAGGATATTCTCGCCTCTATTCGTAAAATCCTCTCCGAAGAAGAACAGGAAGAAGCCGATAAGGCGACGGCTGAAGCCGCGCCAGAAGCGGCCCCTGAGCCCGCGCCCGAACCGGAACCCGCCCCAGAACCTGAGCCCGAGCCCGAGCCCGAGCCCGAGCCCGAGCCCGAGCCCGAGCCCGAGCCCGAGCCCGAGCCCGAGCCCGAAATTGCTATGGAGGAACCTGAGCCTGAGCCGGAGTCGGAACCCGATCCTGAACCGGAACCTGAGCCTCAGCCTCAGCCGGAGCCGGAGCCGAAACCCGAACCGGCGCCCGCGCCCGAACCAGAACCGGAGCCTGTTATGTCACCGCCACCGCCACCTCAACCGGAACCGGCCCCCGCGCCCGAACCAGAACCGGAGCCTGTTATGTCACCGCCACCGCCACCGCCACCTCAACCGGAACCGGCCCCCGCGCCTGCCGCAGGGATGGCCGATGTATTGGAACTCACCGAAGCCATGCAGTTGCCGGCTGAAAATCTGCTCTCCAATCAAGCGACGCAGATTTCTTCCGATGTGCTGTCTGAATTGGCGCGTCAAATTCTCAACCGCCGGGATATGTCGCTCGGCAGTTCGCAGGTCACGCTCGAATCGATGGTCCGCGAAATGCTTCGCCCGATCCTGAAAGAATGGCTGGACCGCAATTTGCCGTATCTGATCGAGCGTTTGGTCAAAAAAGAAATCGATCTCATGATCACCCGGGCCGAGCGCCTGGACGAATAGCGCTCAATCCCGCTGAAACCCGACGGGGGTCCGTTCAAGGCCTTGTTCTGTGCTGCCGCCCATGGTAGCTCACGTCCCAACATTGTCGTTTAATTGTAGATAGATGGGTTCGGCCATGCTGGACAAAGCCTATCGGCCGGAAGAGGTCGAGCAGCGGATATACAAGGACTGGGAAGAGAGCGGCGCCTTTACGGCCGACGTGTCGTCTCAGGCCGATCCCTATACCATCATGATCCCGCCGCCGAACGTGACCGGCAGCCTGCATATGGGCCACGCACTTACTTTTACAATCCAAGACATTCTCATCCGCTATCACCGCATGAACGGGCGTGACACCCTGTGGCAATCGGGGACGGATCATGCCGGCATCGCGACGCAAATGGTGGTCGAGCGGCAACTCGAAGAACAAGGCATCTCCCGCCACGACTTGGGCCGCGAAAAGTTCGTCGAAAAAATCTGGGAATGGAAAGAACACTCCGGCGGCACCATCACCAATCAGCTGCGCCGCCTCGGTGCGTCGTTGGATTGGAGCCGCGAACGCTTCACCATGGGCGAGGGGCTGTGCGAAGCGGTCAGCAAGGTGTTCGTCGATCTCTTCAAACAAGGGCTGATCTATAAAGACAAACGCCTAGTGAATTGGGACCCGAAACTGCACACCGCGATTTCCGATCTCGAAGTCGAGCAGCGCGAAACCAAAGGCCAGATGTGGCACTTCAAGTATCCGGTGGAAGGCCAAGAAGGCACGTTTGTCACTGTCGCCACGACCCGGCCCGAAACCATGCTCGGCGACACCGCCGTTGCTGTGCACCCGGACGACGAGCGCTACAAAGACCTCGTCGGGAAGAATTGTATATTACCGATTGCCAATCGGCCGATCCCGATCGTTGCGGATGAATACGCCGATCCGGAAAAAGGCACGGGTGCGGTGAAGATCACCCCGGCGCACGACTTCAACGACTTCGATGTCGGCCGCCGCCACAATCTCGAGATGATCAACGTGTTCGATGCGGATGCGAAGCTGAACGAGAACGCGCCGGCGGCGTATCAAGGCATGGATCGGTTCGAGGCGCGCAAGAAAATCGTCGCGGAAATGGAGTCCCTTGGCCTGTTCGAAGGTGTCGAAGACAACGACATGGTTGTTCCGTACGGTGACCGTTCCGGTGTCGTGATCGAGCCGTGGCTGACCGATCAATGGTATGTCGACGCGGTGACGCTGGCGAAGCCCGCCATCGAGGCGGTCGAAACGGGCAAGACCGTGTTTGTGCCGAAGCACTGGGAAAACACGTATTTCGAATGGATGCGCAACATCCTGCCGTGGTGCATCTCGCGCCAATTGTGGTGGGGGCATCAAATCCCGGCGTGGTACGGCCCCGACGGCGAATATTTCGTCGAGTGCACGGAAGAAGAAGCGCACGCCGCGGCGGAAAAACATTACGGCAAGAAAACCGAGCTCACCCGCGACCCGGACGTGTTGGACACTTGGTTCTCTTCGCAGCTGTGGCCGTTCTCCACGCTCGGCTGGCCCGAAGAAACCGGCGAATTGAACCGTTATTACCCGACCGACGTGTTGGTCACCGGGTTCGACATTATCTTCTTTTGGGTTGCGCGTATGATGATGGCGGGACTGCACTTCAAAAGCGAAGTGCCCTTCAAAACCGTTTATATCCACGCCCTGGTGCGTGACGAAAAAGGCCAGAAGATGTCCAAATCCAAGGGCAACGTGATTGATCCGTTGGATTTGATCGACAAGTACGGCACGGACTCATTGCGCTTTACGTTGGCTGCGTTGGCTGCGCAAGGACGCGACATCAAACTTGCCGAGTCGCGCGTCGAAGGCTACCGCAACTTCACGACCAAGCTTTGGAATGCCGCGCGCTTTACCCAAATGAACGGCTGTAAGCCCGATGCCGCGTTTGATCCCGCAGCGTGCACACAAACCGTCAACCAATGGATCGTCGGCAAGGTCGCCGAAACCGCGGCGGCGGTCGATCAAGCGGTCGAGGGGTACCGGTTCAACGAGGCGGCGAGTGCGCTCTATCAATTCACCTGGGGTACGTTCTGCGATTGGTATTTGGAATTCACCAAACCGATTTTCGATGCCGGTAACGAGGCCGCTATTGCCGAAACCCGCGCGGCGACCGCTTGGGCGCTCGATCAAATTCTCAAGTTGCTGCATCCGTTCATGCCGTTCGTGACCGAAGAACTGTGGGCGCAACTGGGCGGGGAGCGCGATAACCTGCTGATTGTCGAGCCTTGGCCCGCGTTCGACAGCTCGCTGGTCAATGAAGCGGCCAAGAACGATATGGATTTTGTCGTTCGTTTGATTTCCGAAATCCGCGCGGTTCGTTCCGAAATGAATGTACCGCCCAAAGCCGAAGTTACTGTTACCCATATTGAAGCCGATCCCGCAACCGGACAGAGGCTCAAAACCCATAATGATTTGATTGTGCGTCTTGCGCGTCTCTCGGGTATTGAAGCAGCGACGGATGTCGCCAAGGGAGCGGTGCAAATCGTCGTCGATGATGTGACTTATGCCATGCCGCTCGCCGATGTGATCGATATAGCGGCGGAAAAATCGCGGCTCGAAAAGGAAATCAAGAAATGGGACGGCGAAATCACCCGTTTCGAGAAGAAGCTGGGCAACGAGAAATTCGTCGCCAAGGCGCCGCCTGAAGTGGTTGAAACCGAGCGGGAAAAACTCGACGACGCCAAGCAAAGCCGCGTTAAAATCGAAGAGGCGCTGGCCCGTTTAGCAGCGATGTAATGCCATGAACAAAAACCACCCCACCATCGGATTTATCGGTTTCGGCGAGTTAGGCCGGTGCGTCACCGGGGGCTTGCATAAAAACGGCGCCGATGTCGCCGCGTTCGACCTGTTGCTCGAAGACGCCGATGGCGCGAAACGCCTCAAGGATGTCGCCGGTGAAATCGGCGTTACGCTATGTGACACCCGCGAAGCCCTGGCGGCGCGCACGGATATTTTCATTTCCGCCGTGACGTGTGCCGATGCCGTCACCGCGGCGAGTCAAATGGCGCCGTATTTGAAAGAGCATCATATTTATGTCGATCTCAATTCCACGAGCCCGGCGGTTAAGCGCGACGTGTGCAAGGTGATTGAAGACGCCGGCGCGCAGTTTGTGGAGATCGGCGTGCTCGGCGGCATCGCGACCAAAGGCTATGACGTCGCCTTGCTGCTTTGCGGCGGGGAGGCGAAGACCGTGGCCGGTGTGCTCGCGAGTTACGGCATGGATACGGACACCATCGAGGCCGAAACCGGTGCGGCCGCGGCCGTAAAAATGTTCCGCAGCATCGTCGTGAAAGGGATGGAAGCGTTGTTTCTCGAATGCGTGCTCGCCGCCGAACAATACGGCGCGACGGAACAAGTGCTCGACACCATCGAGGAAAACTACCCCGGCATCGGCCAGGACCTGGCGAATTTCTTCACGACGCGCACAGCCGTGCATGCCGAGCGCCGTTCGCACGAAATGGAAGAGGTGTCGGAGACTTTGCGCGCGATGGGGCTCGATCCGTTGATGTCGGAAGCGAGCGCGCGCCGCTTGGGCGAAGTGGCCAAGCTCGGTTTGAAAGAGAAATTTCAGGATAAGCACCCGGAAAGTTTCAAAGAGTTTTACGCCGCCATCAAAGAAGCGCAAGCCAAACACAGTTGATAAAGTCTAGTCCTTCGGCTCTTCGGGAATATCCGGCAGTTTGAAATCGCTTTCTTCGGTAATCTTATTCATGAGGATGATGCCGCCTTTAGGCCGGTTCACATCGCCATTTTCGTAGATAAATTCGAAAATTTCTTCGGCTCGGTCGCTTGGAACCGGCACCGTTAAGATGGCAACTTCGTCCCAGACGCCGAATACAACCTGTTTTGAAGTGCCGATGCCCCTGCCGCTACTGATGTGGGCGGTATCGATGCCTTTTTCTTCGTGCAGCAAGCGAACCAAATGATCCGATTTCGCCTTCGGCAGGATGCAGGTGATTAGCTTGCAGTTGTAGATGATATCCAACATGGTTTATTTCGCGGGCTCCTCTTTGGAGAGCTTTTCTAGAATCTCATGTGGGACATACGTCGCCGCTTTTTCCAGCGGCGTGATGTACATAATCCCCATGCCGGGTGTGTCCAGCTCGCCGGCCAGGTACATGTGCTCGAACACGTATTCGACTTGCTCGCTGGAGACGACGATGTTGATGATTTCCTTTTCGACATCGACGGCGACGCCGAGAATGCCGAGCCGCTCGCGAATGCCCATTCCCTTGGCATAGTGAACGGTCGCCCCTTGGGCGCCGACTTCACGTGCGGCTTGAATGATTTTATCGGCGACCCCGCGCTGCACGATGCAAGTGATCAGGGCGACATCGGTCAGTACGGTAATTTCCCGTGCAGTCATGATTGTGTTTCTCCCGCTTCCTTGAGAGCTTCTTGTTCTTCTAAAGCCCGTTTTTTAGCGCGTATTTTGATTTGAAGGTCGATCCAGATCCCAACGGTTAAGACGGAAAGAATAGGGCAGATCGAGGCCATGGCGAGAATGCCGAAGCCATCGATTGCATTCACTGCGTTGCCGAAGCCGAGTCCCATGGACAGCACCAGCGGCACGGTGACCGGACCAGTGGTTACGCCCGCGCTATCCCAGGCAATGTTGACGAACTCTTCCGACGAAAGCGCCGTTAGGACAATCGCGATGGCGTACCCCGGTATGAGAAAATAGGCGATGGGCAGGTTGTAGATAATCTTGAGGACACCGAGGGAGATGCCGAAACCGACGCCAATCGAGACGGCGTAAATGAGAAACCGGCGTTTAAAGGCTCCATTCGTGAGATTTTCAACAGTAAGACCGAGCGCGTTGAGAGCAGGCTCGGCCAGCGTGGCGCCGAATCCCAAGGCCCAGGCAAAGAATAGGGCAATACCGATTCCCAATGCCTGATCATATAAGGGCGTGTTTTTAACGTGCTCCAGCTTGGTGAATGTCGCGGGAACCAGACTGCCCGATTGGCTGCCAAGGTTGGCAAGGCCGTAACTCAAGCCAATGTTGAAAACCACCATGCCGACGACGCAGAGCATGAGGCCGTAAAAAACGATGCCGATGTTTGCCAATTTATCGCGCGCGATAAAATGGAGGGCCAAAAACAAAAAAATTACCAGCGGAACGATTGCGCGAACGCCGGAAATAACTTCGGCAACAGGGGATTGTTCGTGCCACTGAGTAGTTGTTTGTCCCGTGACGGTGGCTTTCGCCGCGGCGATAATTTCTTCGGGGGAAATTTGCGTGGAAACGAACAGCGCTAATGACATCACGGCGATGATCGGAAACAGCGAGGCAATCGTCACGATCCCGAATCCGGATAAAGAAGAGGAACCTTTGCCTGCTGCGGTTGCGATGCCGATGCCGAGCGCCAAGACCAGCGGCACGGTGACCGGTCCTGTGGTAACGGCGCCGGAATCCCAGGCCAGGCCGAGAATTTTTGTGAGTTCCGGATCGAAAAACAAATAAAGCGTCAGGCCGATCGTCGGGACCAGGGATGCGAAGATCAGCGGCTTCAGGCTCCATCCATACAGAAGACGCATCGTGCGGACGACGGCAGCGAGGCCGACGCCGATGCCGATGCCAACCATCAGGACAAGTGTCGTCGCCCAATCATTCAGCAGCGTATACAAATAAGGAGCCCGTTCGACATTAACGATGGCGCCGACCGCTTGCAGGCTACCGATTGCCGGTTCGGCAAACGTCACGCCGATTCCGAGAAGAAAAGCAATTATCAACACGACAGGTAGCGTCGATTTTTGCGGCAATTTATTGCCGATCACTTCGGCGAACGGCATCAGGCCGAGTTTCAGCCCCTCCATAAAAAGCATCAGGCCGAAAATGACTGCGATTAAGCCGGCGGTCAGGATCCATGATTCGGCAACCGACTGGCGCAGGATCAAGAGCTGAAACAGAATGAGATAAGCGACCAAAGGAATGACGGCGCGCAGTTGTTCGAAAAGCCGGACTTTGACGTACGGTGTCAGGAGCCGGTGAACATCGATGGAACGGAGCCGCACACGCTCAGGCTTGTACGGTATGACCTTTCCCTTTTCGTCATGCTGAAGGGGGGGCGTGATTAAATTGTAGCTGACGTTTTGCTGATTAATCGTAACTTCGCGCACAAATTCGCCGTAGCGAATCTCTTGTGTCATAACCATCTACTCCCCTTGATTTCTGTGCCGAGAATCACGACGGGTTTAGATAAGCATATAAATGGCCTGTTTTATTTTGATTGCGATCAAGTTTAAGCGTTTTATAACGTTTTCTCTTGGCTTGTAGCTGTGCGGAATGGAATATATCGTCGTAACATACGTTTTCGGAGCGAGATATGGCGGCAGAAATTTTCGACCAACACATCACCGATGCAAGCGCTTGGATGGGCGGCGATATGCGCCAAACGGATGCGTGGATTCATGTCCTAAGCGCGGATGAGATTGCTGATCTCGATCAGTCCTTGCGCGGGGTTCAACAGCGCGGTTTAGCGATGGCAGATGTGACAAAAGACGATTTCCCCTTACCGGTGTTGGCGCCGTTTTTGGCCAAATTGGAAAACGAAGTGCGCACAGGTCGCGGATTTGCGCTGCTACGCGGCATTCCGGTCGAAAACTACACGGACGAAGAAGTCTTTATGATCAAATGGGGCATCGGCACGCACCTGGGAACGAAAGTGTCGCAAAACGCCTACGGCGATCTGTTGGGCCATGTGTTCGATCACGAAAAGGATCCTTCGGAAGTGCGCACCCGCGGTTATCAAACCAACACCCGTTTGCGCTTTCATGTCGATCGCGCGGATATGACGTCGTTGTTGTGTTTACGCAAAGCCAAAGAAGGGGGTATGAGCCAAATCGTCAGCTCCGGCGCCGTTCATAATAAAATTCTTGCCGAACACCCGGAATATTTGCCGCCGTTATATGAAGGCGTGCCATATATCTACATCGAAGAAGTCGGTGAGATAAAAACATGGAAAGAACCGGTCTTTAGTGTCACCGACGGTGTGCTGAGCTGTTCGATACGGCGCAACACGGTGCAAAAAGCCATCGACAGCGGCAAGGAGCCGTTCGGTGATTTCGAGATGGAAGCGTTACAATATTTCGACTCGGTGGCCGAAGATCCGGCTTTTGTGCTTGAAATGGATATGCAGCCCGGCGACATCCAATTCGTAAACAACTACACCATCATGCACGGTCGTAGCGCCTTTGTGGACTTTCCTGAACGGGAAAAACGGCGGCATGTAGTGCGCCTGTGGCTAAAATTCTTTGCGGAACGCCCGACGGCGGATTACATTCGGGAGCAATACAACGGTATCGTCAAGCAAGCGGACAGGAAAGCATCATGAGCGGATTGCAGCTTTATTTCGTTATTAGTTTAGTCGTTTTTATCATCGTAACGTTGTACGGCATCCATACCGGCAAATTGAATATATTTTAGTGAATAGCCCCAGCTTCCTGTAGACTGGCCTCATGCAATTTCGCATCCTTTCTCATGCCTGTCTCGAAGTCAGCACGCCCGACACGACTTTATTGACCGACCCGTGGGTCGTGGGTAGCGCCTATTGGCGGTCATGGTGGAACTATCCGCCGATTCCGGACGGTTTGGTCGACACCCTCAAGCCTGATTTCATTTATCTCACTCATTTGCATTGGGATCATTTTCACGGTGTCAGCCTGAAAAAGTTGGGCCTGGATCGGCACATTCTGGTGCCGCGTCTGCCGGACCGCCGCTTGATCGGTGATTTGGAAAAACTGGGCGCGAACAACATCACGGAATTGGCTCATGGCGAGCCGTTTCAACTCGGAGAGGATCTGACCGTCACCAGTTATCAGTTCGGCGTGTTTCCCGACTCGGTTTTAGTTATTCAATCAGGCGGCGTCACAATTTTAAATGCCAATGACGCAAAAATTATGGGCGGGCCGCTCAAGCAGGTTTTACGCGATCATCCCAACATTGATTTTGTGCTGCGCAGCCATTCGTCCGCCAATTCGCGCTTGTGTTACGAAATCACGGACCGGGAGTTCGGCCATATCGACGACTTGGAAAAATACAATCGTGAGTTCGCGGCTTTTGCAAAGGCGAGCGGGGCGCGCTATGCCATTCCGTTCGCCTCCAACCATTGTTATCTGCATGAAGAAACGTTCCGCTTCAATGATGCGATCAATTTCGCGCCTGATGTAAAACGGTTTTTTGAAGATAATGGCATTAATACGCCCGAATGCATGATTATGGCGCCGGGGGATTCCTGGGATAGCGAAAAGGGTTTCAATATTCACGACGCGGACTGGTACAGCAACTTCAAGCAACGCCTGGCCGATTATCGCGATGCAAAGGAGCCCACGCTGGCGCGCAACCGTGAGGCGGAAGCCAAAAACGAATTCAAGGACCGCTTGCTGCAGCGTTACGTTGAAGGGTTGCATCGTGGCTCACCATGGCTGCTGCGCCGGATTTTCAAGAACCACCCGGTGACGTTTATCGTGCACGCCAGTGGGAATGCGCGCGCGTTTGAGATCGATGTCTATCGCGGCACGTTTCGGTACGTCGATTCCGTAACGGACGAGGCGAACCCGATCCAATTCAATACCGCCAGCCGTATCTTTCAGGAATGCATCGCCATGCGGAACTGGAACTCGCTCGGCATTAGCAAGCGGGTGCGGTTCCGGGTGAGGGATGCCGATAAACGCTACGTGTTCCTTTTTCTCGCGCTCAACAATTTGTTCGATTACGACATTCTGCCGCTCGGTAAATCCATGAACAGGCGCTTTATCGGCGTTTGGCTGAAACGCTGGCGCGAGGTGCTGCTGTATTTCCGGATCGTGTTCGATTTGCTGGTATGCCGCAAAAGCCTCGACTACGAACGGTACTTGCCGAAAGCGTAATCTAAAAATTTTCCACCCACGGCCTGAGCTCGATTTCCCAGGTCCAGGCGGAGCGGTGCTGGCGGTGCACGTATAGATAGGACTTCGCGATTTCATCCGGCGCGAGCAAGCCGTTTTTGCCGCGGTTTGAGCGCGGGTCATTTTCACGTTCGATGCCGCCGTCGATCACAAAGTGGGCGACGTGAATGTTTTGCGGTTGCAGTTCACGTGCCATGCTTTGCGCGAGTCCGCGCAGGCCGAACTTGCCCATCGCGAAGGGGGCGGATTGCGCGTAGCCTTTAACGGATGCGGACGCGCCGGTAAATAAAATCGTTCCATGTCCGGCGGCCTGCATCAGTTTGGCTGCCGCCTGGCCGATCAGGAAGCCGCCGTATGCGGTCGTTAACAGCGTTTGTTTGACTTCATCGCGGTCCAGTTCAGTGAACGGGCCGCGCACCCGGTAACTCGGGTTGTAAGCGACCACCTCGGGCGTACCGATATCTTTGGTGTAGTTATCGAATAATGCATCGACGTTACCGGGATCGCAGACATCGCAGGTAAAAGTCTTGGCCTTTATTTTGGTCGCGAGTTCGCCGAGTTTATCTGTGTCACGGGCCGCGAGGCCGATATTCATGCCTTCGGCGTGAAAGAGCTCGGCTAAAGCACGGCTCAGACCCGAACCGGCGCCGACGATCAGAGCGTTTTCAGCCACCCTTGTCTCCTAATACCGTTGCATATCAGGGTCGAACGCCGCCGCCCAGGCATCAATGCCGCCGGCGAGGTTTTGCGCGTTTTCATAGCCATTCATGCGCAGCCATTGGGTTACCTGCATGCTGCGCATACCCGAATGGCACATAACGACAAGTGGATTGTCTTTCGGTAATTTTTCCAAACTTTCCGGAACATCCATCATGCGAATGTTCAAGGAGTCCGAGACCGAGCAAATATCAAGCTCTTGCGGCTCACGCACATCGAGCAGGGTATGGGCCGTGCCGTCCTCACGCATCTTGTGGAGGGCCTCGACATCGATTTCGAGCGGGGCATCATCGGTCATCATGGTTTCTCCGTATCCGGCGTGTTTGCAAGTGCGGCCAGCTTATGGTGTAAATGCAGCCAGTTCAAATACCATGTGATTTTTTAAGTACCGATTTATGCTCAATCGATTTTTCCCGCCACCGCAAGATCTGATTATCACCACTAAAGATCAGACAGTAATCAATGCCCGGCCGGCCGTTCTAGCGGCCCTCGTATTTTGCACATTGGCGTTTATGGTTTTCATCATCGTCGAATACGATGTGGCGGTGAAACGACTCGGCATCGGGTTTTGGTGGGTTGTGTTCGTTTTAGGCGCGGTTTCGTTGTTCATTGGTTTTTCACGTTTGCGCGACTCCCGTTCGTTGATGATTATTTCAAAAGAAGGTTTGTCGTTTCCCCGGCTATTTATCGATATTTTGCCGTGGGAGTTGATCGCAGAGATTAAGTTTACCGGCTCGTTCATGAGCGTGAACTTTACGGAAGATCTGCGCCTGAAATGGTACCCGAAGTTTACGCTGGTGCCCGGCGATCCGGGGTTTCCCGGCGACGGTTTCTTCTCCAAGTTTGAGGTGCCTTGGGTCAAGGTGCGGGTCAATTACCAATGGCCGGTGACGGCGAAAACGTTGCATACTCTTATTGAGGCGCACCGGCCAAAATAACGATCACCGAAATGTTAGTGTGAGGGATATGGCGAAAGAGAAAGAGCCTATCTATATCGATGTATTAGGCGACCGGAT
>Ga0181579_10002067_pt1 | contig 16332 bp, 6 predicted proteins | sample 071ome_24_FD_132996 | JGI IMG/M metagenome (GOLD analysis project Ga0181579, IMG submission 132996) | Coastal salt marsh microbial communities from the Groves Creek Marsh, Skidaway Island, Georgia - 071402CT metaG (megahit assembly) | ecosystem: Environmental > Aquatic > Marine > Intertidal zone... | reverse complement strand
GAAGCCAAGGTGCCTTTGGACAAAATCCGGGTGCCTGCCTACCTGCCGGATACGGAAACCGTCCGTGAACGCATATCCGCCTACTACACGCGCATCAATGAAATGGATAGCTACATGGGCGATCGCATCAAGGAATTGGAAGACGCCGGGCTCCTGGAAGACACCATCATTTTCTACTACTCCGACCACGGCGGCATCATGCCTCGCAGCAAGCGCTTTATCTACGATTCGGGAACCCATGTCCCCCTGATCGTCCGCGTACCCAAAAAATGGGCCCATCTGATGCCTCACAAGACCGGTTCCCGCGCAGACGAGATCGTAGCTTTCGTAGACTTCGCCCCCACCCTACTCAGTTTGGCTGGGGCGGACATTCCCGTTCACATGCAGGGACGAGCCTTCCTCGGCGAAAAGCGGTCACCAGCTCCTCAATACGCCTACACATTCAGGGCTCGGGCTGACGAGCGTATCGACTTCAAACGAGGGGTGACCGATGGGAAGTTCAACTACATCCGTAACTACCTGGCCTACCTACCCACCGGCCAGCGCGTCGACTACCTTTGGGACAATCCAGCGACTCCTGAATGGGAACGCCTATTCCGCGAGGGCAAAACCAACGCTGCCCAAAGCGCTTTCTTCCAGCCTGCCCCGCTCGAAGAGCTCTTCGACTTGGAGAAGGATCCCGACGAGGTCAACAACCTAGCCAACGATCCGGCCTACCGCGACGTTCTGCTCCGCATGCGGGAAGCGAACCATAAGCAGATACTGGATACTTTCGATACCGGATTCATCCCCGAATCGCTTCTCGTCGAGTGGACACGAGGTTCTGGGAAAATTCCGTTCAACATTTCTCGAGACCGAGATCAGTACCCGCTCATGCAAATACTCAATATGGCAGACGCTTTGCTCGACAAAGGCGAGAGCGCTCTACCCGAGCTGATTTCCGGATTAATGGATTCACATCCAGTTGTTCAATACTGGGCCCTGGTCAATTGCCTGGTCCTTAAAACCGATGACGAACAAGCTGTAAGCCGCATCAACGCCCTCACCCGCAGCCCGGTGGCCGCCAATCGGATCGCTGCCGCTGAACACCTGGCACGAATCGGCAAGAAAGACCCCCGCCCCATTCTCCACGACATTCTTATCAACAATCCCAACGTCATGGCTCGCCTCCACGCCGTCAACGCCCTAGACCACGTGAGAGCAGACTTCCCTTACAATCAACGCGTGCTGGCAACCTCCCAATCCATCTGGCCTAGCGATACCAAAGAGCTGAGCGCCGCTCCCTGGATGGGCCGCTACAAAGCCTACGACGTCCGCGTCATGGAATTCATGGAAAAGGGGCATTAGAATTCTTGCCCACAGTTGGACACGGATGAACTCAGATTTTTCCAGAAGAGAAAATAGAGATCTCCGGCCTTCTTGAGGTAGCGGTCGATCTCCGAGCGACCATATCAACAGAGCAGAACAGGCTTCCAGCCTACGTTCGGATGGAATACACAGGCAGGATGCCTATGCTACTTTTTGCGGGCTAAAGCGCGGCGCTACGTTTTACGAATTGACCCGACTAAAGGGCTTGGCAACATTGCCCACTCCGATACCGCCCAACTACCTCAAACCAATGAAAATCTCAATTGCCCGACTCCTATTCGCAGCCGCGATTCTCATATCGCCCTTCATAGCCCAAGCCGACGTGGCCACCCCTTCCATCTTCGGCGACCACATGGTCCTGCAGCGGGACCAGGCCAACCCCGTCTGGGGCTGGGCAGATCCCGGAGAGCAGGTAACCGTCTCCATCGATGGCCAGCAGCACAAGACCAAGGCCAATCGGCAAGGCGACTGGCGGGTGACCTTGAAGCCACTGCCCGCCGGCGGCCCGCATCGGCTGACGATTAAAGGGAAGAATACCCTCGAATACGACGATGTCCTCGTAGGGGAAGTTTGGATATGCTCAGGACAATCGAACATGCAATGGTCCGTATCCCAATCCTACGATGGAGACCTGGTGGCCTTGACCGCCAAAGATCCTGGGCTCCGGCTGATCACAGTACCCCAAGTGGGCACTCAAGAGCCGCAGCGCGACTTCGACGGGGAATGGGCTCACGCTTCACCCGAAATTGTATCCAATTTCTCCGCTGTCGGCTACCGCTTTGGCCTGCAATTGCGCCAGGCTCTCGGGGTGCCCGTCGGGCTCATCGACAATGCCTGGGGCGGCTCGGCCGCTGAAGCCTGGGTTAGACGCGACGTATTGGAATCGAACCGACGCTACCGAGGGCTGATCGAATACTGGGAAGAAACCGAGAGAACTTATGACCACGATGCAGAAGTGGCCAAATACGAGACCCGACTGGCCAAGTGGAAGCAGGACGGTTCTAAAGGCCGGCGTCCAACAGCTCCCCGCAACCCGCTCGTCGGACAGCACCGACCTGGAAATCTCTACGCTGGCGTTTTGAGACCAACGATTGGATACGGAATCAAAGGAGCCATCTGGTATCAGGGCGAATCGAACGCCTCGCAAGCCGAGCAGTACCGGGAACTCTTTCCCTTGATGATCCAGCACTGGCGTGACGAGTGGGACCAAGGCGATTTTCCGTTCTACTTCGTACAGCTGGCGGATTTTAGAGCGGAGGTCGATGAACCTGTTGATTCCGATTGGGCCGAACTTCGCGAAGCCCAAACTATGACGATGGATCGACTCCCCAACACGGGACAGGCAGTGATCATCGATGTCGGCGAAGGTCGGGACATTCATCCCCGCGACAAGCATACGGTGGCCAACCGCTTGGCCCGCTGGGCTCTGGCCCGCGACTACGGATTCGATATCGACTACCAAAGCCCCCTTTTCAAATCTATGCAGGTGAAGGGCTCGAAAGCGATGATCGAATTTAGCCACGTGGGCGATGGGGGGCTTCGGGCCTTCGACACCGCGGATATCACCGGCTTGGCAATCGCCGGCGAGGACCGCAAATTCGTTTGGGCCTCGGCTCGGATAGTCGACGAAAATACTGTAGAAGTGTGGAGCGATTCCGTGAGCAAGCCGGTCGCCGTCCGCTACGCTTGGGCCGACAATCCCGTTTGCAATCTATTCGGCCGCAACGGCCTGCCCGTCACGCCATTCCGCACGGATAATTGGCCTATGATCACCGAAGGTGTCCATCACCGGTAGGACGGTTGCCCGAAAAGTTAGGGAGGACCAGCTCGGTCCTCCGCTTAAATCGTCGAGTTCGGAGGACCGAGGCCGGTCCTCCCTAACAAAACCCATGCAACCGTCTTCGCCGCTAGGCCGCGGAACCGCGCCGCGTAGCATTGAAAGGTAGCGGGCGATCTCACGCCGTATCCCGCAAATGCGGGATACGGCGGCGAAAGCCGAGCGCCCATTTTAAAAGTAGCACAGGCATCCTGCCTTTACGCGGAAGATGAGAAAACAGGGTAGAAGCCTGTCCTACTATTGTGGGCACTCGGCTTGCGCCACCGCATAGGCTCATTCCCTCCAAGTTGGATTGTCGTCGGCCGTAGGAGCGGGTTTTTCCCGCCGATGTTTTATGGAGAGATCGCGGCGTAAAGCCGCTCCTACAGCTCGCAAAGAAGCAAGAATTCTTCGTTTGCGTGTCTACTTTTTCGACTTCAACGCTTTTCCGGTCTCCGATTTTCGACAGGCATGTATCGCATCCACCGTTCCTTCGAAAACCACCTCGCCGCCTTCGGAACCGCCGCCGGGACCCAGATCGACAAGCCAATCCGCAAGCCGAATGAAATCCAGGTGATGCTCGATCACGATCACCGTATTCCCTTGATCACGCAGTTGGAAAAGCAGATCCGCGAGTTTCTGATATCCGACCAGTGCAAGCCAGTGGTCGGCTCATCGAGAATATAGAGGGCTTTGCCCGCGCCCCGCTTCGACAACTCGAGCGACAGTTTCAATCGCTGAGCCTCTCCGCCGCTCAGAGTGTTAGCCGCTTGTCCCAATTTCAGATAGCCAAGACCCACCGCATCGAGTGTATTCAATTTATCCATAACGCGGGGGATATTTTTGAAGCATTCCTTGGCTTCCTCGACAGACAGGTCCAAAGCTTGAGCAATATTCAACCCGCCGTATTGAATTTCCAAGGTCTCCCGATTGTAACGCGTTCCCTGGCAACTCGGGCAATCGATGTAGGCATCGCTCATGAAGAGCATATCCAATTTGATGGCCCCTTGTCCTTGACACCGTTCACACCGCCCTCCTCTAGCATTAAAGCTGAATCGGCCGGGCTTGTATCCGCGAGCTCGCGACAAAGGCGTTTTGGAATAAAGATCGCGAAGACTGTCGAAAAGCTTGGTATAAGTAGCTGGATTCGATCGCGGGCTTTGCCCAATCGGGTCCTGGCTGACGCGCACCACCCGCTCCAGCTTCTCGAGTCCGCCTGTTCCCCGGTGTCTACCAGGAATGTCTTTCGATCGATTCAGCTTCCGGGCCGCCGCCTTGGCCAGGATCTCGTTAACCAGTGTAGATTTACCCGATCCCGAAACTCCAGTCACGCAGGTCAGCAAACCGATCGGGAAACGGGCGTCGACGTCCCTCAGATTGTGTTCGCTCGCTTCCTTGACCACTAGCCAGCCTTCCTCCGGATCCTTGGTATCCACAAACTTGGTCAAACTGCATTTTCCCGACAAGTAGTCCCCCGTCTCAAACCTACCGCTCGCTCCCTTCAAGCAGTCTTCCGGAGGCCCTTCGAAAAGCACCTTGCCTCCAGCGGAACCGGCCCCAAGACCCAGCTCAATCAGATGGTCGGATGCCCGCATCGTTTCCTCGTCGTGCTCGACAACGATGACCGAGTTGCCCCGGTCCCGTAGCTCTTTGAGGGACTGAATCAGCTTTAGGTTATCTCTCGGATGCAGACCGATGCTGGGCTCATCGAGGACGTAGACAACCCCTACCAGGCTCATGCCCAACTGCGTGGCCAAGCGAACCCGCTGGGCCTCGCCGCCACTAAGAGTGCTGTATTGGCGGTCCAATGTCAGATATCCCAGCCCGACTTCCTTAAGAAATCGTAGTCGCAACTCGATCCCTTCAATCACTCTCCCATTAGTGGAGACCCGGTCTTTACTCGCCGGCAAGCTCGCCGCAAAGGCGTGAGCTCGACCCAGATCCATGGCCAGAAAGTCGGGTACGCTCTTCCCTTCCACGAAAACGTTGGCGCTCCGCTGACTGAATCGATGGCCTCGGCAGGATGGACACTCTTGATCCGTTTGGTAGGTCATTAATCGGGCCCGAAAGCCGTCGCTTTTCGTTTCCTGATAGGACTTTTGCAGGAGAGCCATCACACCCTCGAATTTCTGCGGTGGCGGCTTGGTTTTTCGCCGCGTCAACTTGAACTCGAAAAGCCGATCGTCGACTCCGAAAAGAAGGGCTTCCTGAATTCCTCGATCCAGGTCTTTCCAAGGAGTCTTAGGGTCGAAGGGCAGTTGCTCGGCCAATTGACGAAGTAGGGCATTGTTGCGGATTATGAGTTGCTTGCCTCCAATTCGCAAAGGCTTCAACGCCCCATTCTTGACCGATTTGCTGGCATCAGGAACGACGAGCTCTTCCAGAAAGCGTCGCGTTTTCCCCAACCCGCCACACTCCGAACAAGCCCCTTCGATCGTATTGAAGGAAAAATGACGCGGCGATATGGGCTCAAATACCTCCCCGCACTTGGAACAGGCCAGATTACGACTGAGAGCGAGCTCTTGCCAGTCCGCATCATGCGTAGCCTGATAAGCGATCGACGCCCGGTCCTTCCCCTCGTTGAACGCCAACTCCAAGGAATCCGCCAATCGGCTTCGTTGATCCGGACCGATAACAATACGATCGACCACTAGCTCCAAAACCAGCTCTCCCCTGCCCGAAACGCGCCCTTCCGATTCATCGATGTTCACGACCTCGCCGTTTATGCGAACACGCTGAAATCCTTTTTGCCTCAATCGCGGCAGCTCATCGAGAATCACCGCCTTTTTTGCCGCCATGTACGGGGCCAATACCATGGCTCGAGCGCCGTGAGGCAATCCCATCGCTTGCTCGACTGAACTGTCCAGCGTTTGCCGGTAAATGAGTCCCCCATCTTTGGGGCAGCGCTGCTCGCCTTTCAATGTCCAGAGCAAACGAGCATAGTCGGCGATTTCCGTAACGGTCGCTATCGTGCTCCGCGGAGACGACGAGGCAGAACGTTGCTCGATAGCTAGCACCGGCGACAAGCCATGGATGAAATCCACATCCGGGCGCTTGAATTGCTCCATGGCCTGTCGAGCCTGCGTCGATAGGCTCTCCATGTACTTGCGGTAGCCTTCGGCGTACAGGGTATCGAATGCTAACGTCGATTTACCCGAACCCGAGACACCCGTGATAACAACGAGCTGGTCGCGGGGTATCTTTACCTCGATGTTCTGAAGGTTGTGCTCGCGAGCGCCTTTAATGTGGATATGACGAGTCCGTTCCAATGCTCTGAAAGTCTTTCGGGACCGATCACGGGTCTATCCTGCCAAAAGGTCAATCTCTAGGAATCTTTGGAGTCAGTTTTGAACGATTGATTCAGGCTAGTTTCCGACAGCGCGATCCTAGGTTGTGGACGAATGTAGGAGCGGCTTTATCCCGCTATAAAATAACGCGCATGCTACCGAAATCGCGGGATAAACCCGCTACTGCAAGTCAACGATGGTAGGGGCGCCGCTTGCGGCCACCCTACTTCGGACACCCCATTTTATCTTCTCATTCGATGGTCTCTAAGAAACTCCCATTCCCAATCGTCTTCCTAAGGTACGCTTTATTACAATTGCCATTTCGGATCCATCAGACTGAATTGATGTCCATCGTCCCATCGATCTCTTGACACTATGAAATTTCGAGCCTCCTTCGCCCTCTTTGCTGTTTTCCTCTCACCTCTGACAAGCCTGGCCGACGCAATCGAAGTCGAATCCGCCATCACCGAGGTTTCCCTCTTTCGGGATGGCGCCCTGGTTACCAGAGAAGGAACCGTCAATGTTCCTGCCGGAAAGTCGATTCTCGTATTCAAAAACCTGCCTAGCCAAGTCGACACCTCAGCCCTGCAAACCAATTTTCTCGACGCCACCAATGGCCTGATACGCAACGCGAAAATCTTCAGACCGGAAGAGCGCCAAGAAAGCGATATCGTCAAAGCCATCCGCGATCGACTCGACACCGCCAAGAAAGACAAAGACCGTCAGCAACGCCTCCAGTCGGAAGCGAAAGCCAACATCGCGTTCGCAACAGCTATGCGCGAATCCTTCGCGGCGGAATTCGGCAAGATCGACGAAGGCGAATCCCTTTCATTGGATCAGGCGAGAGAGCTCAATGCCTTCGCCCAACAAACCCAGACCGATGCCTACAAGACCATCGACCAATCCGAATTGGCAATCCGCGAAATCGATGAGCGTATCCAGGAAATCGAAACGGAACTTAGAGAAGCCGTCGAAACAGCAGCCTTGCTATCATCTATCGCCGAAGTCGAGATCGAGATGGACAGCGCAAGCGAAGTCGGGATCGCTCTCAGTTATTTGGCCAATAATGCTCGCTGGGTTCCCCAATACGAATTGCGGGCTTCGCCCGATCGAGGATCCTTGGATTTCGGATACTTCGCCTCTGTCTGGCAGCGCACTGGCGAAAACTGGTCGAATATCACGCTTTCTTTGCAAACCAACCAAGCGAGCCGGCAAGGGAACGTGCCTGAGCCACCGCCCCTCGTCGTCCGAAAAATGGAGGACACCTACCGGGGACGCGCCGTTCTCGAGGAGGGAGTCGTCGAGCTCTCGCCTTTGTCAGTGGGCTCCGGCAGCTTCGACGCGAAGTCCGCCCGGCCGGCTAGCCAACAACAAGTCGCGGTCACTGCCTCCACCGTATCCTTTCAAGCGACCATACCTGGCCAAATTACCGTTCCTAGCTCCAAGGATAGCAGTGCCTATAAGGTTCTGGAAGAATCCATCGAAGCGGAATTCTGGTCAGAGTCCGTTCCTCGGATACAGTTGGACGCCTATCTGCGGGCCAAAATCAAAAACACCTTGCCGCTGCCCATACTGCCTGGACAAGCCCTGGCATTCGTGGACGGAAAGCTGTCGTCCAAGGTCTTCCTAGACAAAATTCTGCCCGAGGAGGAAACGGAGATCTCGCTTGGCGTGGACGGCAATATCGTCGTCAAGCGAACCGAGGGGGCGCAAAAGGATCGCGATTCTGGATTTATCGACAAAACCACTACATTGAAGCGGGAATACCGAAACTCGGTTGTCAATCAGCGTAACGTAGCCCACAAGGTGATCATCGTAGACCAGTTTCCGATCTCCCAGAATTCCAAGATCGAAATTCGGCGCATCGCCCCCAAAGATAGCGATGTTGTCATCGATGAAGAAAACGAGAATAATGGCATCTTTCAATGGGAAGCGGTCCTGCAACCGAAAGCGGAAAGAACCTTCGTCACCGCCTACGACGTCGTCTATCCTCGCGATTGGAACATCGCCCCCGAGCTGTAAAGAGAATGCCTACCAGCCTCAGTGTCCTGCCATCGAATACTTAAGGTAAATGGGAATTGCCCGCGGCTCGCGAGCCTTTTGAAGCGTTCAGCTCAATTCAGCCCGCTAGCCGCGGGCGATCCCAGAACGGAACTGCGCTCAATACTAGCCTGACGAGCCAATCGGATGCAGCATTTTAGTCCAGATGTGTTCGTCATTAAGCGCGTGTATTCCGGCATTTTCTTTTTGGGCCTAATACCCCGAAGCTTGTCGGCGGCCCCGATCTGTCGGCGGCTTCGGCTTTTTGGTAGGGAGGACCGGCTCGGACCTCCGCATACAGGTTTCGGAGGATCAAGACGATCCACCCCACCTTTAGAAATACCACGCTGCTTGCGGCGGAGATCTTTTTTCTTTTTGGCTCCAGTTTCCGAAAGCTCGATTCGTTTCCAAAAACGTAGCGGGCTGTCTCCGAACGCCCATTCTATATATCAGAATGTGGGCGCTCGGAGATCGCCCGCTTTCTTGAATGCGCCGCGGTTTGCGGCGGTATCCTTACCGAACAACTTCTCCGAAAACTTCCTATAAACCCCTTCTATGTCCGGTTTCCTCTTTCTCGGAGCGCTCTTCCTCCTCCTTCCTTTCCCGATTTGCATCTACCTGCTGATCAAGCGATCGAAGGATGCCAGGCGTATCCAGTTGCTGGAACAAAGAATGGACAGTCTGAGCGCTTCCCAGGAACCTTCTAAACAAGCGAGCTCAGTGTCGAAGCCTACTAAAGTGCCCGCTCCCTCTCCAGAACAGTCTCGCGCCCCATCGGGAGCCCCAACTCCATTCACGCAAGGCGTTGTCGGGCCCGAACCGCCCAGAAAACCGCAACCTGCCCAGACTTTCACGACTCCCGCTTCCAAGCCCGCGCCCAAAGCGGCAGCGGTAGTGTCCCCAGAGACGGCACCCAAGCCCGCTACCCCGTCCCAATTGGTTGAAACCCTGCGGTCAATCGGCCTGTGGCCCCCCAAAGGATCGGCTTCTGCCGAGGCTGGTTTGATGCAATGGTGGCTTCCACGCCTCGGGGGCTTGCTAGCCACACTGGCGGTGATTTCCTTCGCCGTCTATATTTCTCAAGGAACTCCCGCTTGGATCCGCTTTGTCGAGCTAGTCCTAGCCGACATCGCCGTCCTGGGAGCCGGAATCTTTTTCCTCAATCGCCGGCCGCGATTCGGGTCCACGCTGCTTTCCACTGGGCTCAGTATGCTCTACCTAACCAGCATAGCCGCCTACGCAGCTCCCCCCGTGCGAATCATAGACAATCCTCTGATTGGTATCGTCCTGCAATTCGCTATCGTCGCGTTTATTTTTACCACCAGCTTTCGCCTTTCCAATCGGAATATCGCCATCATGGCTTTGGCTTATGGATTTCTATCGTCCTTGTATTCCTCATACGTCGGCTTGCTAGAATCCTCGCTCATTTCCGCGCTTGCCCTCTATTTGATCGGCATCGCCTTTAGCCGCAAGTTCGACTGGCTTCCCATCCTCTCCATTTCCACGATCGGGGCTTACTTGCCAGTTCTAAGTTTCTGCCTTCTGGAATTCATAGGATCGCAAACCATTACGCTTCCCCATGCTTGGAGCGTTCTCGCCTATCTGCATATATCCGTTTCGCTCTTACCCCTATCCGAAGCGATTTGGAAGTTGTTTGCTGAGAAGTCCGCCATTCTGCGTATCCACCTATTAAATACTTCATTTTTTCTGGCCGTTGGCTATCTCTACATGAAGCTGTTCACCAGTGAACTGGTGGCATTCTATGGACTCGGAGCAATCGTTTTCACTGCTTGGGCGGGATGGTTCAGCCGCAACGGCCCAAAAGATTTCCTCTTCCAGCTTTTCCTAATTAAGGCCGGCACCCTGACCGCCTTGTGGCTAGTCAACCGATTCGATGGCGACATTCGCTGGTTCGCACTGATTATCGAAGCCGGACTTCTGGCCTGGGTAGCGGCGCGGTCTCGATCATTTTTGCAGGAAACCGCAACCCTAATTGTCTGGATCGTATCGCTCGGCTACGCCATGAACAGCCTCGATCAATCCCGTTTGGAGATTGGCAGTTTCGCATGGACCCTCTTTCTTCTCCATCCACTCGCCGCGACCGCTCTTCTCGCCTTTTTGCATCAAACGAGGATATCGGATGGGCGAAATACTCGCTACTATATCCTGCCCGCCCTGTTCAACGGCTTGATAGCCTCCGTCTTCGCATTGGAAACGCAGGTGGCCAAGGACGTCCTACCTTTAATAACCGCGCTTTTCGGAGCTATCCTTTGCTTGCTATCGCTCGTTCCCAAACTCTCGCGATTGGTACCCTTCGCCTGCGGAGTCATCCCCATACTAGCAGCCAATATCCAATTCTGGATAAGCCCCTACGACGAGATGAGCTTTGTCGCGGTATTGGCTGCGACCCTGGCCCTAGCTTGGGCCACCTCGCAGGTCAAACTGAGAGGGAAACAGATTCTGCTACCCCTGGTGGAATTCGTATTCCATTTTTCCTGGATCACGACGGTTTATGCCTATGCGGCGAATGCGTTTCAAACGGAGGCCTACTTCGCCTATCTGCCGGCTTTATTCGCCCTCGCCTTGCTAGTTACGCCGGTAAGTTCTTTCCGCGCCTTGCGCGACGCTTCCTTCGTTCCTCTTTTTCTTTTCGCTATCACCCATCCACAATCTCCCGTTGGATTTTTCGGGAATCTACTCGCTGTCGGGCTCTACCTAGCGGTTTTGTACACACCCAATTTTCGGCCAAGACTGATTCGGGATTTCAAGCTATTTCGTCGATGGAAGTTCTGGCGAACGCTGCATCATTGGCTGGTCGCTCTCATCGTTTTTCGAGCAGCGCTCAACGTGGAAGATTGGCTTGAACGCGTATTTACGCTTTCCCTACTGGCGATCGCCTTTCACTTCCTCTGGCGGCTTCACAAGCGATACGTCGCCCTATTCTTCAGCGCTTTTTTTCTAGTCGGCGACGGCATCTTGATCCTCCTCACCTGGAAGAGCTCCCTCGAGGCCACGCTAATTCCGCAACCCTGGGCTAAAGAAGCCCTAATCGGAGGCCTGCTCGTCACCGCCTTGGCCATCGGACTGGGAATCGATCATGCCCGCAATCCGCATCGGAGACAGTCCAAACGTTCTCGGCAATTGTTGGCCTATCTCTTCGCTACCATAGCCTACGGGTCAATGGTCGTCCTCCTTTCCAGCGACCTTCTTTGGAATGAATCTAGCTATACTTCCCTCATCGCCCTCTTCTGTCTCGTCCTCATCGGAATCGGCATCTGCGCCAAAATAAAGCCCTACCGTATGGTGGCCCTGATCGGCTTCACGCTGCCGCTTTTTCGGCTTTTCGTCTTCGACATCCGCGATACGCTCATTCGCATCGTCGCCTTCGCCCTGCTTTCGGTATTCATCACCTTCGTGGGCTACCTGTACCATCGATTTCAATCGAGAATCGAGTGAAGCCTGGCTAGGAAACGGAATGAGCCATCTGCATACCATCAGGTGCAAAGCGCAGATATTCTATTGACCCAGAGGCGGAGTCAGTTACCGAAGAAATTCCCTCTATTCCGCGAGGAAACAATCCACGAGGAAGTCATGAACGAAACGAAATCGAAAATCATCTACACGAAAACCGACGAGGCCCCAGCTCTGGCCACCTACTCCTTGCTCCCCATCATCGAAGCCTTTGCAGGGGCAGCAGGCGTCGCCGTGGAAACTCGAGACATTTCCCTAGCGGGACGCATCATCGCCAATTTTCCGGAACGACTGACCGAGGAGCAGCGTCAGCCCGACGCCCTCGCTGAGCTTGGCGAACTGGCCAAGACACCCGAGGCCAACATCATCAAGCTCCCGAACATTAGCGCCTCTATGCCCCAACTTACTGCCGCTATCAAAGAGCTGCAAGGCAAAGGCTACGACCTCCCCGACTACCCTGAAGAGCCCAAGAACGAGGAGGAGAAGGGAATCAAAGCCCGCTACGCTAAAGTCTTGGGAAGCGCCGTAAATCCCGTTCTTCGCGAAGGGAATTCCGATCGACGGGCCCCCGGGTCTGTCAAGCAGTACGCCAAAAATAATCCTCACTCAATGGGAGCCTGGAGCTCTGAGTCCCGGTCTCACGTTGCCAGTATGGCCGATCATGACTTTTACGGTAGCGAAAAATCTACTACGATAGATGAAGCCACCGAGGTTAGTATCGAATTTCAAGGGAACGATGGCTCAAGCAAAACCTTGAAAGCCCCCTTCCCGTTGCAGGCCGGAGAAATCATTGACGCCGCAGCTATGAGTCGCTCCGCTCTTCGCTCTTTTCTCGAAGAGCAAATCGCCGACGCTCGAGAGCAAGGCCTTCTCTTTTCCCTCCACCTGAAAGCCACGATGATGAAGGTTTCCGATCCGATAATCTTCGGTCACGCAGTTTCGGTTTTCTTCAAAGACGTGTTTCAAAACCACGCTGAAGACTTCGAATCCATCGGAGTAGACTCGAACAATGGCTTAGGGGATTTGTTTTCGAAAATAGGGGAATTTCCCGACGAGAAGCGGGCCCGCATCGAATCGGAAATTCAAGCGATCTACGAGCGAGGCCCCGATCTGGCTATGGTCAATTCCGACAAGGGGATCACCAACCTACATGTTCCAAGCGATATCATTATCGACGCTTCCATGCCTGCCGCCATTCGAGCCTCCGGGCAGATGTGGGGCCCTGACGGGAAGCAGCAGGACACCAAATACGTTATCCCCGACCGTTCCTACTCCGGAGTCTATCAAGCGACCATCGAGTTTTGCAAGGAGCACGGGGCCTTCGATCCAGCCACCATGGGCAGCGTTCCCAATGTGGGACTCATGGCCCAGAAGGCGGAAGAATATGGTTCCCATGACAAGACCTTCCAAGTGCCTGGCGATGGCAGTATCCGCGTTGTGGATTCAAAAGGAAACATTCTCCTCGAACAAAAGGTGGAAACCGGAGACATTTTCAGGATGTGCCAGGTTAAGGATGCAGCCATCCGCGACTGGGTTAAGCTGGCAGTCAATCGGGCTAGAGCCACTGGAGCTCCAGCGATATTCTGGCTGGACAAGAACCGCGGGCATGACGCCGAGCTAATCAAAAAGGTCGAATTGTACTTAAAGGATCATGACACCGATGACTTGGATCTGAGAATTCTTGCTCTGGTCGATGCGACTCGATTCTCCCTGAAGCGCATCAAGGAGGGTAAAGACACCATATCCGTCACTGGCAACGTCCTTAGAGACTACTTAACCGATCTGTTCCCGATTCTCGAGCTCGGCACAAGCGCCAAGATGCTTTCCATAGTGCCCCTTATGAATGGGGGCGGTCTCTTCGAAACGGGAGCCGGCGGATCTGCGCCCAAGCATGTACAGCAGTTTCAAAGCGAAGGGCACTTGCGCTGGGATTCTCTGGGCGAGTTTCTTGCCCTAGCCGTTTCGCTCGAACATCTTTCCAACGCCTTTTCCAATGATCGGGCTAAAACGCTTTCGGAGACTCTCGACGCCGCGACCGCTAAATTTTTGCAGAACAACAAGTCGCCATCAAGAAAGGTCAACGAGTTGGACAATCGGGGAAGCCATTTCTACCTGGCACTCTATTGGGCTGAGGCCCTCGCCGCCCAAGATCGAGATCCCGAGCTGAAAACGATCTTCGCCCTTCTTGCGGAAAAGTTGGCCCAGAGCGAAGCGAAGATTATTGAAGAGCTGAACTCCGCCCAAGGCAGTCCCGTCGATATCGGTGGCTACTATGCTCCCGATTTCGAAAAGGCTTCGGCCGCGATGCGACCCAGCAAAACTTTCAACGACGCCATCGCTACGATCGGCTAAGGGATCTCGAAAATTTCAATCAGGGCGATTCCGTCTTCCCCGTTGAAGTCGTTCGCAACTACGGTGTAGAGCCCAGGCTGCAGCTCCCGGATCATAGCCGCATCCTTGCTATCCAGCGCAAGCGGAGACGCTCCTGCCTGTTCAAACGCCTCCAACAATTGAAAGACCGACTCGTCTCCCCAATCATCATTCTTTGCCACGGCTTCCGAGATTTCGTACAACGTAATCTCTGGATTCGGCATGTATTCAGCGATTCCCCTGTTCGCCAACTCCGGACCGAGCGCTCGGATTAGCACACGCTTGGGGTCTTGGCCCGTGATGACAAAACCGCCGATCGCCACCCGGTCACCCGTCGACGAAAATACCCGAGTCGAGATATTCACTAGACGCGTTTCGATACTCTCATCGGACGCATCGAAGACTTCTACCAAACCGATTCCCGAATCGCCACCTACTCCAGATAGATGTACCGTGTACAGACCAGGTTCCAACGTAACCAATAGAGCCGATTCCGTTGCATCCTCGAGTGGAATCGCCCCTACGGTAGGCGTTATTTGCTCGATCTCTTCCGAATTCGTCGCCTCAATCCAATCGTCATTTTCGCCGATCTTTGCACCAAGAGAATCGAAAATAGCGATACTCGGATTGGCAAGGGCTCCGGATACCCCCGCAAGTTCCAGCGATCTTCCCAAGCCCCTGACAAGCACCTTTCGTGGTTGCGATCCTGATACGACAAAGCCGGCAATCATTATCTCATTGCCTACCCCCACATAGCCGCGCGTCGAAATGTTGAACAGAGCCTCTCTGATCATCCTCACCCGAGTGGGCCCTACCAGCGTCGATCCGCTGGTATTCGAGACGGCGACTGAATAGCTACCCTCATCGCCAGCGCTTAATGTCTCGATCCGCAAAGAAGCCGCTTCTTCTCCGAACAAAGGTAATCCGTCTTTGAACCACTGATACTGCACGCCCAATCCATTGGATACAATGACTTGGATCGAAACCGAGTCCCCTTCGATTCCCTTCACCTCGATTGGCAATGGCTCAGGCAAAGGCGAGCCCTCTTGAGGAGCGATTTCCAGGACATAAAGGAAGACTCCTGTCCCTTCGTCGTTTGTCGCTTCAATCATAACTTCGAATCGGCCCGACTGCGTGGGCACCCCTGAGATAACCCCTGTATTCAAATCTGTGCTCAAGCCAGCCGGCAACCCGGAGGCATTAAAACTGATAGCCTCTCGATTCGTCTCTATCTGAAAGGAGATTGGTTCTCCAGCGACGATTCCCAAATCGCCCGGATTCGAAATAACCGGAGTTTGCCAGGTAGGATCCTCCTCAACTCGAGCATTCAGCCATACCAAACCATAGCTCCTATCGTCGCGAAAATCATTCCCGTCCACGGAAATCCAGTAGGTTTCTCCCGCTACCACATCCATTGCCAAGCGGCTCGATAGAGCGCCTCCGCTATCGTCATTTTCACTTAGCAGCTCGAATGTCGAAAGCGAATCCCCCTGGTATACAGCCAAAGTTGTATCGAAATCGCTGCCAAAGGTCGATATTTCCGCCTGCCCCGATCGGGCAGCCACCCACTTCCACCAAAGCGATCGCCCTACCGAACTCCCGACAATAGACGGTTCGCCAATCTCCCTGGTAGCGTTATTCGTAAACGACACGTCGCTAATTGTATCCGTTGTTAGGCTACGGGCATCTTCGAGGTCATCGTGTTCAGCCATAGCTACCGTTAGCGAAATCTCCCCGAAACCGCCATTCCAGCCGTCCACCGCGATTCGATACTCAGTTCCTTCTTGAGCATAGAATGTCAAAACGCTCGTCCAAACTCCCGTTCGATCATCATCATCATTTGAGCCTACTAGTTGCAAACCCTCGAGAGAATCGCCTACATACACTGCTAAAAGCGTATCGAAACTGTTACTAGCCGATGTCGAAAGCGTCACATTGCCGCTAAGCGGAGCCGCCCATATCCACCACACGGATTTCGAT
>Ga0181579_10002063_pt1 | contig 16358 bp, 17 predicted proteins | sample 071ome_24_FD_132996 | JGI IMG/M metagenome (GOLD analysis project Ga0181579, IMG submission 132996) | Coastal salt marsh microbial communities from the Groves Creek Marsh, Skidaway Island, Georgia - 071402CT metaG (megahit assembly) | ecosystem: Environmental > Aquatic > Marine > Intertidal... | reverse complement strand
GGGCCTGCTTGGGATGATTGGAGTACTTTTGAGAATGCTTCCTACGCTGCCTTACAAGGTCTGACATTGCAGCCTGAGAATAGTCGAGAGACCGGCGATATTTCGGGTGCATCTATGCTTGACGAAGAGTTTACAAACATAAACATGATGCTGAGGTACTTTAAATTTGGGTTCGGCAGAGCAACTGATGACGTTAATGAGGCAATCCGGTCTGGTCGTCTGTCGCGTACTGAAGGCGTGAAGATTGCCCAAGAGTTCGACGGCGTATGCTCAGACGGAATAATCGAGCGTTATTGCGAGTACACTGAAATCAGTGTCAACGAATTTTGGGAGGTGGCCATCTCTTTTGTTAACAAAGATCTATTTTCTGTGGCTTCAGGACAGCGCCCTAAACCTCGTTTCACAGTAGGCCAGGACTTTGATTAATATAATCAATGTAGGGTTAGGAAATCTTGCTTCACTCAGAAATTGGTGTCGGCTTAGTCAGAAGGAGGTGAGGCTCCTGGAACATTCTCTGGACTACCAATCCGGGGCAATCATCATCCCAGGCGTTTGTTGCACCGGCAGTCTTATGCTTCGCATGCGTAAAGCAGGTTTTGACAAGCTGATTTGTGAAGTTGAAAAAAGCCAACAGAAAGTGGTCGGAATCTGCGCTGGGTTTCAGGTTCTCGGCACTTTTACGGAGGAGGCAGGTGGCGTCAGCTGCCTTGGCCTTCTGCCTATTGAGACCAGCAAAAGCACACCTACCAGCGATAGAGATTCACGTTTGACCGGATGGTTTAGGGTGTCCATTCCTCTCCCAAGGGACCATCCGGTCAGTAGAAATTTTCCACGCAGCGCGCGTATCGCAGGTGAAGCTTATTTTAACCATCAATATATTGCGAAGCCGATTCTCTCAGAATGCGCTAGCTCTGATGTCGTTAGTGACCGGTCAGGTTTTGCCACCTGTTTCATAAGAAACTCAATATATGGATTCCAGTTTCATCCCGAAAAGAGCGCGAGTTTCGGTAGACGCCTGCTCGCCATCCTGAAATGAGAACAAGAGTAGGCTTCAGTATTTGTGGTCATGGGCATCACCTGTTTCAAAGCTACAGATTAAACCGCTACTCAATGCTAGGCCGAGATGAAATGATTTACCGGCAGCTGGAGAGCCATAAAATAGACGAGATGTTAATCATTTCGCCGAGCATCGCGCCGATATTTCAGGAACATGACAGCTATGATCTGGAGCGCTTGCTAGAGATCTACGTTGGGGTTCCGGTAGGGGTCGCGGGTCAAACTGGCCTGTCGCAACTTTGCCATCTTGCGGAACTAGGCTGCATCGAGCGCTTCTGCTTTAGTGGCAAGCTCCATCATGATCGTTCGCCAGAGCTTGATTTCGTGATGAGAAATTGCGGGCGCCAGGCCATCGTTGGTCTTATCCCGTTTTTGGTCGACGCAAATCTTTCGGTTTCTACACTATCGCCTAACCATCTTGAATTCACGCCGCTTACACTAGAACACGTAACGAAGGCCTACGACCTTTGTGATGAGGTCATTTTCCAAGACATCATGGCCTATGGGAGTAGGGATTGTTTCCATATTGACCAGATCTCTCCCTTTATGTTGTGGCCAAATAGAACGATACTCAATGGCGGCATTGGTGCAGATCAAGCGCGGTCTTTTATGAATCTTGGGGTTGCTGCCCTATATCTAGACAACTTGGCGTTTCACAGTGAAAAAACTTATTAAGTGTGACCAATGTCACACTACCGCCAACTTTTTCAATCATCACCGTTACGACGGTGTCTGCGGAGCATGCTTCAACTTTAATGAGGTAACACCTGCTGTTTACGCTCAAAGGCATCAGGATCTGCTTCACATTTTCTCCGTGGCTAAAAAGTACAGTCGCGGCAAGCAATATGATTGTATCTATGTCGCTAGAGCCGATGCCGAAGACTTCTTTTGTGTTCACCTTCTCGTTCGGGAAGGATTGTCAGTCCTCGTCGTCCTAACAAACAACTATTTTTTGAACGACTTAGCCTGGCACAACTTCCATCAGCTGGTGACGTACTTTGACGTTGACTCGGTCACCTACAACCCAAACCTGCACACCTACAAGGAACTTGTGCGGACCTCACTTCGCCGATGCAACTCGATCTACTACCCCTTCAAAGCAATTCTTCATCATTACGTTATAAGGATCGCGGCCGAAAAGGCGGTTCCTTTAGTCGTGTGGGGTCAGTGTCAACCCCTCGAATTCGACGGCAAGTTTCAAAAAACCGATGAGCTCAGATTGTCAGAGTGGTGGATACTTGAGCATGAACTGAATGGAGTCACACCAGAAAGATTCTTGGGAAGTGGCGCTCAGCTAGACGCGGGCACAGCACGCCATTTCACCTTTCCATCCATATCGACGAGGGCCAACAGAGAAATAATTTTTTTATCTAACTTTATGAGGTGGGATCAGGCGACGCAAAACAACAACGCGCTGGACTTTGGCTTCGAGCCGGACGCACCAAACAACACGTTTGACCAATTCGAAAATGCAGGCTCGTCCGTTTATTATCAACTCCACGATCTACTTCGAGTGCTAAATCACGGGTTTCCAAAATTAGCGGTGCACCTGGCCAGAGAAATTCGATTCGGCCGGTGGAAAAAGTCTGATTATCAAAACCTGACCAAATTTTTAGCATACGACCCAGCGCCTTTTTTCAAAGATTTTCTCAATACTACTACCAGCGGATATCGTTGGTTTTTGGAGCACCGATTAAGCACTGTCCAGCATCTAATAAGAGAAGCTCCAGAGATAAATCTTGCGAAGCGGATGGCTTCTCCTAAACCTCTGCAGAATAAGAATATTCAAGATTTCGTGATATTTCAAAAGGGGATATGAGTGCTGATATTGTTTGGTGCAGGTCATGTTGCAGAGAGGGAAATTCTATCCGGAGAGACACCAGCTTTCGTGGCGGATAATAACCCTGATTTGCAGAACTCAAGAATTCTGGGTGTCGAAATTCTGTCGCCAGAAAGGCTGACTGCCCTTAATGGCATTTTGCAGGTAATAATCTGCACGAGCTCTATATTGGATGTCCAAGAGCAACTTCATAGCTTGGGCATCTCCAGCGCCCAGATTAGTGTATCGACCTACTTGGGATCAGCGGCCCAGGTCTACAGGCTGGAGCAGTTTTGTTTCCGAGGCTTTGTGTCGTGCGGTTTACCCAGCTCCAGAAAGTCGTTGCATGGTGGCGGGGTCTATCAAGTAGAGGAGAATAGTAGTGAGCTGAAAATTACAAAAATTTTCGAGGGCAATTGTCGCAATATCGAGCTGCACGGCACTCGTCTTGATGTGGCGTGCCAAGGGCGCGGCATCGTACAGATCTGCACAAAAACTCTGGAGGTTAATAACGAGATCCCAATCCCCAAGCCGGCATCCATCCATGGCATCAGAAGATTCGGGGACCATTACTATGCTACGGATCCTGAGTCAGACAGCGTGTTGGTCCTTGAGCAGTCAGGAAAAGTCGTAAATCGTTATAGCATCAGCGACAAATTTGCCACTATGGGGTCACCGCAACACCACGTAAATGATCTTTATATTCTTAACAATAGTATTTACGTCAGCATGTTTTCTTTGTCTGGCAACTGGAAAAATGGAATATTCGATGGGGGTGTTGTTGAAGTAGATATGTCGACAGGGAACATTCGGGCAGTAGTCGACTCATTGAAAATGCCGCACAATGTTATGTTTCGAGAGGACGGAGAGTTTTATATTTTAGACTCACTCAGGGGAAAAATACTAGGCTATGACAGATCCGATATCGGCACACTTCCGGGATTTACTCGCGGATTGGCATTTTCTGACAACTTTATAATAGTCGGGGAAAGTAAAAATCGGAATATTTCAAAGTTAGAACGAGGTGAAATGCTTTCCTCTATAGACACTCGCGTCACGATAGTGGATCCGGCTATAAAAGCGTCTAGATCGATACCCATGCCTCAGGGAATATCGGAAATTCACGCTATTGCGCCACTATCAAACTAGCTTAGTGGAAGTCATCGAAAGCAAAATTGTATAGACGATGCCCAAACGCCCAGACTATTATGAACTCGTAGATTTTTACGAGGAGCAAATGAGGCTGCACGGCGATTGCCCCCAGGGCATGGGTTGGAGAGACAGCCGTTCGAATAGAATTCGCTTCAGCGTCATGCTCGAGATGCTCACCTTCGCAAGGTCCAGCTCTTGCTCCATCTTAGATTTTGGCTGCGGCCTTGGCCATTTTTATGAATACCTGCAGGAAATCGGACGAGACGATATTACTTATTTCGGCTTAGATTTGTCTGAAAATTTTATTGACATCGCGAAGGAGAAATACCCGAAAGTTGATTTTTTTTGCACTGATATTTTTAGCTCACCTAAGCTTCCTATGACTTTTGACTTCATCATCGCAAACGGCGTATTCACTCAAAAAAGGGGAATGTCCGATTCGAGGATGGACGAATTTTTTGTTGAAGCGACCAGAATACTTTTCAACAACGCGCGTCGTGGAGTAGCAGTTAATGTAATGTCGCCTATTGTCGACTGGCGCAGAGACGGCAACTTTCATTTAAGTCTGAGCAGGGTGGAGGAGATTGCCTCGACCCTTAGCAACCGTTTTCTCATTCGACATGACTATGGTCTTCATGAATACACCTTGTACCTAATAAAAGCAGATTCAGCTGGATGATTACCAGCGTTATCCTGCAACCCACATATCTGCCGTGGCTCGGTTATTTTGACATGATAGACCAAGCCAATGTCTACATTATTCTCGACGACGTACAGTTTTCAAAACGATCTTGGCAGCAGCGAAATAGGCTCAAAACGGACACAGGGCCAGTCTTACTTACCTGCCCTTGCATAACTAAATCTCTTCGACATCAGCAAATCAAAGACGTTCATCTGGACACCGACTCGAAATTTTATTCGAAGCACTTAAAAACGATTGAGCTTAATTACCGCAAAGCAAAATTCTTTGATCGATATATTGATGATGTTAAAAATATTTTCGAGAGACGGCAGCAAAAATTAATTGATCTCAACTTTGATTTTATCAATTTTTTTTTAATAGAACTTAAAATAGATGTAGAGATAATACGTTCATCTACAATTCCAAGAAAAGTGAATACTAAGAAACAAGATGTTTTAGTAGAGATATGCCAAGCAGTTGGGGCTACCACCTACCTTTCGCCTGCCGGCTCAACCAACTATTTACAGGACGCGGCAATATTTGAAGAATCTGGAATAAAGCTAAATTTTCACAGCTATGAACATCCGACTTATGAGCAACGCGGAAAAAGTTTTATCCCTCAACTTTCTACGCTCGACCTGCTCTTTAATCACGGCCCTCATAGTATTGAAATTATCAGATCCGGCAGAAACTCATGACAGTCATTAGTCTAACAGCGGTCACAACGAAAAAAACTTGGCGCGCTCAAAAGGTGGCTTCATCCCTCTTTGCTTCTCTGTAATGCAGTTAATACGGCACCTCTTGCCGCACGATATGAGATATCGCTTTGCATAAAGCCAGATATTTTTTTAAGTATGGAGTTACAGAACGCAGTTTTTTTTAAGTCATCGTGCCAGTAGTGCTCTATTGCGTGAAGCTGCCTATATAACTGTCTTGCTGGATCTGTCCCTTGCGACCCCTCAACGAAACCGATAATCGACAAGATGTCGTCTAGATAAGCAACTTTTAAATCCTCATGCCGCGCTAAAACGGCCAGATTATGAAGCAGACCCCAATCGTCAACCTCTCCTCCCGGGAGGTAGCCTGAACGACGAAGCAACGATGTTCGAGCGATTAAACCCTGTGTCCATACCAAGCCAGGCAATGTGGCGGCGGCGTCGAGTAGGCTCTGTAGGCTATCCCAACGTTGGTCAAAAATTATCGAGTTTTTTACAAATTCCTTTTTCAGCTTCGCGCAAAGATTTGCTTGTCGAGATAGTTCAAGAGCGCCATCGAAATCAATATACCCCGCCTTGCATAGAATCAAATCAGGGTTTTCTTCTTGAATGATTCGCTGAGCCTTTTCGAGCGCCGGGCTGTAAATTAGGTCGTCACCACCCTTACAGATGATATAGTCCTGGCTACAGCTATTTAGCGCCTCGATTCCATTGAGTCTCGAGCCTAAATTGACGGTATTTTGGGAAACTTCAATATCGTTGGCCTTGAAAGCCGAGTACAGGTTAAAGGTTTCGTCGGTAGAGCAGTCATCCCGTATGTGGAAAAATCTGTCCTCGCCTCTGCACTCCTTTATGTTTGCAATTAATCGATCAACGCAATCCTGTTGGTTATACGTGATCGTGCATATCGCGATGCTAGCCACGAAGCCCCCAGAATGAACGTTGGCGAATCATAGGAAATGGTGGGCAATCCGCACCCAATGTATTGCAAACAGCTTCCAAATTGTATCTCCTAGATCGGATCTGATTGGGTTAATGAGACGGTACTGCATAGAGGACTGTCTCAGCAAAACCCTCTGAGTAATGGCGGAGGAAAAATCGGTAGTTGCAGTTGTAATTTTTTATTTTTTTCCAAGCATCTAAGATATGAGTGGGGTGGTGGTATACCGACACCGCCAAGTTAGGCATGTCCACTTTTATAGTCTGCTTTGCGCCGCTTAATGCTCGTATTTCGGCTCCTTCGATATCCATTTTGATCAAACTGACCGGCACACGCCTCTCCGCTCGGATTGCATCAATCGTGACTGCAGGCACAATAACTTGTTTGCTATACCTTCTGGGCTCCAACGAGGCTGCCGCATCTAGGAAAGCGTCTTCATAAAACGAAACCTTGCCAACGCTATCGGCCACTGCCGCCCTCACACATTGCACCCGATCATACGCCCGAAGATTTGAGGAGAGTTTATTAAAGCTCTCACGCATTGGCTCAACTGCGACAACCTCAACATATAAGGGATATCGCTCCGCGAAGCCAATTGAGTTTTCGCCATTCAGTGCCCCGACATCATAAAAAACTGGCTCCTGAGGCAGGCGCAAGAATGGTTCAAAATACATTTCCTCCAATCTGTTGCTAAAACCGCCCATATAACGCAAGTTGCCGCTGGCTCGAAAAGCAAGAATTTTGCACAGTGTCTCTTGAGACTCGTAGTCCTCTAATTCCGACAGAAATACAGAGTAGTCTGCGATCGGGGGTTCGTCGCCGACCCAGTACTCCAACAGCGGAAGTTGTAATTCAGGGTGCTGAATCATTAAGCAGTAGTAATCAGTGTTTAAGATGGCTCGGCAATCGAGCTTCCTCTTCACCGTCTGAGCTTGGAACATGGCACAGGAAATCACCAATCCGTCATCTGGAACAGCGTCCAAGCTCACCACCTGTTTCCCAAGGAAACTACCTGGTGTCTTTTGATCGTCGATAACGTAGTCGCAATCCAGTGTCTCTATGCAGTGTCGCGCGTACTTTGTGCAGCCTAGAACGTATCTTTTTCCGTTGGAAACTTTGTATTTCTCCAAAAATAATCTCGCAGTTGCGGTATTATCATCAGTGTCAGCACTCCAGCTACCCCCAGCTAATATTAATTGATGCAGATCTTGGATATCCTGTTCTTCTGTTATCTGGGTCATCATTCTGAGCTGGATCCTTTGCTTTCCCGCCACAAAATCAGTACAGCTATCGCACATACAAGGTCTGTAGCCTGCCGGCACCCTGCGGGTCCGCGCGCGTAGACTGATAGTAATAAGCCGCCAGAGAATTTCGGCGCCTCCCATCAGGTATATTCAGAGGAACTGGATGGCCATGAAAGCTCGTGTCGTCCGTAATAAAAATGACAGTGGTATTGAATTTAGGGGGAACAGCTCGGCCCGGCACGAGATTGTTATTCTCATCCATGGACGCAAGTATAAGGTCACCCTCGAATGACTCCTCCCAATCCTCGTTCAAGTAAATCAACAAATTGATCCTCCGATGCACAGCGAGCTTCTCGTGCCAATTAAAGTCAGCATGCATTTTCAAGAACCCGCCGTTACCGATTGAGTGTATGCCTCCGCCCTCCAAGTAGGGGTCCGGTATTAAATGGTGCTCTGATGTGATGGCTTCCAGTACAGGCAAAAATTGACTGCTATTCAAGAACGAAAAAAAGAGCTGAGTCTCAGCAGGCAGTTTAGACCAGTCGCCTAAGTACTTTTTCTTCTCAGACCCAAAAAAGTTTTTTTCGCCGTCCCACAACGCGTTATCGTCGACCTCTCCGGCAATGGTTTCAAGCAGGGACTGATCCCAAAAATCATCAATTACTATGTGAGGAAAGGGCGATGCATTCAAGAATGACTCACTGCATATCTGCAAAAACTCGTGGTCCACAGCACCGGCCTCTTGAATTTCTTTCGCAACGTATTTCATCATTGTGCACCGGCAACTCGGATATTCACTGAGCCCATTATTAGCATTTTCTTTTTATAAAGAATTTCAATGTTACCTGCTTGTGTAGAAGCTCTGACCTGCACCTCTCCGCCGATTACGCCCTCCTGTTTTTCCAGTTGTCATCTGAGGCGCTACGTTTTTTCGGCACTCTCCTTCTCATGAGCAGTTTCGAAAATAAGATCAATCGTAGTATACAGACTCTCAACTTCTATGCCTTGAGGCAGCTTTATCACGGGCACACCAGAACTCTCCGCAAAGAAACGTTAAAAAAACCTAGCATGCTATTCTCTGAGGTCTCACGCTGTTCCCGTCGTAGACGGTCACCCAATATTTTTTGAAGCATAGGTGCGAGCAAGGCTGGACAGGTCCCGGCAGATAAACGAGGCGAGACTGTAGAAGTTCTCTCACTCCGGGTACAGTATGAAGGTAAGCGGGTGAAGCGTGAAAATCGGCGTGCCCTCAATTGGCTCGACATATTCTACGAGGTTAATCAACATTGACTAAACAGGAGTTCCCAAAAAGCGCCGACCTTAAAGTGCATAACGACCCCGCTGAGACCATATGAAGACGAGTGCGACCTTCGACTACAGGGTTGACTCCTTGCGAGCAATCCAGCAAGGCCTCACTTTGATCCTTTAGCTACTTAACTTAACCTCAAGCGCATATGTACTATCCTAATCTAAATCTAGCGCAAGCCGTCTGATCGACGTGACTAGTCTTGAATCAACGCCACACCTTCACATTATGAGTGGTGGTCCGAACAAGCAGTTAAACGAGCTTTTTGAAGATGAGCTCGCCTCCTCAAGACTGCGGTTGTTGCCGGCAGGCCGAGCCGCAGTGTCGATGGGTTGGACGGTGTCCGTTGGGGATCATGCGCCCAACGAGAGCTCGGTAATCCTGATTGGGAAAATCCCCATATTTGATTATGAAAAGAGAGCGCCGCATTGGCTAGCACAATTTAAGGAATTGGCGCGCCGTAACGGGCGCATCATTGTTGACTACACTGACCATCATCTGGGTTTTGACTCCCCGATCAAATCTTTCTACACCAATGCTTTAGGAATGGCGGACCTGTGTACTGTTTCTCATGAAGCACTTGCTAGCGCTCTTTGCGATGCAGGTGGTGTTGAAGCCCGAACAATACGGGTAGTAGAAGACGCGATTGAATATGACGTAGTCACACCTCGGCAACGTCCTAAGAGCGCGCATGCTTCAGGGGTTTTATGGTTTGGCCATGGCACTAATTTCGAATTTTTAGCCCGCCTTTGTGCTGACTGGCCTAAAGCCGCTCCCCGAGATTTGTATATCGTCTCTTCGCAAGAAGTACACGAGTTCATCCGCAATGGTCATTTAGATGCCTCTGTGCCACTGCAAATTCATTTTCGGCAATGGAGCCCATCCGCTCTTTCAGAAGTCGCGGCGGCGGCAGATATTGCTGTCATTCCCTCGAGTTTCGATTCAAGAAAACAATTTGCCAGCTCTAACAGATTAGTCACTGGTCTCGCTCTCGGACTGCCCGTCGTTGCAACACCATTGCCTAGCTACACAGAATTTCAAAACTATTTTTTTGAGTTAGGGTCTGCAGAAGCGAACGCCGCGTTTGCAAATCCAAGGCTAGGTCACGATAAGGTGTTTCAATTTCAGGAAAAGTTTGCCGCCAGATTCTCTCTGTCCGCAATTCAGCAAAACTGGCAAGCCGTCATAAATGCGATATGACTAACACTTATCTGCTGAGGGTCAGATCCCCCATCAAAATGATTGGATGGTGTCATCAATTCAAGTGGGTGTATTTTTTAAGTCAGGCGACCCTCTCGGTTCGAGAGGGCTCTGGTCAACTTTTGCGGAGCTCCGCTATGAATTCACGAGGTTGAACTCATATGAAAACAATTACTGAGGCATATAAATTAGAGCAGATGAGACTCCACGAGAATCCCGACTATGGGATCGCCTCCATTGAGTTCGCTCCAATGGTGGCTGAGATTATCAACCACGCGTTTCCGAGGACAATTACGGATTATGGCGCGGGCAAGCAGCGGCTTAAAACCGCACTGGATGCTCTGGGGGTTTCCAACTTCCAATATCAGCCATTTGATCCAGCCTTCCCGAACTACGGGGAACCAAGGGAGGCTGATTTGGTTTGCTGCATTGACGTTTTGGAGCATATTGAGCCCGAGCTTTTAGACAACGTCCTTGCAGACCTGGCCAGAATAACAAAGAATATTGGTTTTTTTACAGTACACATGGGTGCGGCCGACAAAACCCTCAGCGACGGCAGGAACGCTCACCTCATACAAAAACCTACCTCTTGGTGGTTGCCGAAATTGTGTCAGCATTTTGAGATAGGAAATTTGCAGACGCATCAAGTTTTCGGGAGTGGATTTATGGTGGTTGTCGGTCCGATACAAGCTTAATTAAGAGCACATAATTTTCGAACCGTAACTACCCTGTCGTAGTTACGGGCGATTTGTTTCTATCGTGGAATGTAATGTGAATTTGCGGGTCGCGCATATCGGCATAGGGCCTCCATTTCTGTGTTGTAATTTTAGGAACTCTCTAACTTCGCAAAGTGCAGAATAGAGTTTCTCTGTATGTTGGCGCGACTTATTTTATCGACTCCATGAAATGAATTTGGACTAACGACAAAGCCGAACATACTGTTAGGCACAAATGGTGCAGTATAGACTTTTGTAAACAGCTCTCGCCCATAATGTTTCGGAGAAATCTGCATTTTGACCAGCTGACTGGCAGGCAAATAAACAGAAGTTCCCAAATCCGCATCACTGTCTGTTTTTGGACAGTAAAAGAGTGTACTGATCAATCGATGCGGGGCATCGGTATGAGGGCCAATACCGTAACCGTCATGATCCTGGACCAATAGCCCGTCTGAGAATACTTCTATCTCTTCTGGGAGAGCTCGGTTGTCTTTTATCCAGGGCATGTAATGCGCGACGAGAAAAGTAAGAAAGTCATCGCCCAAAAACCATTTAGAAAAAAGCTGCCAGAACTCTTTGCCCCGCCATGAAGGCTCTTTGTGCAGGTTTGGCAGATTTACAATGTGACGCTCTCGGTATGAGTGGCCAGAGGTTCTCTCAGTATCCGCTATTGATGTGAATCTATCAGCGCCGGGCCAATTGTTTACTATCTGGCTGTAATAATCTCGAGGGAACACATCCGAGATATAAAAGTGAGGGAATGGGTAATCATTTACCCGAGTATTCACAATTTGATACTTAACGTGCTCCTGAGCCTCTCGATGATCCATGCTAACGCCTGTGGAATATGTAATTGCCTGTACCTTCGAAAGGCCCGCTTTTCCGAATGTATCGCTCCACCAATTCCTCCGACCACGTGAAGCCCATACCCTCTAGCAGTTGGACGATTTGCAGATGATCCTGGCGAAGCGTATTCACCTCAACAAGCACTGACTTTACGCTCGCCTGTATTGTCGCAAGAGCGCCGTCGATAACCTTGTGCTCCAGCCCGTCCACATCTATCTTGATATAATCAGGCGCCGGAAAACCAAAATCTGATATCAATCTATCAAGCGGGATCGCGAAGCATCCCTGCTCAAAATTAGATTGAAAAGGCCTGTCGTTAAAGTCGACAGACTCTCCAAAATTGTGGCACGAGCCTCCTGCAATAAAGTCACTTAAATATAGCGAGCTAAACCCAAATGAGCTTGACAGCGCGACTGGATACGCTGTCACCAAACCAGCCAGCCTGTTGGAGAAGACATTTTTGTTTAGCAAGGCAAAGTTTTGTGATTCGGGCTCGAAGGCAAGGACCTTTGCCCCGCGCACCATCGCAGCATAGATTGAGTACATCCCAACGTTAGCGCCGATATCGTAGAGAACTGCACTATCCTCAAAGCTCTCTAGCCAAGCGATCGTATCAGGCTCTTTTTCAAAAAGACTATTTACGCGCCATGCAGTATGAGAATTAGGCGTATTAAAAATCATTTGCCTGTCATCAACAGACACTTCAATAAAAGGGTTGAGTTGTTCGTATTGTTGAATGCTGAGCTCTGTGTTCATGAGAACGTTCCTTCGTCGCGGGCTGTGGCAAGCCTCGGGAACCGTACACTTCTGCCTAGGCAGCCGCTCACCTGCCCTTCGCTTGGAAGCCCTACTGAAAATTTGCGGTGATGGTCGATACCAGACTCTTGTGAGGGCTCCCAACATTTTGCAGATTGTCATCCCAAACGTATTTCGGAAAGTAATGCCCATTAATCTGCACCGAATGCACCGAAGGCCCCATAATCTCCCCCCAGCTTTTGGTCACCCCAATGGCGCGTTTGGCGCAGTCTGTCCAGATCTGGCCAAACTCCGAGGTAGAGGTTTCTGGAAAGGCAGGCACACCCATCGTAAAGTGCAGATTACCGGTAACGCCCTGGCACTCTTGATACCCCACTAGTTGGTTCCATTTTCCGTCCATTTCGCCGATGTCGTGATCTTCCAGCCAGCACAGGCCGTGCATGTTGCCTTCGGTGTTTTGAATAAAATCGGGCGTTAATGTCTTGTTCTTGGGATGCGCGTTGTTAAAAAGCATCACCGAAGACTGTTCAAACTGGGCGATGGAGCGCACCACGCTGATCGCGTGATCGTCATTGAAGTACTGCCTCATTTCGCAGATATCCGATACCAGAAACATATCAGCGTCAAGAAACAGTGCATGGCCCTCATAGTTACACAACCACGGCACCAGAAAGCGCGAGAAAGTAAAGGGCGTCAAACCACGGCGAGTGATCGGCAGGGTTTTGAGAATAAGCGGCGTCACGCTCACCGGTAGCGAGGCTGTCTCCAGAATAGAGTGCTGCAAGGCGGTATAGGAGACTGCCTGCCGCTCGTCGTAGCCAATAAAGACCCGGAAGGTGTTTTCTGTCTGGCTCACCATTACTCTCCCGCGCCTTGAAACGCTGTTTTCAGGTCAGTTCTGCCTACTAACCCATTAATCCTTGCCAAAGTTGGCCATGTTCTCCCACGTCGTCGCCATCGACTCACGCGTGCTATTGAGTGTATTCACCAGGCTCTCCATCACCGTGAACTGCTGCAGGTAGCGCTGGTATACCGCCTCCATGCGCATTTCCAGGGCCTCCAGGTCGGCCTGATAACGTTTGATGGCAGTTTCCGCAGAGCTCGTGCGGGTCACGAAGATGCCGCTAATCGAGTCTGTCAGCGTCTCTAGCTTGATCACTGCATCCACTGCCAAACCCTGCGACTGACCGTCGTAGCGAGACTGATTGTTGGTGCCTGCAGTGAGCATCACCGAGATATCGTCAAAGCTCGAGGCCGCTACCGTGTCATAGGTCGACTCGGTAAAGGTCAACTCGCCATTGCGATTTACCGAAACACCAATATCGCGCATGGCAGTGATGTTGCCGCTGGGGGTAGAGGAATCTTGCGTCACTGCCTGATAAATCGTGTCGCGCACGGTGCGAATCGTCGCAAGATCCTTCGCGAGGGAGCCACCGACCTCTTCTTCCTCTGAATCGGGATCAGAGAGTTCATCTAACGCAAACTTTACGTCGTTATAAAGCGTGACGAGATCTTGCAACTTGGTTTTCAAGGTGGCTCGGTCACTAACCACATTTAAGTTCACCGTATCACCTCCCGATGTAGTGCCATTAAGAGAGACGGTGAGGCCCGGCAACACATCGGTCACCACATTACTCGAGCGAGTCAGACCCACCCCGTTGTAGGTCAAAGAAGCATCACCTGGATTCTGTAGCGACCGGGTCCCGCTGTTATTCGCGAGATTTCCGTTGCTTACGTCATGAAAGCCCAGATCACTGTCAGAGAGCGTTGAGCTGATTGTGAAACTGTTACTCGCGCCCGTTTGACCCTGTAGCGCAATGCGATACGCCGACCCCGCCGAATCAGCTGCGACTAATACCGCCGTGACGCCGAGTCCAGCCGCATTGATAGCCGCCACTACACCTTGGGGATGGTCAGCACCGGCAGCAATAGCAATATTGGTTGCAGTGCCACCAGCTGGCTGCGTCACGGTTAAGGTGAGGCCGCTACTTCCATTGAGTGTTTGTGTCTCCGAGAGATAAGCGTTGGAGATATTACGCTGCTCAGTCGCCAGCGCAGATACGCTGAATTCATATATCCCACTGAGCGCTGACCCGTTGGTGGAGAGCACCGACACCTTGGTTGCATCAGAGCTGGTTGCCGTTGGCGTTGCCAATTCTTCGGCATCGTTTAACGAGTTGAACTGGTCAACGAGTAACTGAACGTTGTACTTCAGTACCGCCAAGCCAGAAATCTTTGCCTCGCTCTCCTCTATATTTGCGTTGAGCTTGGATTCCCTCGGCGCTTTCTCAACGTTGGTGAGGTCTTCCGCCAGCTTGATGATGTCGATGCCCGAGCCCTTGCCCATACCGAGCAATACGGTTGAGGCTACATTTTCAGTCGACATAATTCACACTCCTCCGGGCTCATCCGTTACCGAAGGAAATTGAACAGCGAGAGCTGCGCAATTTTGGCAAAGCTGGCCTGCAACGCCTGCAGAGCTACCGACTCTTTACTCAGGTCAGTAACCGCCTCCGCGTAATCGAGGTCATTTTCGCGAATCAACAGCTCGTCGATGCGCAAAGTGGTCTCGTCAATTACGTTACGCTGCGACTCGATCGCGGCTAATCGACCAGCCATAGCTCCGTAGGAATTTATTAAGCGGTCACTTATCTCGTTCACACTACCTAGTGCCGATCGAACACCTGTTCCGTTGTTCGTGCGGAGGTCCGACACCAAATCGTCAAGTGCCTTGAAATCATCTGCCGAAAAAAGGTCTGGCCCCAGCGTATTAATAGCGATGCTGCGCACGTCGGAAACATTGATTTCTAAGCGGCCATAGTCACCTTTATAGCTTATTACCCCTTGGGCATCCTCCTCAAAAGCTGGTGAACTCGTCTTATCACCTGAGAAGATGTAACTGCCGTTTAAGTCTTTAGTGTTGGTTAAATTCAGCAATTCATCACGTAAAGCCTCTATCTCAGTGGCAATAACCGCTCTATCCGAATCACCGAGCGTATCGCTACTACTCTGAACCGTCAGTTGTGTGATTCGCTGCATAATAGTGGTCATGGACTCCAGCACAGCGCTTTCAGCGGTCAAGCGGGTCTCTGCCGCGTCAACGTTATTACTGTAGACGGCCTGGCGCTCCTTGGCGCTCTTAAGCCCAGATATCAAATTGGCTTTCGCGGGATCCTCACTTGGGTGCAGCATTTGCTTGCCGCTACCGAGCTTCGCCTGAATCTCGGCTACTTTACTTTGGGTAGATTGCATCTGCTCTGCATTAACCCGATAAAACTGATTGGTAGAGACTCTCATAGCTCAATCAACTCGCTTGAATCAGTGTGTCAAACATGCGTTGGGACATCTGTATCACCTGCGCTGCCGCTTGGTAGGCCTGCTGGAACCGAATAAGGTCCGCGGCCTCCTCATCCAAATTCACACCCACGGCGGCCTCTCGGCTGGCCTGCGCCTGATCGCGCACGACTTCCATAGCCTCCCTACTCAACTCAGCGAGCTGAGCTCTGGAGCCCACCCCAGCAACCAGGTCAAGATAAGCATTTGAAAATGTCTGCCCAGCGATTGTGGCCTCCTTCCCAAGCTCAATAATCCGCAGGATGTTGTCGTTGCTACCCACACCACCGGTATTTGGCTCGATTGTGAAGATGTCTCCTTTCATGGGAGCCTCGGCGAATCGCATACGAACGCCTTGATACTGGATCTCAGGAATTTCGCCGTCAGCTGGGATCGTGTAGTCACGAACGGCAACTACAGTATCGGTCGCAATATCTATAATCTCGTAAAACGACGCCTGCCCAGTCGTGGCAGCATCAGGGTCAAAAACCACCTTGAAGGCATCCGCCGGATACTGTGCTAGGCCCGACTCCGCTTTCTGCTCTGCTTTGAAAGTGGCTTGAGTGCTACCTGATCCCGTCAGGAAAATTGC
>Ga0181579_10002058_pt1 | contig 16377 bp, 11 predicted proteins | sample 071ome_24_FD_132996 | JGI IMG/M metagenome (GOLD analysis project Ga0181579, IMG submission 132996) | Coastal salt marsh microbial communities from the Groves Creek Marsh, Skidaway Island, Georgia - 071402CT metaG (megahit assembly) | ecosystem: Environmental > Aquatic > Marine > Intertidal... | reverse complement strand
CCGCCAGCCTCCGCCAGCGTCTTCGTAATCGCAGCCGTCAACGACGTCTTGCCATGATCAACATGACCAATCGTACCAATGTTGCAATGCGGCTTCGTACGCTCAAACTTTTCCTTCGCCATCTTCTTCTCTCCAATATTAGGCGGTGTCGGTCAGCCGGATCAGGCGAGTTTCGCCCGGACTTCCTCTGCCACTGCCTGAGGCACCTGTTCGTAATGATCAAAGAACATTGTGAACTGCGCCCGGCCCTGGCTCATAGACCGAAGGTTGTTGACATAACCGAACATGTTAGCCAGCGGGACCATCGCGTTGACGACGTTCGCATTGGCGCGCGTCTCCATACTGGTCACATTGCCGCGGCGGCTGTTCAGGTCACCGATGATGTCGCCGAGATATTCTTCCGGGGTTACCACTTCGACCCGCATCATCGGCTCAAGCAGTTTCGGCGCTGCCTTTTCGACACCTTCCCGGAAGGCCGCCCGCGATGCGATTTCAAACGCCATGACCGAGGAATCGACGTCGTGGGAGGCGCCATCGATCAGGCGGATATTCATATCGATCATCGGGAACCCGACAAGGACACCGGTCTCGGCGGCGCTCATCAGACCTTTTTCAACACCGGGGATATATTCCTTCGGAACCGAGCCACCGACGATTTCGCTATCGAAGGTAACGCCGGAACCGGATTCGCCCGGCTCGAAGACCAACTTGATACGGGCGAACTGACCCGCGCCGCCGGTCTGCTTCTTATGAGTGTAATCGATCTCGGCAGTTTTGCTGATGGTCTCGCGGTAGGCTACCTGCGGGGCACCGACATTCGCGTCAACCTTGAACTCACGTTTCATACGGTCGACCAGGATATCGAGATGAAGCTCGCCCATCCCCTTGATGACGGTCTGGCCGCTTTCAAAATCTGTCGAAACCCGGAAGGACGGGTCTTCCTGCGCGAGCCGGTTAAGCGCGACACCCATCTTTTCCTGGTCGCTCTTGGTCTTCGGCTCGACGGCGACCTCGATAACGGGATCCGGGAATTCCATGCGCTCCAGAACAACGGCGCTGGCCGGATCGCACAACGTATCGCCGGTCGTAGTGCCCTTAAGCCCCGCCAACGCCACGATATCGCCGGCACGGGCCTCTTCCACGTCTTCGCGGGAGTTGGCGTGCATTTCAAGAATGCGGCCGACACGCTCGCGGTTGTCCTTGACGGAATTCAGAACCGCGCCACCGCCGGTGAGAACACCCGAATAGATACGGATAAAGGTCAGCGATCCGACGAACGGGTCGGTCATCACCTTGAAGGCCAAGGCGGCGAACGGTTCTTCGTCCGTATTGGCCCGTTTGATTTCTTCCTCGGTGCCCATCTTGACACCCTTGATCGCCGGAACATCGACCGGTGAGGGCAGATAATCAACGACCGCGTCAAGAAGCGGCTGAACGCCCTTGTTTTTGAACGCCGTGCCACACAGCACCGGGACGAAAGCGCCTTCAATGGTACCAGAGCGAATGCATTTCTTGAGCACTTCCTCGGACGGTTCATCGCCTTCGAGATAGGCTTCCATCGCATCATCGTCCTGCTCAACCGCCAGTTCGACCAGCTTCATGCGGTATTCATCCGCCTGGTCCTGCAGTTCCGCCGGAATATCGACGATATCGAAGGCCGCGCCGAGGGTCTCTTCCTGCCAGGTAATGGCTTTCATCTGAACGAGATCGACAACACCCTGGAAATCGGATTCCGCCCCGATGGGCAGCTGCAACACCAGCGGCGTCGCGCCCAGCCGGTCGACAATCATATCCACGGTGTTGAACATGTCCGCGCCGACGCGATCCATCTTGTTGACGAAGCAAATCCGCGGCACGCCGTACTTGTCGGCCTGGCGCCAAACGGTCTCAGACTGCGGCTCAACCCCGGAAACAGCATCAAAAACCGCGACCGCGCCATCAAGCACACGCAGGGAACGTTCCACCTCAATGGTGAAATCGACGTGGCCCGGCGTGTCGATGATGTTGACCCGGTGATCATTCCAGAAACAGGTCGTCGCCGCGGAAGTAATCGTAATACCGCGTTCCTGCTCCTGCTCCATCCAGTCCATCGTGGCGGTGCCTTCATGGACTTCGCCGATCTTATAGGCACGGCCTGTGTAATACAGAACGCGTTCCGTTGTTGTCGTCTTGCCGGCATCAATATGAGCCATGATGCCGATATTGCGGTAACGGTCGATGGGGGTCGTGCGTGCCATGATCCTGACTCTCGGTAAAAAACCTGACTAAAGCCGCCTACCAGCGATAATGCGAGAACGCCTTGTTGGCCTCGGCCATACGATGGGTGTCCTCGCGTTTCTTGACGGCCGCGCCGCGGTTATTGGCGGCATCGAGCAATTCATTGCACAGCCGGTCCGTCATGGTGTTTTCAGACCGTCCACGCGCAGTATCAATAATCCAGCGGATCGCCAGCGCCTGGCGACGGTTGGGTCGCACTTCGACCGGCACCTGATAAGTGGCGCCGCCGACACGGCGGGACCGAACCTCCACCGCCGGTTTTACGTTGTCCAACGCCTCGTGAAACAGCTTCAGGGGATCCTGACCGCTGCGCCCGCCGATCGTATCCAGCGCACTGTAGACAATACGCTCGGCTGCGGACTTCTTTCCCTGGATCATTAGGCAGTTGATAAATTTCGCAATCACCGGATCGCCGAATTTGGCGTCCGGAATGATTTCACGTTTTACTGCTGCGCGGCGTCTCGACATTTTTTTCCCTCACCCGCTACTTCGGACGCTTCGCGCCGTATTTCGAGCGGCGCTGGCGGCGGTCACCAACGCCCTGCGTATCCAGAACGCCGCGGATCACATGGTAACGGACACCCGGGAGGTCCTTGACGCGGCCTCCGCGGATCATGACCACGGAATGCTCCTGCAGATTATGCCCCTCACCCGGGATATAGCTCGTCACCTCGAACCCGTTGGTGAGGCGGACGCGGGCCACCTTGCGAAGCGCGGAGTTCGGCTTCTTCGGCGTCGTCGTATAGACACGCGTGCAAACGCCGCGTTTCTGCGGACACGCCTGCATCGCGGGCACCTTGTTGTGGGCCAACTTCGGTTTCCGCGGCTTGCGGATCAATTGATTGACTGTCGGCACTGCGTCCTCTTCAAATAACAAAAAAGCCTGTGCACCTACACGTAAAGGCCGGCGAAGGAAAAAACAGACCTCCGCAGGCCTTAAAACCGTGTGGCACGGCTTATTTCAAAAGTTTAAATCGTCAGTTCCCCGGAGACCGCGTCTAGGATGATCACCTACCACCGGCCCCGAATGAGGCGCGCAATATAGTGGCGTCACGGGCCCCCGTCAACAGACAATTACAGTTTTTTAACCCGCAATTTTCGGCTGATTTGCGGGAAAAACCGGCACACCTTCGACCATCGCCGAAGATGCGCCGGCTACTTCCTGATATGGCGGATCAGCTCGCCGCGTCCTGAGCCCCGTCCGCGGCGCCATCACCCTGGTCTTCAACGGCCAGCATGTTGGCTTCGCGTTTCGCGGCAATTTCTTCCATCGCTTCGACATCGCGATCATGCGCGACCCGCCGCATCTGGCTCATATAAGCGCCGGTGCCCGCGGGAATGAGCCGTCCGACGATCACGTTTTCCTTCAGCCCGCGCAAATCGTCGCGCTTGCCGGAAACCGCCGCCTCGGTGAGGACCCGGGTGGTTTCCTGGAAGGACGCCGCCGAAATGAACGACTTGGTCTGAAGCGCTGCCTTGGTAATACCATGCAGCGTCGGCTGCGCCTCCATTTGCGCCTGCTTCCCGGATTTCAGGGCCGCATTCGCCGCCTCGAATTCCTCACGATCAACCAATTCACCCGCGAGGTAAGTGGAATCGCCGGGATCCGTAACCTCTACCTTCTGCAGCATCTGGCGTGCAATGACTTCAATATGCTTGTCATTGATTTTAACGCCCTGCAGACGATAGACGTCCTGGATTTCGTCGATCAGATAGTTGGCGAGTTCCTCGACACCAAGGACACGAAGGATATCGTGCGGCACCGGATTGCCGTCCATCAGGTAATCGCCCTTCTTGACGATATCGCCCTCCTGAACGTTGATATGCTTGCCTTTCGGCACCAGATGCTCGACCGGCTCTCCGTCGCCCTCGACCGGATGAACCACAATACGGCGCTTCGCCTTGTAATCCTTGCCGAATTCCACACGTCCGTCGATTTCCGAAATGATCGAGAAATCCTTGGGCTTGCGCGCTTCAAACAGCTCCGCGACACGCGGCAAACCGCCCGTGATGTCGCGGGTTTTACTGGTTTCACGCGGAATACGGGCCAGAACCTCGCCCGCCCTCACCTTGGCGCCCGGTTCAACCGACAGGATCGCATCGACCGACATGAAGTAGCGTGCCTCGGTCCCGTTCTCCAGCTCGATTACCTCGCCCTTGTCATCACGCAGCGTGATCCGCGGCCGCAAATCGGCGCCTTTCGGCTGTTGCTTCCAGTCAATCACCTTCTTATAGGAGATGCCGGTCGCTTCATCGACGACCTCTGACATGGAAACACCGTCCGTGAGATCGACAAAATTCGCGATACCTTCCTTCTCCGTAATGATCGGCAAGGTATACGGATCCCAGGAAGCCAGCTTGTCGCCCGGCTTGACCTTGTCTCCATCACCTTTCTCCAGACGCGCGCCATAGGGAATGCGATAAACGGCCCGTTCACGTTCACCTTCATCAATCAAGGCGATTTCCGTGTTCCGCGCCATGACCAGCAGCGCCCCTTCAGGGTTCTTCACGACGCTACGGTTCCGCACTTCGACTGTTCCGGAGAAATCGGCCTCGATGCTGGACTGCTCAGCGCCACGCTGCGCCGCGCCACCGATATGGAAGGTCCGCATGGTGAGCTGCGTGCCCGGTTCCCCGATGGACTGCGCGGCGATAATGCCGACTGCTTCGCCGATATTCACCGTCGTGCCGCGCGCGAGATCGCGCCCGTAACATTTACCGCAAACACCGCCCTTGCTGTTGCAAGTCAGAACGGAGCGGATCATGACCTCCTCCACACCGGCCTGTTCGATCAGATCAAGATGTTCTTCCTCGATCATCGTGCCGGCCGGCAGGATCGTCTTGCCGCCAACCGGATCGAGAATATCGGCTGCCGCAAAGCGTCCAAGAATCCGCTCGGACAGGGGCTCGATTACTTCTCCCCCTTCCATCACCGCCTTGACGCTCAGCCCGCGATCGCTGCCGCAATCCTCTTCGACGATGGTGCAATCCTGCGCCACATCGACCAGCCGGCGGGTCAGATAACCGGAGTTCGCCGTCTTGAGCGCGGTATCGGCCAGTCCCTTCCGCGCGCCATGCGACGAGTTGAAATACTCCAGAACGGTCAGCCCTTCCTTGAAGTTGGAAATGATGGGCGTTTCGATGATTTCACCAGACGGCTTGGCCATCAGGCCGCGCATCCCGGCAAGCTGTTTCATCTGCGCCGCGGAACCGCGAGCGCCTGAATCCGCCATCATAAAGACCGAATTGATATGATCGCCGGTCGCGGTGGACGAGATTTCCTTCATCATTTCATCGGCAACCTGATCGGTGCATTCCGACCAGACATCGACGACCTTGTTGTACTTCTCGCCCTGGGTGATCAGACCATCAAGATATTGCTGCTCATACTCTTTGACCTTTTCCTGGGCGGCCGCGACAAGCGGTTCCTTCGCATCGGGAACGATGAGATCGTCCTTGCCGAAGGAGATGCCGGAGAGGCATGCCTGACGGAAACCCAGCGCCATGACATGGTCGGCGAACAGAACGGTCGCTTTCTGACCGCAATGCCGATAGACATTATCAATCGCATCCGAAATCTCGCGCTTGGTCAGAAGCCGGTTACAAATATCCAAATCAATACTGGACATCTTGGGCACCAGATTCATCACCTTGGCGCGGCCCGGTGTCGTTTCGATGCGGCGCTTGATCGGGTTGTCGTTCTCATCAACCGTATCCAGACGCACCTGAACCTTGGAATGAAGGGTGACGGCGCCCGAGTCCAGAGCGGCATCAAGCTCACCCAGCGAGCCGAAGACCATGCCCTCACCCGGTTCACCGTCGCGTTCCAGCGTCATGTAATAGAGACCCAGAACGATATCCTGAGACGGCACGATAATCGGTTTGCCGTTCGCCGGGCTGAGAATGTTGTTGGTGGACATCATCAGCACGCGCGCCTCGAGCTGCGCATCAAGCGACAGAGGCACATGAACCGCCATCTGGTCGCCATCGAAGTCGGCGTTGAAGGCGGTGCAGACCAGCGGATGAAGCTGGATCGCCTTGCCTTCGACCAGCACCGGTTCGAAGGCCTGAATGCCCAGCCGGTGAAGGGTCGGCGCGCGGTTCAGCATTACCGGATGTTCGCGGATAACCTCTTCGAGGATATCCCACACTTCCGGCCGTTCTTTTTCCACCAGCCGCTTGGCCGCCTTGATAGTGCCGGCCATGCCGTAGAGTTCAAGCTTCGAATAGATGAACGGCTTGAACAATTCCAGCGCCATCTTCTTCGGCAGACCGCACTGATGCAGCATCAGTTCCGGCCCGACCACGATGACGGAGCGCCCGGAATAATCGACACGCTTGCCGAGCAGGTTCTGGCGGAACCGGCCCTGCTTGCCCTTGAGCATGTCTGAAAGCGATTTCAGCGGGCGCTTGTTGGCGCCTGTGATGACCCGGCCGCGGCGCCCGTTATCGAACAACGCGTCAACGGATTCCTGCAGCATCCGCTTTTCGTTGCGCACGATGATATCCGGCGCCCGCAGCTCTATCAGCCGCTTCAGACGGTTATTACGGTTGATAACCCGACGATAGAGATCGTTGAGATCGGACGTCGCGAAGCGGCCACCATCCAGCGGCACCAGGGGGCGCAATTCCGGCGGAATGACCGGAACGACGTCAAGGATCATCCATTCCGGGCGCGCGCCCGATTCCATGAAGGCTTCGATCAGCTTAAGCCGTTTGACCAGCTTCTTCCGCTTGGCTTCGGAACCGGTTTCGCGGAACTCCGTGCGGACTTCCTCTAGCTCATCTTCAAGCTCGATCTCTGACAACATGCGCTGCAGCGCCTCGGCGCCGATCATCGCGGTGAAGTTGTCCTCGCCGAACTCGTCCTGAGCGTCCAGATATTCGTCTTCCGTCAGAAGCTGGCGTTCCTCAAGCGTCGTCATACCCGGGTCGACGACCACGTAATTTTCGAAATAAAGGATCCGTTCGATATCTTTCAGGGTCATATCGACCAGAAGTCCGATGCGGCTCGGCAGCGACTTCAGGAACCAGATATGCGCGACCGGCGACGCCAGTTCGATATGGCCCATGCGCTCACGCCGAACCTTGCTTAGCGTCACTTCAACACCGCACTTTTCGCAGATAATGCCGCGGAACTTCATCCGCTTGTACTTGCCGCACAAGCATTCGTAATCCTTGATCGGACCGAAAATCCGGGCACAGAACAGCCCGTCCCTCTCCGGTTTGAACGTTCTGTAATTGATCGTTTCCGGCTTCTTGATCTCACCGAAAGACCAGGAACGGATCCGCTCCGGGCTGGCGATGGAAATCCGAATCTGGTCAAACGTTTCGTTTGTGCTGACCTGGCCGAAAATGTTCGTCAATTCGTTCATGTAACCACTCCTGGTTATCGGACCGCGTAGACCCTGATGATATTACGCTGCCCGGGCGCGCCTCTGATGCACCCGGGTAATTTCCTTACTGTTGGGCGTCCTGGTTTTCCAGCTCTACATTCAGACCAAGCGACTTCAGCTCCTTGATCAGAACGTTAAAGGATTCCGGGATACCCGCCTCGAATGTGTCATCGCCGCGAACGATCGCTTCATAGACCTTCGTCCGGCCTGAAACGTCATCCGATTTGACGGTCAACATCTCCTGAAGCGTATAGGCCGCGCCATAAGCTTCAAGCGCCCACACCTCCATTTCACCGAAGCGCTGACCGCCAAACTGTGCCTTGCCGCCCAGCGGCTGCTGGGTCACGAGACTGTAAGGGCCGATCGAGCGGGCATGGATCTTGTCATCGACAAGATGATGCAGCTTCAACATGTAGATGTAGCCAACGGTCACCGGCCGGTCGAATTTTTCGCCTGTCCGACCATCCGTCAGAATTTCCTGACCACTGACATTGACACCGGCAAGTTCCAGCATCTCGTTGATATCGGCTTCACGCGCGCCGTCGAACACTGGCGTCGCCATCGGCACGCCCGGCCGCAGATTGCCGCAGAGTTCCAGAACCTCTTCATCATTGAGGTTCTTGATGTCGTTATCGGCGACTTCCTTGCCGTATACGGTTTTCAACAGATCGCGGACATTGTTCAACTTGCCGTCCTGAACGACCTTATCGACCATGTTGCCGATCTGACGGCCCAGCCCGGCGGATGCCCAGCCAAGATGGGTTTCAAGAATCTGCCCGACATTCATGCGCGACGGCACACCCAGCGGATTCAGCACGACATCGACCGGCGTACCGTCCTCCAGATAAGGCATATCCTCCATCGGCACGATGCGGGAAATAACCCCCTTGTTGCCATGACGGCCAGCCATTTTGTCGCCCGGTTGAAGCTTGCGCTTCACCGCGACAAAGACCTTGACCATCTTCATCACGCCCGGCGGCAATTCGTCACCGCCCTCGACCTTGTCGACCTTGTCCTCGAACCGTGCCTGGAGGCGCTTTTCGCTCTCCTGGAATTGTTTCCGCGTGACCTCGATATTGGCCATGACCTTGTCATTCTTGACGGAAATCTGACCCATCTGACGCGGAGTCAATTCGTCAAGCACATTCTGGGTCACACGACCGCCTTCCTTGACGTCCTTCGGACCGCTGACAATCGTCTGATTGAGCAAAAGGTCGCTCATCCGTTGACCGAAACTGCGCTCCAGGATGGCAAGTTCGTCATCCCGGTCCTTGGCCAGACGTTCGATTTCCTCGCGCTCAATGGCGAGGGTCCGCTCGTCCTTGTCAACACCCCGGCGCGAGAAGACCCGCACCTCGACAATCGTGCCGGTACCACCCGGCGGCAGCCGCAAGGATGTGTCACGCACGTCGGAGGCCTTTTCACCGAAAATCGCCCGCAAGAGCTTTTCTTCCGGGGTCATTGGGCTCTCGCCCTTCGGCGTCACCTTACCGACCAGCACATCGCCAGGCCCGACCTCTGCACCGATGTATACAATGCCGGCCTCGTCGAGATTTTTCAGCGCTTCTTCGCCGACATTGGGAATATCGCGGGTAATTTCCTCCTGACCCAGTTTGGTATCGCGGGCCATGATCTCGAATTCCTCAATATGGATCGACGTAAAGACGTCGTCCCGCGCGATCCGCTCGGAGATCAGGATGGAATCCTCGAAGTTGTACCCGTTCCACGCCATGAAGGCGACAAGCACGTTACGCCCAAGCGCCAGTTCGCCGAGTTCGGTCGAGGGACCGTCGGCGATGATATCGCCGGCAACCACATTGTCGCCGACCTTCACCAGCGGGCGCTGGTTGATGCATGTATTCTGGTTGGAGCGCTGGAATTTCCGCAGCGTATAAATGTCGACACCCGGCGCGGAGAGTTCCTTTTCCTCTGTCGCGCGGACAACGATACGCGTGCCGTCGATCTGGTCGACAACACCGGTCCGCCGGGCGACGATTGCCGCCCCCGAACCGCGTGCAACGGCCTCTTCCATGCCGGTGCCGACCAGCGGCGCTTCGGCCCGCACCAGCGGCACGGCCTGACGCATCATGTTGGACCCCATCAGGGCGCGGTTGGCGTCATCGTTTTCCAGAAACGGAATAAGCGCTGAGGCAACTGAAACAAGCTGCTTCGGCGAGACATCGATATATTCAATGTCTTCCGGACGAGCGACCATGAATTCGCCGTGGGACCGGCAGCTCACCAGCTCTTCCTCGAACTTGCCGTTCTTGTCGAGCGGGGCATTCGCCTGGGCGATGGTGTAGCGCCCCTCCTCAATCGCCGAGAGGTAAATAACCTCTTCGGAAACCTTGCCGTTTTCGACCTGCCGGTAGGGCGTTTCGATAAAACCGTACTGATTAACCCGCGCATAAGTGGCCAGCGAGTTGATCAGACCGATATTGGGTCCTTCCGGTGTCTCGATGGGGCAGATACGGCCATAATGCGTGGGATGCACGTCACGGACCTCAAACCCGGCGCGTTCGCGCGTAAGCCCCCCCGGCCCCAGGGCCGACAGACGCCGCTTATGCGTGATTTCGCTCAGCGGGTTGGTCTGATCCATAAACTGCGACAGCTGTGAGGACCCGAAGAATTCCCGCACTGCGGCGGCCGCGGGTTTGGCATTGATCAGGTCCTGCGGCATGACGGAATCAAGCTCGACGGAGCTCATCCGCTCGCGGATGGCGCGTTCCATACGCAGCAGCCCGATGCGGTACTGATTTTCCATCAGCTCACCGACCGAACGGACGCGCCGGTTGCCAAGATGATCGATATCGTCAATCTCGCCCCGGCCATCCTTGAGATCGACCATGATCTTGATGACCGCGAGGATGTCTTCCTTACGCAGCACGCGCAACGAGTCTTCGGTTTCCTGACCGATACGGGCGTTCATTTTCACCCGGCCAACGGACGACAAGTCGTAGCGCTCGGAGTCGAAGAACAGGCTTTTGAACATCGCTTCGGCGGTATCGGGCGTCGGCGGTTCGCCCGGCCGCATAACGCGATAAATATCCATCAGCGCTTCAACGCGCGAGGAGTTCTTGTCCACCGCGAGCGTGTTGCGAATATACGGTCCGCTGGCGTTCTCACCGATCGCCAGGGTCGGAATTTTCTTGATTCCGGCGTCGATCAGTTCTTTCAGCGTGCCGCCAACGATTTCGCCCTCTTTGTCCAGCTCAAAAACCAGCTCTTCGCCGGCCTCGGCAAAAATTTCACCGGTTTCCGAATTGACGATGTCTTCGGCCAGATAACGCCCGACGAGATCCTCGTCCGCCAGAAGCTGTTCCTTGAATCCGTCCTCAATCAGTTTGCGGCCGACGCGCGGCGTCATGCGGGTGCCTTCCTCCGCGACAACTTTTCCGGTCTTGGCGTCGATCAGATCCTTGACCAGCCGCACACCACGATAGGCTTCCGGGTCAAACGGTACTTTCCAGCCGTTTTTCGCCTTGGTGAATACAATCTCGTCATAGAAATAATCGAAGATTTCTTCCGACGTCATGCCGACCGCTTCCTCGGCCGGAATGATTTCACCGTCGGCACCGCGTTTTTCGCGCTCCGCTTGCGTTTCCAGGGAATCCAGCGCCATCAGCAGCGTGGTAGCGGGCAGCTTCCGGCGGCGGTCGATGCGGACATATACAAGATCCTTGGCGTCGAACTCGAAATCGAGCCAGGAGCCACGATAGGGAATGACCCGCGCCGCGAACAGAAGCTTTCCGGAGGAATGCGTCTTGCCCCGGTCGTGATCAAAAAACACGCCGGGCGAACGGTGCATCTGGGAGACAATGACACGCTCGGTGCCATTGACGACGAAAGTACCGTTATCCGTCATCAGCGGCATGTCGCCCATATAGACGTCCTGCTCCTTGATGTCGCGGATTGAGCGCGCGCCGGTTTCCTCATCAACATCGAAAACCACCAGCCGAAGCGTCAGCTTCAGCGGGGCGGCATAGGTCATGCCGCGCTGCTGGCATTCCTCAACATCGTATTTCGGCTCTTCAAGCTCGAACTTCACGAATTCAAGCGTGCCATTTTCGGAAAAATCCCGGATCGGGAAAACCGACTCGAAAACAGCCTGCAATCCGAAACTGGTCCTGTCCTCAACCGGGGTATTGATCTGCAGGAAATTGTCATAGGACGCCTTCTGAACCTCAATCAGGTTCGGCATCGGCGCGACTTCCTGGATCCGGCCGAAACTCTTGCGGATGCGCTTGCGCTGGGTGAACGACTTGGTGGCCATCGGTACCTCTTAATCGCTAGGGGCGATAATCAGACAAATAGGGTGGCGAAGCCGAATACGGTCCGCCTGAAACTGAACGCAAAAACCGGGGCCGGACGGCGCGGTGAGGCGCCGCCCGGACCAACCGGACAATCTGCGATATACGCCAGCGTCATTACTTGACTTCGACGGTGGCGCCTGCTTCTTCGAGCTTGCTCTTGATTTCCTCGGCTTCGTCCTTGGAAACCCCTTCCTTGAGCGGCTTCGGCACGCCCTCGACAAGGTCCTTGGCTTCCTTGAGGCCAAGACCGGTAACGCCGCGGACTTCCTTGATGACGTTGATCTTCTTGTCACCGAATCCGGTCAGGATGACGTCGAATTCATCCTTTTCCGCGGCGGCTTCGCCACCGGCATCGGCGGCACCACCGGCGGCCGCGACCGCAACCGGCGCAGCGGCGGTAACGCCCCATTTTTCTTCGAGCATGTTGCTCAGTTCAGCCGCCTCAAGGACGGTAAGCGACGAAAGTTCGTCAACGATTTTTTCAAGATCTGCCATTTTCTTTCTCCTGGCTATTCAAGCGTTTCATAAAGTCGTAGTGGCTCAGGCTGCCTCGCCCTGGGAAGCACGCGCCTGCAAGACACGGGCAAGCTGACCGCCGGGTGCCTGAAGCACACCGGCAATACGGGTCGCGGGCGTAGTGAGAACGCCAACGATCTTGCCACGCAGTTCGTCAAGTGACGGCAATTTGGCGAGATTTTTAATTCCCGCCGGATCCAGGACCTGATCAAAAAGTCCTCCACCGATGATTTCGAGCTTTTCATTGTCATCGGCGTATTTGACGGCCACCTTCGCGGCCGCAATGGGATCCTCAGAATAGGCGATCGCCGTCGGCCCGACGAACAGGTCCGACAGGGGTTCAAACTGTGTCCCCTTGAGCGCAAGGCGGGTGAGCCGATTCTTGGTCACCTTGAAAAGGGCGCCCTGTTCCCGCATGCGGGAACGGAGTTCCGTGGATTCCGCCACCGTCAGCCCCACCGGGCGCGTAACGACGACGAGATTCGCGGAACCGAATACGCCATTCAGCGAGGTAACCAGCTCTTCCTTCTGTACTCGGTCCAAGCAAAGTCTCCTTGCGTTATGGATCTGCGCCGCTTCCGGCATAGACCCGGTTGGTTTGGTCCCGTCAGCGAATCCGGCGGGACCGGATCGCCTGTCCCAGAAGTCCAAGCCACGTTCGACGCCCCTCAAAGAGGGATCGAAACGCTTGTTGCACCACTGTCTGTACAGGCCGGTTTCCCGATTATGCCCCATGGACCAGGGGCGGCCTGTAGTCTCGGACAGGTTGGGCCGGCAATACGCCCCGGCCCGGATTACCCCCATCGTCCGCATGGACGAACGTGGGGGAATTCAATTATCAGGCGGCACTCTCGTCCGACGCCAGGGCTGCACCGACATCCAGCTTGATGCCCGGCCCCATGGTCGAACTGATCGAAATCCGCTTGATATACGTTCCTTTGGCGCCGCTGGGCTTCGCCCGGTTTACCGCGCCGACCAGCGCGGCGACGTTCTCCGCCAACGCCTTTTCATCGAAGCTCGCCTTGCCGACGCCGACGTGAATCAATCCGGCCTTTTCGACCCGGAATTCCACCTGACCGCCTTTGGCGCCCTGAACGGCCTCGGCGACATCCTGTGTCACCGTGCCGAGTTTCGGGTTCGGCATCAGCCCGCGCGGGCCGAGAACGCGGCCCAGCTTGCCGACGACCGGCATCAGGTCTGGCGTGGCAATGCAGCGATCGAATTCGATTTCACCAGACTCGACTTTTTCGGCCAGATCCTCTGCACCAACCAGGTCAGCACCCGCAGCCTTGGCCTCGTCGGCCTTGTCGCCGCGCGCAAACACCGCGACGCGCATGGATTTACCCGTGCCGTGCGGCAGGCTGACCATGCCGCGCACCATCTGGTCCGCGTGACGCGGATCGACACCCAAATTCATCGCGACCTCGATGGTCTCGTCGAACTTGGCGGTGGCATTTTCCTTCACCAGCTTTACCGCGGCGTCGATTGCGTGTTCCGCCTCGCGGTCAACGTTTTCGTTCGCTTTTTTCATTCTTTTTCCGGCAGCCATGATCACTCTCCCGTCACTTCGATGCCCATCGAACGGGCGGATCCGGCCAGCATGCGGCTCGCCGCCTCGACATCATAGGCATTGAGGTCGGCCATCTTCTTTTCGGCGATCTCGCGCAGCTGGTTCATGGAGACAGACCCAGCGACCTCGCGGCCCGCCGTGCCCGAACCCTTCTTGAGCTTCGCCGCCTGTTTGATGAAATAAGACGCCGGCGGCATCTTGGTTTCAAAGGTAAAGCTCTTGTCCGCAAACACCGTAATAACGGTGGGGATCGGAACCCCGGGCTGCTCATTCTGGGTCTGTGCGTTGAACGCCTTGCAGAATTCCATGATGTTCAGGCCAGCCTGACCCAGCGCCGGCCCAATGGGCGGCGACGGGTTCGCCTGACCGGCGGGAACCTGCAATTTTACGTATCCCTCGATCTTCTTTGCCATTTTATGCCTCAGTCCTTCCTAAGGTTCGTGGTACGGCCATGGCCGGCCTCCCACGGGTGATGCCGGATCGGTCCCGGCTTGCCGAAACGCCTTAAAGCTTCTCGACCTGTGAATATTCCAGCTCAACCGGTGTTGCCCGGCCGAAAATCGACACGGCGACCTTGAGCCGCGCCTTCTCTTCGTCGACTTCCTCGACCAGCCCGTTGAACGAACTGAACGGCCCGTCCGAAACCCGGACCTGCTCGCCGACCTCGAAGGAAATCATCGGCTTGGGCCGTTCGATCCCTTCCTGTACCTGATGCATGATGCGTTCGGCCTCGGCATTCGAAATCGGCGACGGCTTTCCACCGCTTCCCAGAAATCCGGTTACCTTCGGCGTGTCCTTGATGAGATGCCATGCCTCATCCGCCATCTCCATCTTGACCAGCACATAGCCCGGGAAAAACTTGCGCTCGGAGCTGACCTTGGCGCCGCGGCGCATATGCACCACCTCCTCGGTCGGGACCTGCACATCTTCGATCAATTCATCCATCCCGGTCTTTTTCGCCTGTTCGCGCACGGATTGCGCGACCTTGTTCTCAAAACCGGAATAAACGTGAACGACATACCAATGGGCCGTCATTTTCAGGCTCCTATACCCAGAACCAGCCGCACCAGAACGGCCAGCGCCTGATCGACAAGAAAGAAAAACAGCGCCGCGATCGTGACAAAGATAAAGACCATTATAGTCGAAATCGTCGTCTCCTTACGGGTGGGCCAGGTAACCTTCGCCACCTCACGCCGCACTTCCTGCAGGAACTGAACCGGATTCGTCTTCGCCATAACCAAAATTGCCCTGAAGGGTTTATCGCTGCGGACTGGCAGGAGTGGAGGGACTCGAACCCCCAACCCCCGGTTTTGGAGACCGGTGCTCTGCCAGTTGAGCTACACTCCTAATTCGAACGCCCGCCGTATTACTCAGAGATTGACGCGACGACGCCTGCGCCGACGGTACGACCGCCTTCGCGGATCGCAAAACGCAGACCCTCATCCATCGCAATCGGTTGGATAAGCTCCACATCCATCGTCACATTGTCCCCCGGCATCACCATCTCCGTGCCGTCCGGAAGACCAACAGCCCCCGTCACATCCGTCGTCCGGAAGTAAAACTGCGGACGGTAGTTCGAGAAAAACGGCGTGTGACGCCCGCCCTCTTCCTTCGTCAGGATATACGCCTCCGCCTTGAACTTCGTGTGCGGCGTGATCGAACCAGGCTTCGCAAGAACCTGACCCCGCTCAACCTCCTCACGGTCAACACCCCGAAGAAGCGCGCCGATATTGTCGCCGGCCTCACCCTGGTCCAGAAGCTTCCGGAACATCTCAACACCGGTCACAACCGTCTTCGATGTGTCCTTCAGACCAACAATCTCAACCTCGTCGCCGACATTCACAATGCCCCGCTCAACACGGCCCGTGACAACCGTCCCACGGCCCGAAATCGAGAAAACATCCTCAATCGGCATCAGGAAGTCCTGATCCTTCGGACGCTCAGGCTGCGGAATGTAATCATCAACCGCCGCCATAAGCTCAAGAATGGCGTTCTTACCCGTCGCCTCGTCGCTGTCTTCCAACGCCGCCAACGCGGAACCCGAAATAACCGGAATGTCGTCACCCGGGAAATCATACGAGGACAGAAGCTCGCGAACCTCAAGCTCAACAAGCTCAAGCAACTCCTCGTCATCAACCTGGTCAACCTTGTTCAGAAAAACAACAATCGCCGGAACACCAACCTGACGCGCCAGAAGAATATGCTCCCGCGTCTGCGGCATCGGACCGTCAGCAGCCGAAACAACCAGTATCGCACCGTCCATCTGCGCAGCACCCGTGATCATGTTCTTCACATAATCCGCATG
>Ga0181579_10002056_pt1 | contig 16380 bp, 17 predicted proteins | sample 071ome_24_FD_132996 | JGI IMG/M metagenome (GOLD analysis project Ga0181579, IMG submission 132996) | Coastal salt marsh microbial communities from the Groves Creek Marsh, Skidaway Island, Georgia - 071402CT metaG (megahit assembly) | ecosystem: Environmental > Aquatic > Marine > Intertidal... | reverse complement strand
GTCCATGCCATTCGCGAGGAGGACCGGGCCAAGGTTCTTAGGGTGTTGAACAACAAAATCGCGCGTTTCGCCTTCGACTATAAGGCGTCTCGCACATTGCTTCGGGGAGCTTATCTGGTCATCGCCGCGGACGATGAAATCACCGAGGCCGAACTCGCCGAGTTCAACCGCATCGCCCTATTGCTCGAACATCATCCCCAGACGTTCTGGGAAACCAAGGATCGGTGGGTTTAGCCGAGGCGGTAGTTTCCGGGAGTCACTTCTGCCGTATCCCCGACGCGGGTCGGGGTCGACACCCGAAACCGTGGATGGTGACGGTTGGTTGATCACGGTCAGCGTCGCTCCGAATTGCTCCACTAGCTATCAATGCTTACCGCTACAGGCGCCGGCCCCGACCTATGTCGGGGATACCGACAATTTCGGCGTTGTTAAGCCCGCCGAGCCAGGGCCTCGCGCAGGCCGTTCACCGCCTGGTCAACCGCGCCGTCGATCGCGGCTTCCCAGGTCTTGGCGTTCTCGGTTTCACCGTCGGCTGGAAACAGGACCGCGCGGGAGGAGTTGACGATCCCGCCCTCGGGACCGTTCGGGCCGGCGACGAAACTCCGAACCGCGTCATCCGCGCCACCCCCTTGGGCGCCGTAGCCCGGTATGAGGAAGGGCACATTCGGCAATATCCCCCGGATTTCCTCGCCTTGCTTGGGATAGGTCGCGCCGACGACGATGCCGAGTGACGACCAGCCGGTTTCCGGGCCCGCTAGGTCGGACGCGAGGTCCCCCAGGGACTCGGCGATCCGCCCGGACAGGCTCTGGTTGCCGATTTGCAGATCCTGATAGTCGCCGGAGCCGGGATTGCTGGTCTTGACCAGGATGAACACGCCCGTGCCGTTCTCGCGAGCGACGTTGAGATAGGGCTCCAGCGTGTCGCGCCCGAGAAACGGGCTGATGGTCAGCGCCTCGGAACGCAGCGGCGCGTCGTCGGCCAGATAGGCCTCGGCATAGGCGGTGGCGGTGGAGCCGATATCACCGCGCTTGGCGTCCATCAAAACCATCAGGCCCCGATCATGGGCGTGGCGCACGATTTGATCGAGCATCTGGATCCCACGCCAGCCCATGCGCTCAAAGAACGCGGACTGCGGCTTGACGATGGCGACGCGTCCCTCCAGCCGATCCAGGACAGCCGCCAGATACGCTCCGACCGCGGGCGCCGTGCGCGCGTCATCCGGCGTCATCGGCCCGTCGCGAAACAGTGGCGGGATCTTGTCGAGATAAGGATCCAGCCCAACGCAAAGCGGATTACCGAGTTCCCGAACCCGCTTGATCAACTGGTCGCCGAAATGCCCCGCGTTGGAAGTCCCCGCCACGTCGCTCTCTCCGTTGCTGTTCGAATGGGGTTCAGATACGGGGATTCGGTCGATGAGTCCACGGCGGAGGTGGGACGGTTCACGTAGCTCAACCACGTCATCCCGCCCTTTGGCGGAATGACGCGATGTTATAAGAGGATCACGGGATGACGAGCCGCGTGAAAGTCTTTAGATCCGTTGTATCCGCCGGTTTGAATGCAGCCAAAACTTTCTAGCGAGGACCAGGAATGACGGATCAATCGCACCATGTCACGGTGATCGGCGCGGGCGTGGTGGGCATGGCGACGGCCTTGACCCTGCAACGCGACGGGCACGCGGTGAGCGTGATCGACCGCCTCGGGCCGGGTGAGGCGACATCCTTCGGGAATGCCGGTGGCATGGCGGTGACCGAGATGCAACCGGTCTCGCTGCCCCACACGATATGGAAAGTGCCGGGCTGGCTCACCGATCCCGAAGGGCCGCTGGCGATCCGCCCGGCGCATCTGCCGCGTCTGGCGCCCTGGTTATGGCGGTTCTGGCGCGCTGGACGCATGGCGCGGGTAAACGAGATCGCCGATGCCCAGGCCGCGCTGAACGATCGCGCGCGCGCGGACTGGACGCCCCTTCTGAAGGCGTCCGGCCTGGAGGACCAAGTCAAAACTAACGGCGCGCTTACCTTGTACCGCACGGAGAAGGGATATCGGGCCGACGCCCTGTCCTGGAAGCTGCGACGCGAGCGCGGGGTCGAAACCCATGAAATCAGCGGCCGGGAGATCGGCCAATTCGAGCCCGATATCGGCCCAGGTTTTCATCGCGGCGTGCTGCTGCCGGATTGGGGGCATGTGCTTGACCCGAAACGTATTGTCACCGGCCTGGCCGAGCGCTTCGTCACCGATGGTGGAGAGATTATCCGGCGGGAGGTCACGGGGATTCATCGCGCGGGGCGTCGGGTTACGGCGCTTGAGACAGGGGACGGCCCGCGCCCCGTTGACCGTCTGGTCGTTTGTGCCGGCGCCTGGTCGGGGCGGATCGCTGGTTGGCTGGGCGACAAGGTCGCGCTGGAGAGCGAGCGCGGCTATCACGTCACCTTGCCCGCCGCCGATATAGGTCTTCGGCGCATGTTGATCATGGGCGAGGACCAATTCGTGATGACGCCCATGTCCATGGGGCTGCGTCTCGCCGGGACGGTGGAAATGGGCGGTCTCGATGCGGAGCCGAACATGGCGCGGGCGCGGGTCCTGCTGACCAAGGCGCGGCGCGTGCTCCCGGCCTTGGAACGGGAAGGGGTTCTCGAGGGTAAGACCGAGTGGTCCGGCCACCGTCCGGCGACACCGGATACGATCCCGGTGATCTCGGCCTCGTCGGGCGCGGACAATGTCTTCCACGGTTTCGGGCATGGGCATCTCGGCTTGACCCAGGCGGCGGTCACCGGGCGATTGCTCGCGGATATGATTGGCGGTCGAGAGAGCGGGATCCGCGTCTCCGATTACCGCGTTGACCGGTTCTGATCAGGGGCCCGGCTCAGTCGTGATGCCGACGCCAGCGCTTGCGACCGGCGAATTCGGCGAGCTTGGCGCGTTGCTCGGGCGTTAGCGTGGTGGCGAGCTCGGTCATGAAGGCATGATGGCTGGCTCGAATGGCCATGCTTTTCTCCAGACTGGCGTCAAGCGCTTTCGCATAGGTCTCGGCGTCGAATTTCTCGGCCGATAGCGCGGCCTGGACCTCGATGCGCGCCTGTTTCGAGGCCTTGCGCAGGGGCTTCAGTTGTTGGCGATGCGCGTCCCACAGTTTTTCAACCTTGGGCGCGGCTTCCTCGCCTAGAGCCCGCTCAAGCCAAAACCGCGCGCCCCAATGCCGGCCGCCGCGATCGTGATGATCCCCGTGCCAACCCCAGCGCCCAATCATCGCTCCGCCAATCAGCAGATTGAGGGCGAGCGACAGGAACAGCGCGACGGACAGGGTTTTCGTGCGTGACCAAGTCATTGCAGGCTCTCCTCAATGTCTCCACCGGCCGCCGTGATGACGGCCGCGAATGCCTCGCCATCGGCGGCGGAGGCGGTAATGTCTTCCGGCGGCAATCCGATGCCGACCATCACGCCGACGACCGCCGCCAGCGCCAGACCGGATGCCGGTTGCCAGATCGCGCCGAAAGGCCAATAGCCGCGCAGGGTCTCGGATAGGGAGGCTCGTTGCTTCTCGGGGATGGCGGCGACGCGGGTTTGCAGGGCCAGGCTCGGCGGCGGGAGTTCGTGTTGACCCAAAAGCGCGTCCAGCCCAGCCTCTTCTTCCATCGCGGCCATGGCTTCGGGCGCGTTCTCTAGCGACGACAAGGCGGCGGCGCGTTCTTGCTCGGGCCAGCGTCGGGGATCGGCGCCGTAACCGGCGATGATCTTCAGCAAGCGGGTTTCGGTCATGTCGCTCATTTCGATACTCCGATCAAATCGGCGGCTTCCTCGATCAAGGCCGCCCGCAAGGCGCGCCTGGCGCGGGATAGCAGGGACTCCAAGGCCTCGACGGATATCTCCATGATGCTCGCGGCCTCTCTGGCGGGTAGCTCCTGGTAATGTACGAGCACGATAGCGCCGCGCTGGCGTTCCGGTAGTTCCGCGAGCGCTCGATCAAGGCGGAGTTCGACGTGGCTATCCTGGATGCGCTGATCCGCCGGCGCTTCCTCGCTGGCCGGCTCCAGTTGTTCGATGGGAATCGTCGGGCGGCGGGCGCGGAGCTTGTCGATGCAGAGATTGTAGGCGATCCGATGCAGCCAGGTCGCCACGGTCGCGTTCGGCTTCCAGCGCCCGGCTTGCCGCCAGACCCGAAGGAAACACTCCTGAACCACGTCCTCGGCCTCGCTTGGCTCACCCAATAGCCGACAGGCGAGGGCAAACAACCGCCCGAGATGGCGATCCGAGAGTGCGCGGAATGCAGCCGGATCGCCGTCGGAGATCCGGCGCATCAATTCCGCGTCCGCGGCCCGGGCGCTGGTCATGTCAGTGGTCCCGTCGGGCATCGTGTTCCCGCCACCTTAACCGTTCCATGCGGGTCAGTGGTGACCATGATGACCGTGTTGTCGCCAATGCTTGCGGTGGTGTTTCGCCGATACCTCGGCCATGCGCTCGATATCGGCCTTTTCGATGTTGCCGTCGCCGTTCCCGTCCAGATGACGCATCCAGCGGCCACGGTGACGCGCGAACTCGTCGGCGCCCACAATGCCGTCGCCGTCGGTGTCCATTCGGGTGAGCAAACGTTGCATCCGATCAACTCGGAACCTGGCGATCATGGCGTCGAGTTCCGCCACGCTCAAGGCGCCGTCGCCATTGTCGTCCGATGCCTTGAACAGACCCAGGCGATAGCCGTGCAGCTCTTTCTGGCTGACCGTTCCGTTCCCGTCCGAGTCGGCGGCGTTGAACATCTCCATCATCAGCGTGGCGTGGTGCGAGTTTCGCGCGTGTGACTTCGCGTCGGCCAGGGCAAAGCCCACGGGCAGAGAGGCCGCGAGGACAACCAAGGCGGATTTTCCAAAGAGGTTCATCTTGATCTCCTATAAGAGAAGGCGGGGGAGTTCACGACCGGTGTTGGTCGTCTGATCCTTAAACGGCGGTGGTGGGATTTTCCGTCGCGAGAAAAAGCGAATGCGTGATCGACGAAGCGCCGGGCGCGGCGGGTCTTTTATGGCGCGCGTGAAGGCGATAGGGTGGGGCCAGTCCGCGAACACCCGCCTGGAGGAGCTCTCATGGCCACCAAGGATAAAGTCATCATCACCTGCGCCGTCACCGGTTCGATCCACACGCCGACGATGAGCCCGCATCTGCCGATCACGCCGGACGAGATCGCCGAGGCCTCGATCGGCGCCTGGGAAGCGGGCGCCTCGATTATTCACCTCCACGCCCGCAATCCCGATGGCAGTCCGACGCCGGACCCGAAGGTGTTCAACGAGTTTCTCCCTCGCATTAAGCAGAGCACCGACGCGGTCGTGAACATCACCACCGGCGGCGGCCACGGCATGACCTTGCAGGAGCGTCTGGAGGGGCCGCTGGCCGCCAGCCCGGAAATGACCTCGCTCAACATGGGCTCGATGAATTTCGGACTGTTCCCCATTCTGGACAAGATGACCGAGTTCCAGCACGAATGGGAACGTCAGCATCTGGAAAATTCACGGGATTTCATTTTTAGAAATACCTTCAAGGATATAGAATATATTCTTAAGGAACTAGGTGAGGGGCATGGCACGCGGTTCGAGTTCGAGTGCTACGACATCGGTCATCTCTATAGCCTCGCTCATTTCCTTGACCGAGGCCTGGTGAAGCCGCCGCTTTTCGTGCAGTCGATCTTCGGCATTCTCGGCGGCATCGGCGCGGATGAGGAAAACCTCATGCATGCCCGCCGGATCGCCGACAAGCTGTTCGGGGACGACTATCAGTGGTCGGTCCTGGCCGCGGGCCGTCACCAGATGAGCTTCGTGGCCATGGCGGCGATGCTGGGCGGCAATGTGCGCGTCGGGTTGGAGGACAGCCTCTATATCTCCAAGGGCAAGCTCGCCGAATCCAACAAGGACCAGGTCGCCAAGATCCGCCGGATCGTCGAGGACCTGTCCCTGGAAGTGGCGACACCGACCGAGGCGCGGGAGATGCTCGGCCTTAAGGGTGGCGATCGCGTGAATTTCTAGCTCGAGCAGGCAACACTCGATGGCCGCCAAGCCACGGGTTTTCGACTTCAACGCGGCGATTGTTCGCCGTCCCGCGAATTCCGTGGTGAACGGCTTGCGCGCCGTTGACAGGGGCGCGCCGAGCGTCGCGGGTGTTCGCGCCGAGCACGACGCCTATGTCGCGGCGCTCGAGCGGGCTGGGGTCGTGGTGACGGTGCTCGACCCGCGCGAGGATTTTCCAGATTCTATCTTCGTCGAGGATCCGGCGCTGGTGTTCGGCGAGGCCGCGATCCTGCTTCGGCCGGGCGTGGCCAGTCGCGTGGGCGAGGTCGATGCAATCGCTCCGGTGTTGCGGGAACGGTTTCCCCGGGTTCTGGAACTGAAGCATGGCTTTGTGGATGGCGGTGATGTTCTGGTCACGCCAGACCGCGTGATGATCGGGCTCTCGGCGCGCACCAATCAACGGGGCGCCGAGGAACTGATCGGATTGTTGGAGCGGATCGACCGACGCGGCGAGATTTTTCACACCCCCGAGGGCGTGCTGCATTTTAAGTCCGACTGTGCCCTGGTCGACGAGGGCACCATATTGTCGACCGCGCGACTGGCGGCGTCAGGCGTGTTCGATGACTACCGGGTCATTGTGACTCCCGAGGGGGAGGAGGGCGCGGCCAACGCGCTGAGGGTAAACGGGACGTTGTTCGTGGGCGCGGATTTCCCTGGTACCATCGATCTGTTGCGGAAGGCGGGCTTCGCGGTCGAGCAGCTCGCGACTGGGGAGATCGCCAAGATCGATGCCGGGCTGTCTTGCATGTCCCTGCGCTGGTTCGACGGAGCGGCGACGAGCTGATCGGAGATTGGAAGGAGTTCGAAAGATGCCGACCTATAAGGGGAGCTGTCATTGCGGTGATGTTCGCTTCGAACTCGACCGCCCCGAGCCGATCGACCGGTTTCTCGAATGTGACTGCTCGATCTGTACCAAAAAGGGCATCGTTCACACGCCCGCGGAGAATCACCAGATTCGAATCACTCGGGGGGCGGACAAGGTGGCGCTCTACCAATTCGGTAGCGGAGAGGCGCGGCACGAGTTTTGTCCGAGCTGCGGCATCCATGTTTTTGGGACGCCCCGAACACATCCGGAGCGCAAGACAGTCAATGCTCGTTGTCTGGATGATTATTGGGGTCTGCGCGGAGCACTAACGGTGATCCAGTTTGATGGCCGGAATCACCCCAAGGACCGGTAGGCCCGCGCTCTTAAGCGGCGTTCTCGAGAAAAAGAGGTGCCAAACCCAAACCGATGGGCAGGCCCCTTTGTCTTCCGAGAGGGTTTGCGTCGCCGCCTTGCGCCCTAGTTTCATGAGGGGAATATTCCATCCATGGCGATAAAGAAATTCAGAGCAAGATAGGGTTGCCGGTTTTCGTGGGCCTGACCTCCGCCGGTCTGCGTTATCGCTCTGACGTCCATGATCGTAGTTGGACCCAGGGCGGGTCGGGCGTAGAATCTGTTCGCGCTGGCTGAATTGGAATAATAGGAAACACCATTAACCGGCTTGTCTGACTCGCTGGCGACTGGTTCAGGGTTCCCCTGCATCCTACCGTGATCGTGAGACGGCATCTGGTCGACCGTAAGGCTAATGCTGTTGAAACCCCACTTCTCGGCTAACGTGTAGTCATTCAGTCCCGGTCCTTGACCGAAATGTAGCGGGGTGCGTTGTCCCAGGTCCGGGAGGCCCATGGATACCCGACCATCACTGCCGTAGAGAGTGCCGATCACTGCGAAAACGGTTTGGAATTGGGCAATGGGGACTAAACTTCCATGGCAATAGGACCAAAATCGAGGCGCGAAGGTATAGGGGAAAGCTCTGACTTCCGCGATGAAGGGTTCGGACATTCTAGGTCTCCAAATCCGCGCAATTCTAGTTTCTCGAGGGGTAGAAGCCCTGCAGGGTGATTATGAAATTCATCACCAGATACGGCATCAGGTTGGTATGTGGCTTATCACCACCACTGCCGGCCACTATATTCGCCGCCATATCCTTGTTCGAGTCCGTCGGGTCATTGGCGGTGTAGTAGGGTGACGCCGTGCTGGATGCGGTTACCGCTCCGGTGGGGTTGGTGAGGGTCCCCGCGTTCGTGGATGCCTGAACATCATGGGTATGCGCCGGCAACTTAGACAAGGAAAGTGTAACATCCTCGGTCCCAAACCGTGTGCCGAGTTGTCGCGGGGTGAGCCCAATCCTTGTCCCTTGATGCATGGCCGCCCGTCCACGCAGGTCCGGGAGCGCGAAACTCGATCGTCCATCGCCGCCATACGCGATACCTATGAGAGAGAAAAGCGACTCATTCTGGCTGATCGCGGTGATCGTGCCGTCGCATCCAGCCCAATGTTGCGGCGCAAAGGTTCCGCCGAAAATCCGACTTTCGCCTTCGCCGATGGGATGGTGGTTGGCGACGGTTTCGATGCCGCCGCGATGGCCCTTCTGCGCCGGCATTTCGACATGCCGTCATTGGCGATGATGGATGATCGGATCGTCAACGGAGAGCATGAAGGCGCGCCGAGCGAACCGCGGCCGCTCGCGCTGTTCACCGGACCGCGGGTCGATTACTCGCTGCAAAGGCTGCAGCACTATTGCGGCACGCGTCCCGACGATTTTCAGAATTTCGTGCTCTTCACCAACTACAAGGTCTATGTCGACGGCTTCGCCGCGCGGGCCGAGAGCCTTGTTCGCGATCCGTCGACCGACTACGTAGCCCTGGTCGAGCCGGGCGGTCGGCGCCTGAACAAGGACGGCACGGTCACCGGCGAGCGCGCCGCCAGGGCACCGCAAATGCCCGCCTATCATCTGGTGCGCGAACGACATCAGGGGATCACCATCGTCGATATCGGGGTCGGACCATCGAACGCCAAGAACATCACCGACCATGTCGCGGTCCTGCGCCCCAACGCCTGGATCATGCTTGGCCATTGCGCGGGTCTGCGCAAGACCCAGCGCCTTGGCGATTATGTGCTGGCCCATGCGTATCATCGCGGCGATCACGTGCTCGACGCGGATCTGCCGGATTGGGTGCCGATCCCGGCATTGGCCGAAGTGCAACAGGCTCTGGAGCAAGCGGTGGAGGATGTCACCGGTCTTGACGGGCGCGGCATCAAACAGGTGATGCGTACCGGAACCGTGGCGTCGACCGACAACCGGAACTGGGAGTTACGCCAGCAGGCCGAACCCAACCGGACCTTGGCGCTGACCCGCGCCATCGCCCTGGACATGGAGAGCGCGACGATCGCGGCGAATGGGTATCGCTTCCGGGTTCCCTATGGGACCTTGTTATGCGTTTCTGACAAGCCGCTGCATGGCGAGCTGAAACTGCCGGGCATGGCCGATGACTTCTATCGCCGCCAGGTGGATCAGCATCTCGATATCGGCATCAAGGCGATGGAGTTGTTGCGCGGCTTCCCCTTGGAGAAGCTGCATTCCCGCAAGCTGCGTAGTTTCAACGAAGTGCCGATCCAGTAGACATTCGTCGCGGTCGGGACGCGGTGCAGGCATTCGAGCAGAGAAAATCCATATCTTTATATTGTCACGCGAGTTGCGCCGTGGATGATTGAGTCCCGATTGCCGCAACGTCTGTAACGGAAATCCAAAATGGGTACGATTTCACGCGAGAAGAAGCCGACACGTCGTGATTTTCTGGTCGGTGTGGGCGCCGGCGCCGTAATGGCCGGGCTACCTTGGATTCCAAAGAGCGCCTATGCCGCGACCACCGCCGAGGCGGCGCCCGCCGGGGCCGCCGTCGCCGAGGTAAGGATCTATCCGGCCATCGGGATTTCGCGGGTCGGCGGAAGCGCCGAGTGGTTCCTGGCTCCGGAGATCCCGGGACTGCCGCCAGAGCCGAACGGTGAATACAAGCATGGCGGGTCGTTCAAGGATGGTGACCGCAGGCTCAAGAAACAGGTTCAACGCTTCAGGGTCTACGGCTTCGATGACCAGGGACGGGTGATCGGCGAGCTTAGGGACGGCGAGGCCAAGGTCGAATGGAGCGTCCATTTGGCGAATACCAAGGCGGCTTGGTACGGCTTCAACAATCCGCTCGATAATGGCGAGCGCGCCCCCGGGTTGCCGGGCAAGAAGCGCAATCAGTTCCTTGTCGACAACAAGCAACGCGAGAAGATGCTGGTCATCGATGGCGGTCGGAAGACGATTTCCGGTGCCTCGGTGAATACTCAGGGCGGGGCGCGGAAGTATGCCTTCCAGGGGCGCTTCTGGGAGAAGGTCGATGTCGGGTTGGGCGAACTGCGCACGGACAAGGCGGGGCGCCTCATGGTGGTGCCGCCGGACGGCAAGTCGATGTCGCCGAACAACGCGCCGATCTCCAGCTTCGCCGACAATGACGAATGGCATGACGATTGGTGCGACGGCCCGGTCAACGCGACGGTGACGCTGGCCGATGGCAGGACCCTGGAAGCCGAGCCGTCTTGGGTCGCCTGTGTCGGTCCGAACTTCGCGCCGGAAATTCCCCCGATCACGACGATGTACGATGTCGTCGAGGATTTGAATGTCCGGATGAAATGGTCGCGGAGGCCTTCGGGTAAACTATCTTTCCGCGAGTATATCTACCCGACGATCCGGCGCGTGGCGCAGATGGAATGGCTGACCGACGCGGCCAATCTTCGCCAGGCCTGGCTCGATGTCGGCGACTTCACCAGCCCCGCCTTCGTCGACCGGCTCGCGAAACCCGGACCGGAGAACAAGGCTTTCCGGGAATCGGTTTTCAAGCTGTTCCGCAACCCCCACAACAACTCACCCGAGGCTTTCAAGGAAGAACGTCTGAAGATTCCCTACATGATGGGTGACGGCGTGAACTATGACGGCAGCCCGCTGCAATGGTTTCAATTCCCCAAGCTTCAGTACTGGTATCTGGAGCAGTGGCGTGACGGCAATTTCATCGACGATCTGCATGACCAAGTCGCCGATGACATTACCGAAATCGATCAGTTGCCGGTCCAGGATCAACCGGCGGCCCTGACCGAGGCGGCATTGGAACCACTGTCGGGCGGGGCGTTCCATCCGGGGGTGGAACTGACCTACTACCTGCGCCACGCCAACATGTACGCCAAGAACTTCGACCCCAAAAAGGAGCCGTTCCGGCTTCAGCACGGCGATCGGGACAGTCTCATTCAGGATCTCGGCTTCCTGTTGACGCCGGACATCGCGCTGCACGGATTTAACGGCGGCGAGCCGCCGATCGGCCCGCAATCACCCGGGGATCTTACCCGCTGGATGGGGCTGCCATGGCAGTGCGACGCGTTTAGCTGTCAGGTGATCCCCTTGCAGGAGGATTTCCCGGCGGCGGTCTGGTGGCCGGCGCTGCTGCCGATCGATGTCTTGCCCGAGGAATACTATGATCAGGTCAAGCGCACCGATCTTTCCGCAGAGGAGCGGGTGAAGTTTTTCAACAACCGGGTTGCCTGGTCGCGCGACGTGGCGGGCGTCGGTTATCACGCCAATGCCAGCTATTGGGACGGCATAACCAACATGATCACGCTCTGGGAGCGCATGGGCTTCGTCGTCAAGCGCCCGGGGCCGAAGGATCCCGACCGGCCCGCGAGCATCCCGCATGAGATCTTTGTCGAGGTCGGTCGGGCGGACACCATGTACTTCCGCTTTGATTGGAAGAAACGCGACGGCATGCTGCCCTGATGAACGAGGCGAGGGGGCCCGTCGCGGTTGTTGGCGGCGGGATCGCCGGCGCGGCGGCCTGTCTGCGTCTCGTCGGGCTCGGCATCACGCCGCTATGGATCGCGCCGACGGTGGAGCCGGGAGACAAGCCCGGAGAGCATTTAGCGCCCGCCGCGCGGGGGCTTCTGGCCCGAATTCATGCCGAGCACCTGTTGGACGACCCGCGTCACCGCGAGGCAAACAGCATGCTCTCCGCCTGGGGCTCGGAGCGGATCGAGGAACGTAACGCGATCCTGCAACTCCAGGGCGCCGGCGTCGTGCTGGATCGCCCCGCTTTTGAAGTTGCCTTGACGTCACTCGCGCTTTCGCGCGGCGCCCGGCGGATTAACGCCTTGGTGGACAAGGTCACGCGAGAGGGCGCGGGCTGGCGCGTCAAGGTCGGGGAGGATGAGCACACCGCCGATTTTGTAGTCGACGCGAGCGGACGGGCGGCGGTCCTGGCTCGCGACCACGGACAACGTTTTCGCGCCGACCGGTTAGCGGCGCTGGTGGTCTTCCTTCGTCAAGATCCCGACAGTGATGTCGAGGCGACCCGCGCCACCTTGATCGAGGCCGTGGCCGACGGCTGGTGGTACGCCTCCCTGCTGGCCGATGGGCGTTTGGCGCTCAACTATTTCACCGACCCGGATCATTTGCCGCGCGGCGCGACCCGCGATATCGCGGTCTTCAAGGATTTACTCGCCCAAACCCAGTATATCGACCGATGGATAGGCGAGGCGGGGTTCCTGGTCGAGAACGTTCCAAGCCTGGTCAGCGCGGGCACAACCTGGATCGCGCCGGCGGCGGGTGAGGGATGGGCCGCGGTGGGTGACGCGGCGGCCGCCTTCGATCCGCTTTCCTCCTTCGGCATGACAACGGCGCTTTGGAGCGCCATTACCGTCGCGGAAGGCGTGGCGAATGGTGATCTCGAGGCCTATCCGGAGAAAGTCGCCGTCGGCGTGCGGGACTTTCTAACGGACCGGGGAAAAGTCTATGCGGCGGAGCAGAGGTTTTTGGATAATTAATTCTGGCGCCGCCGCCGGTTGGATGGTTAGCGCTCAGGTGTTCTCGATATCGTCGAGTAATCGCGCCACGATTGGTGCGATCGCGGCGTGTTCATCTTCCAGACGATGGGTGATCGCCGCGATGTCCGATAGATCTCCGGACTGGGCAAGCTTCTCGATGCGCGAAGCAAGGTCCCGGACCGTTCTGGCGCCGAAGGTCGCCGCCTGGGACTTGAGTTTATGAGCCGCCGTTTCGATTTCCGTCGGCGCATTGTTGGCCCGCGCGAGGCGGAGTTCCGAAATCAGTTCCGGGATTGAGGCGGCCTGACTTCGCAGGATGGAAACATAGGCGGGGGGAAGCGTGCGCGCCGTCGTCAACAGCCGCTCAATATCGCTTGCCGCGAGAGGAGCGTAATCCGCGCTGACGGCGCGCGATGTCTCCGTCACTGTTTCGGCTTTCCCGCCGGTCGAGTCCTTGTTCAACACCTCGCCGAGCGTGGCGAGCAGGTCGCGGATATCGAAGGGTTTGGTGACATAGGAGTCGAAGCCGGCGGCGCGGGCGGCCTCGATATCTTCCGGCATCGCGTTGGCGCTGACGGCGATGACCGGAATGTCACGGGTCTTGGGATCGACCCGGAGAATGCGTAGGGCTTCGACACCGCTGATTCCCGGCAGGTTCAGGTCCATCAGAACCGCGTCCGGGGGAAGCCTGTCGATTTGTTCGATACCGGCCTCCGCCGTGCCGGCGATATCCAGTGTCAGGGCATCGACTTCCTTGACGATCATCTCCATCAAGCGGGCGTTCGTCGGATTGTCCTCGACATGGAGGATGCGCGCGTTGGGTATCGACAGGTCGTTGAAGGCATCGGTTCCGGCCCGATCGCGGTCGGCCTGTTTCTGGCCTGGTTCGCGCGTGTCGCGGGTCGATGCGATCTCCACGCCCGTGGCGGACGGAAGAGTGATCCAAAAGCTCGATCCACGTCCCTCCTCGGAAGAGAAGTCGATTGTGCCGTTCATCAGTTCCACGAGATCTCGCGTGATGCTTAGACCGATGCCGGTTCCTACCACGTCCGCGCGTTGGGTCGAAAATCTTGAAAAGGGCGTGAACAGCTTGTCGTGGTACCGGGCGGGAATGCCCGGCCCGGTATCGGTGACTTCGAACCGGATGGTGCCGGCGGGGCTTGGCGCGCAGCGCAAGGTGACCGAACCGCCAGGGACATTGTACTTGATGGCGTTCGACAGCAGGTTAAGAAGCACCTGACGCAGCCTGGTTCTGTCCGCGGTTACAAAGCGCGGCAGGTCCGCGTTCGATGGGGGGCCGGTGACGCGGATGCTGTTTTCGGCGGCCATCACCTCCACCATGCCGAGGCAATCGTCAATGATGTCTCGCGTGGCCACGGGTTCCAGACTTGGCTTGAAGGTACGATTCTCGATCGCCGCCATGTCCAGAACCTGATTGATCAGCGTCAACAGATGGGTGCCGCCGCGTTGGATCTGGGAAACGGCGAGTTGCTGTCTCGCCGTGAGCGGGTTCACCCGGTCATTTTCGAGAATCTGGCTGAAACCGAGAATACCGTTCAGAGGCGTGCGCAACTCGTGGCTCATCTGCGATAGAAACTCGGATTTGGCCCGACTGACGCTCCGCAATTCCTGATTTTCGACCCGGGCGGTGACATCGTTCCCGGTTCCGCGGTATCCGAGAAAGACGCCCTGGTCCGAGAAAATCGGCTTTCCGCTCACGCTGACCCACCTGAGTTCCCCGTTATCGGTTTGTTGTGGATAGACGAAGTCGCGAAACGCCTCCCTGGCCTCGAGCGCGGCGAAATGCGCGTCCCAAAGCGCTTGGTCATGGTTCGGTCCGAGCAGATCTCGACGGGTTTTCCCGTACTGTTTCTCCGGTTCGATGCCCGCGATACGCTCGATATTCGAGGACAGGTAGGTGAAGCGCAGGTCGGCGTCCATCTCCCAGAGCCAGTCGACGCTTGAGGCCATGTAGTCGCGGATCTGCGCTTCACTATCTCGCAGGTTTTTCTCGGCCTGCTTGCGGTCGGTGATGTCGAGATGCCAGACGATCGTCAATTCCTCGCCATCGAGGATGATGGGCTGGCCGGTCATGGATACCCAGAATCGGGAGCCGTCGGGGCGAACCCGCTCGGCCTCGAAGCCCGACAAGGGGGTTCTGGCCGCGAAGGCGCTGTTGACGTGTTCAAGCGCCGACACGTCGACCCAACTCTCCAGAACCGGGTGGCGTACCAGCTCTTGCATTGTTTCGGCGCCGAACAGCACGCGCAGGGCGTCATTGGCGAAAATGCGCCGCGCGGTAACGCCGCCTTCCTCATCGCTCTCATGACGCATGATCGCGACGCCCAAGGGGTTGTTCTCCAAAAGGTCGCGTAGCTCACCTTGCAGGGCGGTCGGCATTCATGTTTTCCCGAGTGGGCGCTGCGAACACGCGCGGAATTCTAGTCGTAAGGGCTCGCAAAAGATAGAAATTCGCGCTTCTTTCGCCGTTTCTAATAAGTGTCGAACATCCGTTGAATGTCGTCCGGATCGTCGGTGCGGGTGAGCGCGAGCATCGCCAGAACGCGCGCTTTTTGCGGGTTGAGATTGTCGGCGGCAACGATACCGTCCCGGCGCATCGTGGCGCGGCGAAGCACCCGTCCGCTACCGGCGCGCGTGCTGTAGATGATAATGGTTCCGGCCTTTCGCGCGGCTTCCACCGCTTCGACTTGGGGCGGCGTCGGAAGGCCAGGGGCCAGGGTGGCGATGACAAGAGCCTTGGCGCCGGCGGCGATAAAGGCCTCGATCGCGGTCCCGTCGGCTCCCGCGTAGCTCGGTACGATGTCGACGCGCGGAAGTTCCTGGACATCCGACACATCGAACTCGCTGGCCTGGGTGTGCGGACGCGCGGGCCTGCGATAGATCGCGACGCTACCGTCGGGGTCGGCATAGCCGAGCATGCCGAGATCCGGCGTCTTGAAAGTTTCCAATCTGAGCGTCGAGGTTTTGGTAACTTCGCGCGCCGCCTGGATTTCCTCGTTCAGCAAGACCACCACGCCGAGCCCGCGGGCTTTGGCGGAGCCAGCGGTTCGCGCAGCTGCCAGAAGGTTACTTCCCGCGTCCGTGGCGAAACCGGTTGAGGGACGCTGGGCGCCGATGACCACCACCGGCAAGTCGGTCTTGGCGGTCAGGTTGAGGAAGTAAGCGGTCTCCTCGAGGGTTGCTGTCCCATGGGTGACGACGATGCCGTCGATGTCGTCGCCCGCGCCGTCGACTTCCTTGATCTTCGCCGCGAGAGCCAGCCAGTCATCGGGCACGATGCCGGAACTGGAAACCTGGCGGACATTGTAGGGGATGATCTCGGCGTTATCCGTCACCTCGGGAAAGCGCGCGAGGATCTCGGTGACCGACTGTCGGCTCCCGTAGTCCATGTATTCCCAGGTATCCAGACTGTCGCGCCCGGTGAAGGATATCGTGCCGCCGGTTCCAAGAAAGGCGATACGGGGTTTGCGGTCGGCCATTGTCGGATGCTCCCATTCCAGCGGAGGATTCAGCTAGCGTGGATGAAACCGAATTCCGGGACCGGCGTCCAGGTTGGGATCGCTTACTTCCGACGAAACATCCGCTCGGCATTGCGAAAAGCGATTTTCTCGGCGAGACCGCGTGGAAGCAGTTTAAGGTAG
>Ga0181579_10002046_pt1 | contig 16438 bp, 15 predicted proteins | sample 071ome_24_FD_132996 | JGI IMG/M metagenome (GOLD analysis project Ga0181579, IMG submission 132996) | Coastal salt marsh microbial communities from the Groves Creek Marsh, Skidaway Island, Georgia - 071402CT metaG (megahit assembly) | ecosystem: Environmental > Aquatic > Marine > Intertidal... | reverse complement strand
CCAATGGGGCCGAACCTTATGTATGGGCTTCGCCCAGCGCCTGGAGCTTCTTGCGTAAAGCCGCGGAGGCGCCGACGGGCTGGGTAAAGGCAAGCCCGATTTCGCTTTGCGTCCGCCATTGGATTCTAAACCCATGTTCGCCGCCATCCGGCACAATGATCTTGCCTGTCTGTTCCGTGACGGTTGAGGAGATAAATGCCGGAATGCCAACCCGCGCGCCGCCGATCGAAATGTCGATCAGCTTGACGCGGACTTCCCCGGACCCGAAATCGACCAGGGCTTCTTCGTTCAGCTCAAAACGCTAATGTACGCGCCGTTCCTGAATTGTCATCTGCCTATTCCGGCTTATGGTTCGCCGCTTGTTTCACGTGTCATCCGCCCGGAAACGAATGACACAAAATCACAAGAACTAAACCATACGCTCATTTGATACTAACAATTTCAACTAATGATACTAAACTCCAGAAGTTTAATATAGTTTTTACAGGCAAAAATTTTTCCGCTGCCGGGAGGCAGGTTCTATATCTGTGGCCAATCCGCTGACTTCGGGAATTCAAAGAGACTGGAATCGGTCGTCCAAAAGGCGTATGACCTTGTTTTTCGGCTACCGATACAGGTGAATTCTTGTGCCGCGCCCTGCCGCGCGGCAATTGACGGGTTTATGAAATGACGACGAACTGGACTCCCGACAGCTGGCGATCAAAGAATATCCGCCAGGTTCCCGACTATCCCGATAAGGACGCGCTGGCCGCCGCCGAGGCGCAGCTCAGGACGTACCCGCCGCTGGTGTTCGCGGGCGAGGCCCGCCGGCTGCGTGACGGGCTGGCCGACGTCGCCGCGGGACGCGCCTTCCTGCTGCAGGGGGGCGATTGCGCGGAAAGTTTTGCCGAATTCCATCCCGATAATATCCGTGACACCTTCCGGCTGCTTTTGCAGATGGCGGTGGTGCTGACCTTTGCCGCGTCGCGTCCGGTTGTGAAGGTCGGGCGGCTGGCGGGGCAATTCGCCAAGCCGCGGTCGGAGCCCACGGAAAAGCAGGGCGATATCGAATTGCCGAGTTACCGGGGGGATTCGGTCAACGCGATCGAATTCACCGAAGACGCGCGGCTGCCCGATCCTGACCGCATGATCAGGGGTTATAATCAGTCGGCGGCGACGCTGAACCTGTTGCGCGCCTTCGCCCAGGGCGGTTATGCGGATCTGCATCAGATCCACCGCTGGACGCTCGGCTTTCTGGAAAACAGCCCGGCCGGCGACCGGTATCGCGATCTGGCCGAACGCATCGGCGAGACATTGGGGTTCATGGAAGCCTGTGGTCTGACGTCCGACAGCGCGCCGCAATTGCGGGAAACCGAATTCTATACCTCTCATGAAGCGCTGCTGCCGAATTTCGAAGAGGCAATGACCCGCGTCGACAGCACCACAGGTGATTGGTACGACACCTCCGCCCACATGCTGTGGATCGGCGATCGCACACGCGATCCGGAAGAGGCGCATATCGAGTTTTTGCGCGGTGTCGGCAATCCTGTCGGGTGCAAGGCCGGTCCGTCACAGGACGGCGACGGCTTGTTGCGGGTTATCGATACGCTTAACCCCGATAATATTCTCGGCAAGATCACCATCATTACCCGCATGGGGAACGAGGCGGTGGAGGAAAAACTGCCGGCGCTGATCCGGGCAATCGAACGCGAAGGCCGCAACGTCGTCTGGTCCTGCGATCCGATGCATGGCAACACGATTAAATCCGCCAACGGCTTCAAGACGCGCCCCTTCGACCGCGTCCGCGACGAAGTGGAACGGTGTTTCGCCGTGCATCGCGCCGAAGGCACCTATCTGGGCGGCATTCATCTGGAGCTTACCGGCCAGAACGTGACCGAATGCGTCGGCGGGGCGCAGGCGATTACCGAGGCCGGGCTGGCCGACCGTTATCACACCCATTGTGATCCGCGTCTCAACGCCGATCAGTCGCTGGAGCTTGCCTTCCTGATCGCGGAAACATTGAAGCAGGAGCGCGAGGAGCAATCCGCGGCGTCCCAGGCGGCCGCCGGTTGATCTGAGCAGCGATTTTCCAGAGCCCGCCGCACCGGTGGGTGGTAAAGGTTCTTTCCTCATGACAGACCGGTTTTCCATCGCGTTGGCGCAGCTAAATCCGACGGTCGGCGATCTTGCCGGCAACGCGGAGAAGGTACGCGCGGCCCGCGCCCGGGCGGCGCATGCGGGCGCTGATCTGATGGTGACCAGCGAGCTGGTCATTCCAGGCTATCCGCCCGAGGATCTGGTGCTGCGCCCGTCCTTTCAGGAGGCGGCGGCGGAACAGGTGGAGGCGCTGGCGCGGGAAACCGCCGATGGCGGTCCCGCGGTTCTGCTCGGGTCGATCCGACGAGATGGTGACAATCTGTATAACGCCGCGATCCTGCTGGACGAAGGCGAGATCAAGACCGTTCGTTACAAATACGATCTGCCCAATTACGGCGTGTTCGATGAAAAGCGGGTTTTTCAGCCGGGCCCGTTACCGGGCCCGGTCAATGTGCGGGGTGTGCGCCTCGGCGTCATGGTCTGTGAGGATATGTGGAAGCCGGACGTCACGGAGTGCCTGCAGGAATCCGGCGCCGAATTGCTGGTGGTGCTGAACGGTTCGCCCTATTCGATCGAAAAATGGGACCAGCGTCTGGCGCTTGCCGCGTCGCGCGTCGGCGAAAGCGGCCTGCCGCTGGTCTATGTCAATCAGATCGGCGGCCAGGATGAGCTCGTCTTTGATGGCGGCTCTTTCGTCCTCGGCAGTGACCGGATTTTGCGCGCCCGTTGCGACGACTGGGTCGAGGAAGTGCAGATCACCCAATGGCGGCAGGGCGCGGGCGGCTGGGCTTGCGCCGATGGCGACATCGCCGAGCCGGAAGACCGGTTGGCCAGTGTCTATTCGGCAATGATGCTGGGGTTGCGCGATTATGTTGGAAAGAACCGTTTCCCGGGTGTGCTGATCGGTTTGTCGGGCGGGATCGATTCCGCCCTGACGGCGGCGGTGGCGGCGGATGCGCTGGGGCCCGACCGGGTGCATTGCGTGATGATGCCCTCGCCCTATACCTCGACCGAAAGTCTGGAAGATGCGGCCGCCTGTGCGGACATGCTCGGTGTGCGGCTGGATGAGGTCAATATCGGCCCGGCGATGGTGGCATTTGATGAGATGACGACGCCTTTATTCGAAGGCGCACCGCCCGATACCACGGAAGAAAATATTCAGGCGCGGTCGCGCGGGCTGACGCTGATGGCGCTGTCAAACAAGACCGGCGCGATGGTGGTCTCCACCGGCAATAAATCCGAAATGTCGGTCGGGTATGCGACGCTCTATGGCGATATGTGCGGCGGCTATTCGGTCCTGAAAGATGTCTACAAGACCATGGTGTTCGATCTCTGCCGCTGGCGGAATGAAACCGTGCCCGCCAATGCGTTGGGCCCCAACGGGCCGGCGATGCCGGAACGTATCATCACCAAGCCGCCCTCGGCCGAGCTCAAGCCCGATCAGACCGATCAGGACACATTGCCGCCCTATGATGTTCTGGACGGGGCGCTGACCTGCCTGGTCGAGCGCGATATGGGGATTAAGGCGACCATTGCCGACGGGTATGACCGCGATCTGGTGGCGCGTATCTGGCGCATGCTGCTGATTGCCGAATATAAACGGCGACAGGCGCCGCCCGGCGTGAAAATCAGCGAACGCTCCTTCGGGCGCGATCGGCGCTATCCGATTACCGACGGATTCGCAGAGAAATAATCCGATGGCGCTGCAAATCCACAATACGCTGACCCGGCAAAAGGAAGAGTTCGTTCCGGTCGATAAAGGTCATGTCCGCATGTATGTGTGCGGCCCGACGGTCTATGACTACGCCCATATCGGCAATGCGCGCCCGGTGGTGGTGTTCGATACGCTGGCGCGGCTGCTGCGCAGGCTCTATCCGAAGGTCACCTATGTGCGGAACATCACCGATGTCGATGACAAGATCATTGATGCCGCGCGCGCGGGCGGAGAGGATATCGCCGCCGTCACCGCGCGCTGCGCCGATCAGTTCCACGCCGATATGGCGGCGCTCAACGATCAGGGTCCGGATATAGAGCCGCGCGCCACCGATCATATCGATGAGATGATCGCCATGATCCAGCGGCTGATCGACAAGGGATTCGCCTATGCGAAAGAAGGCCATGTGCTGTTCTCCGTCACCAATATGGACGGTTACGGCGCGCTGTCGCGCCACTCACGCGATGAGCTGATCGCCGGCGCCCGGGTAGAGGTCGCGCCTTATAAGAAGGACCCGGCCGATTTCGTGCTGTGGAAGCCCTCCACCGAAGATCAGCCGGGTTGGGACAGCCCGTGGGGCTTCGGGCGCCCGGGCTGGCATCTCGAATGCTCGGCGATGAGCGAAAAACATCTGGGAGAGACCTTCGACATCCATGGCGGCGGGCAGGACCTGATCTTTCCCCATCATGAGAACGAAATCGCGCAGTCTGTCTGTGCCCATGACGGCGCGCCCTTCGTCAGATACTGGATGCATAATGGTTATCTGACCGTCGATGGCGAAAAAATGTCGAAATCACTCGGCAATTTCTACACCGTCCGGCAGTTGCTGGATGAAGGCTGGCATGGCGAGACGATCCGCCTGGCGTTGCTCAAGGCGCATTACCGCCAGCCGCTGAATTTCTCCAAGCAGGCGCTGGCGAAAGCGAAGTCGGATTTGGACAGATTTTACGGGGCGTTGCGGGGACATAGCCTGAAGGAGACCGATCCCAAGGATATCGAGTCTACTAACGATGCCGTTGAAGAAGCGCTGGAAAACGACCTGAATACGCCCGAGGCAATCAGCCAACTCCATTCCTATGCCTCAATGTTGTTTCAGGCCCCCGATGATGAAGGTCTCAAATTGCTGCTCAAGCAGTCGCTGCGCTTCAGCGCATCGGTTCTCGGTCTTCTGCAATGCGATCCGGAGGCCTGGTTCCGCGGCGAATCGTGCGCCGATGATGGTGGGCTGGATGAAGCGGCGATTGAGGATATGATCGCGCAACGCAATGCCGCGCGCGCGGAGAAGGATTTCGAGAAGGCGGATTTCCTGCGTGACGCGTTGGCGGCACAGAATATTGTCCTGGAGGATGGTCCCGATGGCACGCGCTGGAAACGGGGCTGAAGCGATGAGCGATAAACGCGTCTATCTGTACGATTCCACCCTGCGCGACGGGGCGCAGACCCAAGGCGTGGATTTCAGCGCCGGTGATAAGGCCGCCGTGGCGCGAGAGCTCGACCGTATCGGCATCGATTATGTCGAGGGCGGCTGGCCCGGCGCCAACCCGACAGACGACGCGTTTTTCGGCGATCCGCCGAAGCTGGAGCGCGCGCGACTGTCTGCCTTCGGTATGACGCGCCGCGCCGGACGGTCTGCGGAAAACGACCCCGGTCTGACGGCGGTCTTCAATGGCGGCAGCAAGGTCGTTTGCCTGGTCGGCAAGACATGGGATTTCCACGCCAAGGTCGCGCTGGGGGTGGAGCTGGACGAGAATATATCCATGATCCGCGATTCCATCGCGCTCGCGGCGGAGCGCGCCGATGAGGCGATGCTGGATGCCGAACATTTCTTCGACGGATACAAGGCCAATCCGGATTTCGCCCGCGCCTGCGTGATGGCGGCCTATGAAGCCGGCGCACGCTGGATCGTGCTGTGCGACACCAATGGCGGTACGTTGCCGGATGAGATCGAACGAATCGTGGGTGAGGTCGCCAAGGATATCCCGGGTGCCAATCTCGGCATTCATTGTCATGACGATACCGATAACGCGGTGGCGAATTCCCTGGCCGCGGTGCGCGCGGGCGCGCGCCAGGTGCAGGGCACGCTAAACGGGCTTGGCGAACGCTGCGGCAACGCCAATCTGATCTCGATCATCCCGTCGCTGGTTTTCAAGATGGGCTATGAGACCGGCATGACGGAGGAAGACCTCTCCCGTCTCACCCATGTCTCGCGCTATCTCGACGAACGGCTCAACAAGCACCCTGATACCGCCGCCGCCTATGTCGGCGAACGCGCCTTCGCGCACAAGGGCGGGCTGCATGTTTCGGCGATCGAAAAGGACCCGAAGACTTATGAGCATATCGAGCCCGAGAAGGTCGGTAACCAGCGTCATATTCTGGTGTCGGACCAGGCCGGGCGGTCGAACGTGCTGGCGCGGTTCCGCGAAATCGGCCTCGATATCGATCCGAAGGATCCCAAGCTCAACAAGCTGCTGGAAGACGTGAAGCAGCGCGAGCATGAGGGGTATGCCTATGACGGGGCGGAGGCGAGCTTTGAATTGCTGGCCCGACGCGCGCTGGAAGACGTGCCGGAATATTTCCAGCTGCAGAGCTTTCGCATCACCGATGAACGGCGCTGGAACGCACGGGCCGAACTGGTCACCATGTCCGAAGCCATTATCAAGGTCGAAGTCGCCGGGCATAATCTGATGGAAGTCGCCGAGGGCAACGGCCCGGTGAATGCGCTCGATAACGCGCTGAGGAAAGCGCTGACCACGGTTTATCCGGCGCTGGATGACATGCGGCTGGTCGATTACAAGGTACGCATCCTGACCCCCGGCGCGGGAACGGAGGCTGTCACCCGCGTGCTGATCGAAAGCCGGGACGCGACGGGGGAAAGCTGGTCCACCGTCGGCGTTTCCGCCAACGTGATTGATGCCTCGTTCAACGCGCTGCATGACGCCATCACCTACCGCCTGTTCAAGAATGGCGGCGGCTGCTGAGCCGTTGTCATGCCGGATCAGGAACCCACAAAGAAACAGGTCATCGAGCGCACCGTCGCGCCCGCCCCGGCGGTGATTCTGGTCGAACCGTCACTTGGTGAGAATGTCGGGATGGCGGCGCGCGCCATGCTGAATTTCGGGCTGACCGAAATGCGGCTGGTGCGGCCCCAATTCGACTGGCCGAATGCGAAGGCGATCAACGCCTCATCGGGCGCGCATTCGGTGCTGGAGAACGCGCGACATTTCGATACCACGGAAGAAGCCGTCGCCGGTCTGCAAAGGCTCGCCGCCACGACGGCGCGCATGCGCGACATGGTAAAGGACGTGCAATCGCCCCGCGACTGGGCAGGGGATATCAGACACGCCATCGATGAATCCGGCGAACGCGCCGGTATATTGTTCGGGCCGGAACGGGTCGGGCTGCATAATGACGATCTGGCGCTGGCCGACACGCTGGTCAACGTGCCGACCAACCCGGCCTTTTCCTCGATCAATCTGGCGCAGACGGTGTTGCTGCTTGGCTATGAGTGGCGCTTGTCCGAAGGCGCGGCTCCGCCGCCCGAGATCGTGCGAAAGGGCTATGGCGGCGAGCTGGCGCCGCAGGAAGAGGTGATCGCCTTTTATGAGCATCTGGAGGACGAACTCGACAAGGCGGGTTTTTTGCGGGTGCCTGAAAAAAGGCCGCGCATGGTCAGGAATATCCGCAACATCTTCAATAGGATAAGATTAACCGATCAGGAGGTCCGCACCCTGCGTGGCGTCATCGTCGCGCTGGTCGAAAAAAAATGGCGGCCCCCGGAAGAAAACAGACGCAGGAAGACGAAAAAATGACCGGAGAACGATACGATTTCATTATCGCGGGCGCGGGCTCGGCGGGTTGCACCCTTGCGGACCGGCTGACCGCGGACGGCAGCCACAAGGTGTTGCTGCTGGAGGCGGGCGGCAAGGACCGCGATCCGTTGATCCATATACCGTTGGCTTTTCAGAAAATGCAGCAATGGAAACTGCATGACTGGCGCTATGAATCCGAACCCATTCCGGGGTTTAACGGCCGCCGGCTGGAGGTAAAGCGCGGCAAGGTTCTCGGCGGTTCCAGCTCCATCAATATGATGGCCTATACGCGCGGTCATCCCGGCGATTACGACCGCTGGGCGCGGAACGGCGCGGCCGGCTGGTCTTTCTCCGAAGTGTTGCCCTATTTCAAGCGGGCGGAGACATGGGAGCACGGCGAGTCCGAGCGGCGCGGCGGTGGCGGCCCGGTCGGCACCCAGTACGGTAAAACAAAAGATTCGCTATATGAGGCCTGGCTGGAAGCGGCGGAGCAGGCCGGCTGGCCCGTGACGGATGACTATAACGGCCCCGCCGGCGTCGGGTTTGGACGCAGCCAGTACACGATCCGCGACGGAAAACGCAGCTCTTCCGCCAATGCCCATTTACGGCCGGCAGAGGGCCGTCCCAACCTGACGATCAAGACCCGCGCCCTGACGGCGAAGGTCATCATGGACGGCAAGCGCGCCGTCGGCGTCGAATATATCCAGGGCGGCCAGACCAGACAGGCCTATGCCGATGGCGAGGTCATTCTCGCCGGGGGCAGCATTAACTCCCCGCAGATCCTGATGCTGTCCGGTATCGGACCGGCCGATCATCTTAAAGAGATGGGGATCGATACGCTGATTGATCTGCCGGTCGGCAAGAATCTTCAAGATCATCTTTGCGCGACAGTTGCCTGGTCGCGGCCCGATAATAACGCCAGCCAGTTCCGCGAAGAGATGCGCTGGGACCGGATGATGACGTCGATGGCGCGGGCCTGGCTGTTCAGCAGCGGCCCGGCGACGGTGCTGCCGGGCGGCATGCATGCCTTTATCAAGACGTCACCCGAGCTGGAGGTGCCGGATATCGAATATCTGTTTCGTGGGGCGCCGCTCCATGCCCATCTCTGGTTCCCGGGGATCAAGAAGAAATATGTCGATGGCTACGCCATCCGTCCGGCGATCCTGCACCCCAAGAGCCGCGGCGAAATCCTGCTTCGGTCGACCAACCCGCAGGACAAGGTACGGATATTCTTCAACTTTTTCTCGCATCCCGACGATATCGCGATGCTGCGGAACGGTTTCAAAATCGCCAGAGACGTGGGGTCGCAAAAGGCGATGGACCCGTATCGCGGCGATGAGGTTCTTCCCGGCGCGGATATCAGCACCGATGATCAGATTGATGAATATCTGCGGAACACCAGCGCCACGGTGGAACATCCTGTCTCGACCTGCCCGATGGGAACGGGAGAGGACGCCGTGCTTGATCCCGAGCTTCGGGTCAGGGGTGCTGAAAATCTCCGCGTCGTCGATGCCTCCGCCATGCCCGATCTGGTCTCCGCTCACACCAATGCCTGTGCGCTGATGATCGGTGAAAAAGGTTCCGACATGATCCTCGGCAAGGACCCGCTGCCGGCCCTGCCGGTGAATTAGACGCGTCATGGCGAACGGAAACGGCAAGCCGGTCTTGCCCGGCGATGACGATCACCCGTCAATCACCGTTGAGGAATATGAGGCGCGGTTGCGGCCGCTGCAGCTCAAAATGCGGTCGATCTCTTTGGCCTACCGGCAGCAGCGCCTGCCCGCGGTCATCGTCATTGAAGGCACCGATGCAGCGGGAAAGGGTGGCGCGATCCGGCGGATGACGGCGGAGCTCGACCCCCGCCACTACGATGTCTGGCCGATCGGCGCACCCACTGTGGAGGAGGCGCGCAATCACTATCTCTGGCGTTTCTGGCAACGTATTCCGGAACGCGGAATGCTCTCCATTTTCGACCGGTCCTGGTATGGGCGTGTGCTGGTGGAACGGGTTGACGGGCTGGCCTCCGAAGAGCGCTGGCGGCGGGCCTATAAGGAAATCAACCAGTTCGAACGTTCCCTGGTCGATGACGGCTGCCGGCTGGTAAAGCTCTATTTCCAGATCAGCGCGGCGGAGCAAAAGGCGCGTCTCCGGGAACGGCTCGACAAGCCGTGGAAGCATTGGAAGCTCTCATCCGAGGATCTGCGCGCCTTTGGACAGCGCGCGGCCTATGAACAGGCGGCGACGGAAATGTTCAGCGAGACTCATACAAAACGCGCGCCCTGGAACGTGATTGCCGCCAATACCAAGAAATATGCCCGCATCAAGGTGCTGGAAACGGTGATCGCGGCGCTGGAAGACGGGGTCGATATCGTGCCGCCGCCGCTTGATGCCAGGGTTCAGGCGCTGGGGGACGAGGTTCTCGGCCCCGCGTCCAGGTGATTGACTTTATCGCCGCGATCCGTATATTCCGCCTCCATTCCCGAGAATGTGGGTACCGGGCCTTGTTTCCGTCTACCCCGCCGCCGGTTTTCCGGGTCGGACTATCGGGACAAAAACGAACAGGATAAAAAAAATGAGCAAACGCCAGAACGCGAAGTACAAGATTAACCGGCGCCTGATGTGCAACCTCTGGGGCCGGCCCAAATCCCCGTTTAATTCCCGTGAATACCGCCCGGGCGAACATGGCCAGGCGCGCCGCCGCAAGCCGTCCGATTTCGGTATCCAGCTTGCCGCCAAACAGCGCCTCAAGGGCTATTACGGCAACATCACGGAGAAACAGTTCCGCCGCACCTATGACGAGGCCGTGCGCCGCCGGGGCGACACCTCTGAAAACCTTGTTGGTCTCCTGGAACGCCGTCTCGACGCCGTCGTTTACCGGATGAAGTTCGTGCCCACGGTCTTCGCCGCGCGGCAGTTCATCAATCACGGCCATATTCTGGTCAACGGCAAGAAGGTGAATATCCCGTCCTACCGTCTGAATGAAGGCGACGTGATTGAGGTGCGCGAAAAGTCGCGCGAAATTCCGCTGGTGCTCGAAGCGGTCGAGTCGGTGGAGCGCGATATCCCCGAATATATCCAGGTTGATCACAATGCCATGAAAGGCAGCTTCATCCGGACGCCGGGTCTGGCCGATGTGCCCTATCCGGTGCTGATGGAACCGAACCTGGTGATCGAGTTTTATTCCCGCTGATCCGGACTTTCCGGTTCAGACGAAAAACCCCGCCATCCGGCGGGGTTTTTTTGTGAACCCCGGCTCGGAGGCCGGGGCGACGAATTTTTTTCGGCCGCCGCGCAACCCTAACTCGGGTCACCCGAATAGCTGGTGCGGTCGATATATTCCAGAACCGTGCCGTCCGGGTCGCGGAAGTAAAATCGTGGGCCATTGACCACGCCACCCTGACGGTCTTCCTCAAAGAAAATCTCGACGCCGTTTTCCTCAAGGTTCTTGCGTGCCGCCTCATAGGCTTCGGCATCCTCCACCATAAAGGAATGATGGACCCCGTTGCTGTCATCCAGCCTGGGATTGATCGGCGCGTCGTGCTTGCAGAGGATCAGGCAGTCCCCGCCCGCATCGATAAAGGACATGTTGCCGTGCGGCATGGTCACGAGATGCCGGCATCCCACGACATCGCAGTAAAAATCGCGGCTTTTCTCGACATCGCTCACGGCGATGGAGAAATGCGCCATGCCGACGATCTTCGGGGGTGACATTAGGCGTCGCACTTGTAGCTGGTGAGGTCGATGATCTCCAGCACGTTGCCGTCCGGGTCCTCGAAATAGGCGCGGGGGCCATTGACCGCGCCGCCCTGACGATCCTCATCGAAATGGAACTTGATATCGTCGCGGTTTTTCAATTCTTCCAGCGCGCGGTCATATTCCTCATGATCGACGACCCAGGCGTGGTGAATGTCCTGTTCGCCCGCCTGCATGATCGGGTTCTGTGTTTTGGTCAGAATCACACAGTCCCCGCCTGAATCCATGAACACCATGCCGCGCTTGTGATTGACCTGGATCGGCTTCATGCCGAGCACGTCTTCATAGAATTTCATGGACCGTTCGGTATCGGTGACCGGAATGGTGAAATGGGCGAGGCCCTTTGTCTGAACCAGCGGCATGGTCGTTCTCCCTGAAGTCTTTATTCAGGAAAGTCTATGATGTTTTTTGTGGGAGCGGAACCGGCTGACGCAAGGCGTGAATTCCCCGGCTCGGAGACCGGGCTGACAGTTGAGGTTAACGTGCCTTTTTTGCGGGATGGGGGCGGGACGCTGACATGCGGCATAAAAAAGGCGGGCCAAAGCCCGCCTTTCGCATGTCCGAAAGATCAGATTATTCGGCTTCCTGGGACTGGATATTCACCTCGATGCCCTTGTCCTGGAAATACTGGATGATTTCGCCCTGTTCCGCCATTTCGCGGATGATGTCGCAACCCCCGACGAATTCGCCTTTGACGTAAAGCTGCGGGATGGTCGGCCAGGAGGAAAATTCCTTGATGCCTTCCCGGACTTCCGGGTCGGACAGTACGTCAACGCCCTTGAATTTGATGCCCATGAAGCTCAACACCTGAACAACGGTGGCGGAAAAACCGCATTGCGGGAAAACCGGCGTGCCTTTCATGAACAGCACGACGTCGTTGGCGTCGACTTCGGTCTGAATGCGTTCGAATACGGGGTTATCGCTCATAAATCCGCTCCTGCGGTTGAAAGTGTTAAATCAGTCCTGCGGCGCCGAGGTTTGCAGAGCCAGCGCGTGCAATTCGCCGCCCATCCGGCCCTGAAGCGCCTGATAGACGAGCTGGTGCTGCTGTACCCGGGATTTTCCGGCAAAGGCGGAAGAAACAATCCGCGCCGACCAGTGATCGCCGTCGCCGACAAGGTCTTCCAGCGTGATATCCGCATCCGGAATAGCTTCCTTGATCAGACGTTCGATCTCGCCCGGGTCCATCGGCATGTGTTCGCTCCCTCGTCAGCCCGCCATATAGCGCGGAAACCAGCCCTCATGGGCGTTTCTTAGCGTGTTCAAGGATATAGGGGGGTGCCCCGCGACAGTCAACGCATCACCATTGCTGCGACCCAGACGGGTTATCCGGACACCGGCAGCCTTGGCCCGGACGCTGAGGTCTTCACCATCCGCCGTCGCGACCAGATAGCGGCCCTGATCCTCCCCGAAACAGAAATGGGGGAGAGAAGTTTTACCCGGATCAAGCGCGATTTCCGCGCCGCAATCGCCGGCCAGCGCCATTTCCGCCAGCGCGACCAGCAGACCACCGCCGGAAAGATCGTGACAGGCATTTACCGACCCATCCGCGATGCAGCCGCGAATGAAATCGCCATTGGCGCGTTCGGCCGCCAGATCGACAGGCGGCGGCGCACCCGCTTCCAGCCCGCCGATTTCGCGCAGCCAGAGCGATGCGCCGATATGACCTGTTGTTTCGCCGATCAGGAAAATATCGGCATCCGGGAGCAGGGCGACTGTCGCCATCCGTTCGATATCGTCGATGACGCCGACGCCGCCGATGGCGGGGGTCGGCAGGATCGCGGAGCCGTTGGTTTCGTTGTAAAGCGAGACATTGCCCGAGACGACGGGGAAGTCCAGCGCCGAACAGGCCTCCGCCATGCCGTCGATACAGCCGACGAATTGCCCCATGATCTCCGGCCGTTCCGGGTTGCCGAAATTGAGATTATCGGTGACGGCGAGTGGCCGCGCACCGGCGGCGGTCAGATTCCGCCACGCTTCCGCCACTGTCTGGCGGCCGCCCTGAACCGGATCGGCATAGCAATAGCGCGGCGTGCAATCGGTTGTGATGGCGAGCCCTTTTTGTGTGCCATGGACACGGACGACCGCCGCGTCGCCACCCGGGCGCTGCACCGTATCGGCCATCACCATGTGATCGTACTGTTCCCATATCCAGCGCCGCGAACACAGATCGGGCGATCCCACCAGCCGGATCAGCGCGTCGCCGATCGGCACGTCATCGGCGGGTGTTTGTTCCGGTAGCGGCGCGGGGGCGGGGGGGGCGGCGCAGGGGCGCTGATAGAGCGGCGCTTCGGATACCAAAGGCGGCACCGGAATATCGCAGACGGTTTCGCCGCCCTCCGTCAGGACCAGCCGTTGTGTGTCGGTCACCCGGCCGATGATCGCGAAATCCAGTTCCCATTTCTCGAAGATCGCGCGGGCGACATCCTCGCGGCCGGGTTTCAGGACCATCAGCATGCGTTCCTGGCTTTCCGACAGCATGATCTCATAGGGCGTCATCGCCTCTTCGCGGACCGGCACGCGATCCATGTCGAGCTCAATCCCGACCTCGCCCTTCGATGCCATCTCGACCGATGACGACGTCAGACCAGCGGCGCCCATATCCTGAATGGCGACGATAGCGTCGGTCGCCATCAGCTCCAGACAGGCCTCGATCAGCAGCTTTTCTGTAAACGGGTCGCCGACCTGCACGGTCGGGCGCTTTTCCTCTGAATCATCGTCGAATTCGGCAGAGGCCATGGTTGCGCCGTGAATGCCGTCGCGACCGGTTTTGGATCCCACATAGACCACCGCGTTGCCGATCCCGGCGGCGGCGGAATAGAAAATCCGGTCGGCGTCGGCGATCCCGACAGTCATCGCATTGACCAGGATATTGCCGTCATAGGCGTGGTGAAAGTCGCACTCGCCGCCCACCGTCGGCACGCCCACGCAATTACCGTACCCGCCAATGCCCGCGACGACGCCGGAAACCAGATGGCGGGTCTTCGCGTCATCCGGATGGCCGAAACGCAGCGCGTTCATATTGGCGACGGGCCGCGCGCCCATGGTGAAGACATCGCGCAATATGCCGCCGACCCCTGTCGCCGCGCCCTGATAGGGTTCGATAAAGGACGGGTGGTTATGGCTTTCCATCTTGAAGATGGCAGCCTGCCCGTCGCCGATATCGATGACGCCGGCGTTTTCGCCCGGTCCCTGGATCACCCAGGGCGCTTCTGTCGGCAAGCGCTTCAGCCAGTGGCGCGAGGATTTATAGGAGCAATGCTCCGACCACATCACGGAAAATATACCCAGCTCCACGATGTTGGGGGCACGCCCCATGATGGTAAGCAAATTCCGGTATTCGTCGTCGGTCAGCCCGTGTTCGGCGACCAGCTCGGGCGTGATTTCAGTGGATGCGCTCATGCGGCGATCTTCCCGGCCAGGGCTTCGAACATGGCGCGCCCGTCCGTGCCGCCAAGCGCCGCGTCGGCCAGACGTTCCGGATGCGGCATCATGCCGAGCACGTTGCCGGCTTCATTCAGAATCCCCGCGATATTCGCCGCCGATCCGTTGGGGTTGGCGTCTTCGGTGATGTCGCCGCCCATATCGCAATAGCGAAAAGCGATGCGGTTTTCGTTCACCAGCCGGCTGAGCGTTTCCGGATCGGCCGCATAATTGCCGTCATGATGGGCGACCGGAATACGCAGCACCTCTCCGCCCGCATACCCTCTTGTGAAAACAGTCTCCGTATTTTCGACCCGCAGGTGAACGTCCCGGCAGACAAAACGCAGCCCGGCATTACGCATCAGCGCGCCAGGCAGCAGCCCGCTTTCGCATAAAATCTGAAACCCGTTGCAGATACCGAGAACCGCTACGCCCGCGCCGGCGCGTTTCACAACTTCGCGCATCGCGGGGGAATGGGCCGCCATGCAGCCCGCGCGCAGATAATCGCCATAGGAAAACCCGCCGGGCACGACAATCAGATCGGCATCGGGAACGTCCTCATCGCCATGCCAGACCATGGCGGGTTCGGACCCGAAACTCCGGCGCAGCGCGATCTGAACGTCGCGATCGCAATTGGAACCGGGAAAGACGATGACCGCTGACTTCATCACCCCAGATCGATCCGGTAATCCTCGATCACCGTATTGGCGAGGAGCTTGCGGCACATTTCATCCGCCGCCGCCTTGGCTTTTTCGGGGTCGTTTTCGGCGACCTCCAGCTCGATGAACTTGCCCTGGCGGACATCATTGACGCCATCGAAGCCGAGACCCGAAAGCGCGCGTTCTATCGCTTTTCCCTGGGGGTCGAGGACCCCGTTCTTGAGCGTGACATGGACCTGGATTTTCAAGATATCGTCCTACTGCAGCGCGACCGGACCCCTAATATCCTGCGAATCGCCTTCCGGGAAAATACCCAGTCGGCGCGCGACCTCCTGATAGGCTTCCGCGACGTTGTCCAGTTCTCGGGTAAAGCGGTCGCGTCCCATGATCTCGTTGGTCTGAAGATCGCGCAGACGACAATTATCCGGGCTGATTTCATCGGCCAGCACGATACGGATGCGGTCTTCGTCATAGGCCCGCCCGTATTCGACCGTGAAATCGGCGAGCTTTATGCCGACGGCGTGAAACAGGCCTGACAGATAATCGTTGATCCGCAGCGACAGATGGATGATTTCGTCCATTTCCTGCGGCGAGGCCCAGCCGAAGGCGGTGACGTGCTCTTCCGCCACCAGCGGATGGCCCGCATCGTCGGACTTATAATAATATTCAACGATGGACCGTGGCAGCGGCGCGCCTTCCTGCAGGTTGAAGCGTTGCGCCATATCGGGTGAGGCGACGTTAGAAACGGTAACGCGAAGCGGAATAATTTCCAGTTCCCTGACCAGCTGTTCCCGCATGTTGAGCCGCCGGACAAGATGGGTGGCGATGCCGATTTCCGCCAGCCGGACCATCAGGAATTCCGAAATCCGGTTATTCAGGACGCCCTTGCCGGTGATGATGCCGGGTCGGCCGATAACGCCGGAATCGTCCTTGAAATATTGCACCAGGGTTCCCGGTTCGGGGCCTTCGTACAGGACTTTTGCCCGGCCTTCGTAAATTCTTTT
>Ga0181579_10002043_pt1 | contig 16444 bp, 14 predicted proteins | sample 071ome_24_FD_132996 | JGI IMG/M metagenome (GOLD analysis project Ga0181579, IMG submission 132996) | Coastal salt marsh microbial communities from the Groves Creek Marsh, Skidaway Island, Georgia - 071402CT metaG (megahit assembly) | ecosystem: Environmental > Aquatic > Marine > Intertidal... | reverse complement strand
CTTGGTTGCTTCCCGCAGGCCTTCGTCGATGGAGCTGTCCACCGGGGAGTCCACGGTAGCATCCTCGATAAAGTCGCCCAGATGTGAATCTTCGTCGTCGCCGATGGGCGTCTCCATGGAGATCGGCTCCTTGGCGATCTTGAGTACACGGCGGACCTTGTCTTCAGACATGTCCATGCGCTCACCCAGTTCTTCTGGTGTGGGTTCGCGGCCTTTCTCGTGCACCATCTGACGGCTGATGCGGTTCAGCTTGTTGATGGTTTCTATCATGTGCACCGGGATACGAATGGTGCGCGCCTGGTCGGCGATGGATCGGGTGATCGCCTGGCGAATCCACCATGTGGCGTAGGTGGAGAACTTGTAGCCGCGGCGGTATTCGAACTTGTCTACGGCCTTCATCAGGCCGATGTTGCCTTCCTGGATCAGGTCGAGGAACTGCAGGCCGCGGTTGGTGTACTTCTTGGCGATGGAGATAACCAGTCGCAGGTTGGCTTCCACCATTTCCTTCTTGGCGCGACGGCTCTTGGCTTCGCCGATAGACATCTGTCGGTTGATGTCCTTGATCTCGGTAACGGTCAGGCCGGTTTCTTCCTCCAACAGGCGAATCTTCTTCTGGGCGCGGACCACTTCGGTTTTCACGTTGACCAGCAATTCGCTGTACTGCTTCTTGGCGCGGATGTGTTTGTCGATCCACTTCTCATTGGTCTCGTTGCCGGGGAAGGACTCTATGAATTCCTTACGTGGCATCTTGGCGCCGCGCACACACAGGCTCATCACAGAGCGCTCATGGCGACGCAGGCGTGTCAGCACGGCGCGGATATGGGAGAGCAGGGGGTCGAACTGGCGCGGAGTCAGCTTGAATGACTTGAAGATCTCGCCCAGCTTCTCCAGCTCGGCTTCGGCCTTGGCATGGTTGCGACCATGGCGGCCAACGACCCGACTGGTGACCTTGTATTGATCGTTCAGTTCACCGAAGCGAATCCTGGCTTCTTCCGGATCAGGACCGGTTGCTGCCTCATCCTCGTCATCGCTATCATCGTCATCACTATCGTTGTCGTCATCTACATCATCATCGTCGCTATTGCTATTTGTTACGTCATTGCCGCCTGCATTGGCAGGAGGGATGACTTCATCGGTCACATCCAGGTAACCGGTAATCAGGTCGCTGAGGCGACGCTCTTCGCTATCGATCAGGGCGTACTCATTGAGCACGTGCTCCACGGTGCCGGGAAACAGCGCCATGGCTTTCATCAATTCACGCAGGCCTTCTTCGATGCGCTTGGCGATAACGATCTCGCCCTCACGGGTGAGCAGTTCCACAGTGCCCATTTCGCGCATGTACATGCGCACGGGATCAGTGGTGCGGCCAGCCTCGTTCTCCACTGCGGCCAGGGCGGCAGCAGCTTCGGCAGCGGCGACCTCGTCGTCGCTGGAATCCTCATCGTCGTTGAGCAGCAGGGCATCGGCATCGGGTGCGGTTTCGAACACCTTGATGCCCATGTCGTTGATCATCTGGATGATGTCTTCTACCTGGTCCGGATCGGAAATATTTTCCGGCAGGTGGTCATTCACCTCGGCATAGGTCAGGTAACCCTGTTCCTTACCTTTGGCGATCAGAGACTTAAGACTGGATTGGGGTGCAATTAATTCGGCCATGAACTCTCATCTTCCCTGGCGCAGGTGCCAGGAATTGGGGGAATGCGTGGAAAAAAGTGAGCCGGGCATTATAGCGGCGACTTGCATACTTGTATATCGACAATGTTGCTGAAACTGACAGGGAATTAGACAGTATTTGGGCCTTCAGAGTTTGCGCGTTTGGCCGCGGAAACCCGGGTACTGGCCTCTTCCCGGAGCTGCAAAATATGCAGCTTCTTCTTTATATCTGACAATATATTGTCAACTATCTGCTTGAATTCCTGCTCTATGCCTTCCTGGGGAGTGATCTTTTCCTCCTTGAGGAGCTGGGTAAGCTGACTTCCCAGGGGTGTCGCATAGCAAGCACCAAGCAGCGTATAAGTTTCTATTTGGGGGTTGGCGTGGACTTTTTCAATGAGATCCACCAGTAGTTTGCGGTTGGGATCTTCTGCATTGCGCAGGGGGGCGAGGTCGTCTGTATTAAACGTCAGCGCTGCTTCGGGATTGCGCAGCAGCAGCTCAACGGCCTTCAGAGCCGACGACTTGCGATAGCGGGTTAACGGGGAGGCGGACTCCCGGCTGGATTGCTGGGGGCCTTGGGGATAGGGTGAATAGTGTCGGGAATACGCTTCGGGTGGCGGTGGCGCCTGGTCATGTGAAGGCATCGAGGGCGAATGCGGAGTCGGTTCCGGTTGCGTCGCCATCAGCTGGTTCAGGGATTCGCTGCTGACCCCAAGCGTGTCAGACAATTTATCCAGCATCAGCTGTGCGTATACGCCCTTGGGTAATTTGCGAATCAGTGGCTTGGCCAGGTTGCTCAGTCTCGCCTTGCCCTCGATGGAGTTGATGTCCAGCTCGGCAGAGAGCTTGTCGAAGAAAAACTGTTCGAGCGGGTCCGCGTTCGAGACGGCTTCGAGGAATTTGTCTTTGCCAACTTCTCTTATATAAGTATCCGGATCGCTACCGTCGGGCAGGAACAAGAAGCGCACCTGTCGACCGTCTTCCATCAGCGGAAGGGTAGTTTCCAGTGCTCGCCATGCGGCAGTGCGCCCGGCCTCATCGCCATCGAAGCAGAACACAACTTCCGAGACTGCGCGAAACATGCGATTGAGGTGTGTGGCACTGGTGGCTGTACCGAGTGTCGCCACCGCATTGCGCACGCCCATCTGGGCCAGGGCGATGACATCCATATAGCCTTCGACGAGCAGCAGCTTGTTGAACTTCTCACCACTGCGTTTGGATTCATACAGCCCGTACAGCTCAGAACCCTTATGGAAAACCGGGGTCTCTGGTGAATTCAAATACTTGGGTTTGTCATCACCCAGTACGCGACCACCGAAGGCGACGGTGCGGCCGCGGCTGTCGCGAATGGGGAACATGATGCGATCACGAAAGCGATCGTAGTAGCCAGACTGTTGCTTGTTGTCACCCGATTCTTGCTTGTCCTTGTTCCGCTCAATAACCATGCCGGCCTTGAGTAGCGAGCGTTGCTTTTCTGCATCGTCACCGACGCTTGCAATCAGGTTGTCCCAACCCGGAGGTGCAAATCCAAGGGCAAAGTCGCGGGCGATTTCGCCGCTGAGGCCGCGAGACTTGAGATAGTTCACCGCGGATTCTTTCTGCGGGTGCTGGCGCAACTGCTGCTGGTAAAACTTGCTGGCATTCTCCAGCACCTCCAGCAGTTTGCTATGCTCCGATTGCTTGCGCGCTTCCGCTTTCGACTCCTCCCGCGGGACCTCTAATCCTGCGTCCCTGGCCAGGATCTCAACCGCTTCCGGAAATTCCACAGAGTCGAAATTCATCACAAAGCCGATGGCATTACCGCCGGCACCACAGCCGAAGCAGTAGTAGAACTGGCGGTCTGGTTGCACGCTGAAGGAGGGTGTCTTCTCGTTGTGGAAGGGGCAGCAGGCCTGGTAGTTCTTGCCTGCTTTCTTCAGGGGGACCCGCTTGTCCACGACCTCGACGATATCGACCCGGTGCAGCAGGTCATCGATGAAGGTTTGTGGGATCAGGCCAGCCATGCAGTAGTTCTATGCAACAGGGAACGTATGCAACCTATTGTATAGGATGCCGGGAGGAAAAGGAGGAATCCGGGTAGAACGAGCTGAGATTAGCTCAATGCAGACTTAACTTTTTGGCTCACACTGCCCATGTCCGCCTTTCCGACAACTTGAGGCTTTACGAGACCCATTACCTTGCCCATGTCCTGCATGGAAGCGGCACCAGAATCGGCAACTGCCTGCTGAATGATTGCATCCACTTCCTCGTCGGTAAGAGGTTGCGGCAGGTACTCCTGGATTACGTCGATCTCGGATTGTTCCTTGTCGGCCAGTTCCTGGCGGCCACCGTCCACGTACTGCTTGATGGAGTCGCGGCGCTGCTTGACCATCTTGTCCAGGATGGAAGTAATGCGTGCATCATCAGGATCGATACGCTCGTCCACTTCGACCTTCTTGATCTCGGCAAGTATCAATCGAACAGTGCCCAGGCGCTCTTTGTCTTTCGCGCGCATGGCATCTTTCATGGCTTCGGTAAGCGTAACTTTTAGTGGACTCTCAGACATGGTGTGTCCTGAGTTAGCAGGGATGGGGACGGAATGAAAACGCCCGATTGGCATCGGGCGTTGAATTCAATTAATAGAGACGTTGAGTCTTGCGGCTCTCGCGCTGCACTTTCTTTGCGTGGCGCTTAACAGCTGCGGCGGCCTTGCGCTTGCGCACGGACGTGGGCTTTTCATAGAACTCACGCTTACGTACTTCGGCCAGAATGCCAGCTTTCTCGCAAGAACGCTTGAAGCGGCGAAGTGCCACGTCGAAAGGTTCATTTTCCTTAAGCTTTACCTGAGGCATTAGAACTCCGGTGTTTTAAATTAGGGCGCTTGTTGCGAACCCCGTAATCTTCGTTAAAACCCTTCTTGAAATGCTCACGTACTTCTCGTGTACGCTCCGCTTTCTCGAAGGTTTTTGCCTCGATTCCGGCGCTCTCACTGGCGCGCTCAGAATCGACAGAATTTCCCTCAGCTGCCCGCTAAATTGCGCGGTACAGACGATTTGAGGGTGCGTATCTTATAGATTCGCCGGCGTAATTGCAAAGAATTCGGGGCCTGTGGCGGCGCGAGCAAACAAAATTTGGGATAAATGGCGATTTTTGGCATGATTGCCGCCTGATTTTGCTTTGTGAGCATCTAAGTCATTGTAATTCAATGAAAGTTCTGGGAATTGAAACCTCTTGCGATGAGACCGGTATCGCTGTCTACGACAGTGAGCGGGGCTTGCTGGCGGATGGCCTGTACAGCCAGGTGGATATCCATGCCCGCTATGGCGGGGTGATTCCCGAACTGGCCTCCCGGGACCATATACGCAAGGCCATGCCGTTGATTCAGCAGGTGATTGCCGAGGCAGGCATCGACAAGTCTGCTATCGAAGGGGTGGCCTATACCGCTGGTCCGGGATTGATTGGCGCCTTGCTGGTTGGTGCCTCCATCGGTCGCAGCCTGGCCATGGGCCTGGGCGTTCCCGCCGTGGGAGTGCATCACATGGAAGGGCATCTGTTGGCGCCCATGCTCGAAGACGAACCGCCTGAATTTCCCTTCGTCGCTCTGCTGGTTTCCGGGGGTCATACGCAACTGGTGCGCGTGGACGGGATCGGTCGTTATCAGCTATTGGGTGAGTCTCTGGACGATGCTGCCGGCGAAGCATTCGACAAGGTCGGCAAGATGCTGGACCTGCCCTATCCGGGTGGGCCCCAAGTGGCGAAGCTGGCAGAAAAGGGCACGCCGGGCCGCTATAAATTTCCCCGACCGATGACCAATCGTCCGGGGCTGGATTTCAGCTTCAGTGGTCTGAAGACTTTTGTGCGCAACACCATCGCAGATGAGCAGGAATCAGGTCAGCTCGACGAGCAGACCCGCGCCGATATCGCCTATGCCTTCGAGGATGCGGTTGTCTCTACTCTGGCGATCAAATGCCGGCGTGCGCAGGAACACACGGGGCTCAAATCACTTATTATTGCCGGTGGCGTGAGTGCCAACCTGCGCCTGCGCGAGGTGTTGGAAGCTAACCTGGCCAAGGTGGGTGGCCAATTGTTCTATGCGCGGCAAAACCTGTGCACCGATAATGGCGCCATGATTGCCTACGCCGGTTGTCAGCGTCTGCTGGCGGGACAGCAGCAGGATCTGACGATCGAAGCGCGCCCACGCTGGAATCTGGAAACTCTGCCGGCCATCTAGCCTGCGATTCAAGGAACTGTCATGGACATCGTGTATATACGGGAACTGGAAGTCCGCACCATCATCGGCATCTATGATTGGGAGCGAGAGCAGCGCCAGGTTGTAAGTCTCGACCTGGAGATGGGATTCGATAATCGTCCCGCTGCAAGCACCGATAACATCGACCAGGCATTGGATTACAAGGCGGTGGCGAAGCGATTGATCGACTTCATCGAAGGTTCCGAATTTTTCCTCGTCGAAACACTTGCCGAGCGGGTGGCTGAAATCGTGCTCAATGAATTCCAGGTGCCCTGGCTGCGCCTGCGGCTGGGCAAGCCCGGTGCTGTGACCGGTTCGAAAGATGTGGGTGTTGTCATCGAGCGCGGCAGGAAATTGGGGTCAGAGTAAAATTTACTATGACTCTTCGAAAAACATACTTTCGCAAAGTTAATTTTACTCTGACCCCTTTATCGAGAAAGTAATAAGTGCCACTTCTCACACTCAGCATTGGCAGCAACATCGACCCGGAAGCCAATGTGCGGCTCGTGTGCAAGGTGTTAAGACGCAAGTTTCCGGGCCTCGCCCGTTCCCCCGTCTATGAGAGTGAAACCGTCGGTTTCGAAGGCGATAACTTCCTAAACCTGGTGGTTGCGACGGAGACTGATGAAACCCTGGCGGACTTGTCCGTGTATTTGAAAGCACTGGAAGATGACATGGGGCGTGATCGCAGTCAGCCTCATTTCTCATGTCGAACCATGGATGTGGATATTCTCACCTACGGTGATCTTTGTGGCGAGTTTGGTGCTGTGAAACTGCCGCGGGACGAGATTCTCCACAACGCGTTCGTCCTGCAACCACTGGCGGATTTATTGCCAGACGCAAAGCATCCGCTGACTGGGCAGAGCTATGGCGAGCTGTGGCAGGAGTTTGATAAGCCTGAGCAGAAGCTGTGGCCGATCGAGTTCGATTGGCAGGACGACGAAGCTTAATTAATGGGGTCGGAGAGATTAAAAAATAATCTCTCCGACCCCATTAATCTACAAGGATCTTCCGCCGTCTACCTTGATGGTCTCTCCGCTCACGTAGCTTGCCTCGCAGGCCAGGAAGTAGGTGGCAGCAGCGATGTCCTCCACTGTTCCCAGGTTGCCCAGGGGTATCTGCACCAGAATCTTTTCCCGCTTCTCGGCTACGGCTGAATCTTCGCTGTTTTCCAACGAAGATGGCCAGAGTATCGCGCCGGGGGAGACGGCATTGACACGCACGCTCGGGGCAAGTTCCACGGCCAGGGACTTGGTCATTGACTTCAGTCCGGATTTGGCGATGCTGTAGATGCTGTGATTGGGCAGGGTCTTGTCTGCCAATGCATCGACGATGTTGACGATAGCACCTGCGCGCGCCTGGAGTTCTGGCGCCAGGGCCTGGCAGAGAAAGTAAGCGCCGCGCAGATTGCTGTCGATCAGCGCATCCCAGTCCGATTGGGTCGCATCTTCTAATGGTGTCGGATAGAAAGCAGACGCGTTGTTTACCAGCACATCGATGCGATCGAAACACAGCAGGCTCTGCTTGGCGAGGATCGCGACCTGCTCTTTGTCGCCAAGATCGGCAGACAACATCATTGCGGAATCGGGCCGATTTGCATTCAGCTCTTTGACAACAGCGGAGGCTTGTATGGAAGAGCGATGGAAGTGAATGATGACGCGAAAGCCCTTGCCGTGAAAGTACCTGGCAATCGCCGCACCGATCCGTTTCGCGGCGCCTGTAACGAGAACAACTCTCTGGTCACTCATCGCGTAATCTCACGACAGTTTGCTTTACGATCTCGAGGCGTGCCCTGGAGATGATCTCCCTGGCATCACCGCCACCGGCTTCTGCGATGATCTTGCCGCTGTCCATGGCCAGCAGGGCATCAAGTACTGCCTGCAGGTAATCCCGCTGGGGATATTCCCGTGTTTCCAATCCTGTTCGGCCGCGCGCGTCCGCCTCGCAGGCAGCGAGAAATTTTTGCAAGCGTTCTGGTCGACGAATAGCGTCGAGCCTCTCCATTAATTCCAGCAGGGTATTGGGTCTCAGTTCCTGTACCCGATGCAGCTTGGTGTGATGCTCACAGACCAGCCGCGACAGTGCTGAGTATTCTTTCGGTACCGGCAGTCGTGCCTCGATGTCAGCGAGCAGAGAGAGGCCAGCCTTCTCGTGTCCAATATGACTTGGCCACTTGTCCCTGGGCGTCAACCCTTTGCCAACATCGTGTACCAGCGTGGCATAACGCACCGTCGGATCATCGCTCAGCTTGCAGGCCTGTTGCAGGCAGAGCAGGATGTGTTCTCCGGTATCGATCTCAGGATGATATTTCTCTGGCTGGGGCACACCAAACAGCCGATTCACTTCGGGCAGCACTACTTCGAGGGCGCCGCACGCGCGCAGCACCTTGATAAATTCTTCTGGATTCTTGTAAGAAAGCGCCAGCTCGAACTCTTTCCAGACACGCTCCGGGGTCAGTTCCTGCAGTTCTCCGTCTTCGACAACTTGCTTCATCAGCTGAATGGTCGGCTCGACAACACTGAAGCCCTTGCTGGCAAAACGTGCGGCGAAGCGGGCGACGCGCAGGACGCGTAACGGGTCCTCGGTGAAGGCATCCGACGTATGGCGTATGTGGCCATTTTCCAGGTCTTTGGTGCCGCCATAGGGATCGATTATCTCTCCATCGAGAGTCTCGGCGATGGCGTTGATGGTAAGGTCACGACGCACCAGGTCTTCTTCCAGGGTCACACTGGTCGAGCTGTCGAACGCGAATCCGCGATGGCCGGGTCCGATCTTGCGTTCGGTGCGGGCCAGCGCGTATTCCTCTTTAGTTTCCGGATGAAGGAACACCGGGAAATCCTTGCCTACCTGCCTGAAGCCCTTGGCGAGCATGTCTTCTGCAGTTGCACCGACCACGACCCAGTCCCGATCTTTAACCGGTAAGCCAAGTAATTTGTCGCGTACGGCGCCGCCAACGAGGTAGGTTTTCATCTGGTAAGTGTTGCTGGTAGTAGTTGCTACTGGGAAACAGAAAAGTTGCGCTTGTCTTCCAGTCGCATCATGGTGAGAGAACGTCCCCACACGTAACCGGTGTCGAGGGCGTATACATGAGGCCTGCCCGTGTATCCCTCTAATGCAGCCCAGTGTCCGAACAGAATTGTAGCTTCCGTGGTGATTTTTTCATACTCGAACCAGGGCTTGAATCCGGCCGGTGCGGCGCATAGTCCTTCCTTGACATCAAGATCCAGCGATCCGATGTCATCACAGAAGCGCACGCGGGTGAGATAGTTGGTAATGGTGCGCAGACGATCCTGTCCCTGCACCTTGTCAAACCAGCGAATCGGGCGATCACCATACATGTGGGTGAGATATTCCTTGTAGTCGGGCCCCTGCAATGCGTGTTCAACTTCCGCCGCGAGATCGAGGGTGCGCTGCAGGCTCCAGCGTGGCGCAACACCCGCATGAATCACTAAAAAGTCTTCCAGGCCTTCATTGGTGCGCAGCGCTTCATGATGGGCAAGCGGTTTGAAGCGCAGCCACTCGGCAAGTTCTGCGCAATCGGGCGCTTCCAATAGTTCATCGAGAGTATCCTTGCCCCGTGCTGGCGCGCAGCCGTAGTGAATCGCCAGAAAGTGCAGGTCGTGATTACCCAGTACCGTACTGAAGGAGTCATCCATGTCGCGCAGGAAGCGCAGGGTATCCAGTGAGCGCTTGCCGCGATTGACTACGTCACCCACGGACCAGAGCTTGTCCTTGCCGGGTTTGAAGTCCACCTGCTTTAGCAATTTTTTCAGTGGCTTGTAACAGCCCTGAATGTCACCTATAGCATAAGTGCTCATGGGAATGATTCGGGATTAATGGATCGCTGCAAAAAGGCCGCAGTATAGCACTGCTGTTTTGCAAATACGGCGTGTGCTAGCCCAACTAGTGGATTGTGTGAGGAGGTGCGAGCAGGAATGCAGGAATTGCCGTTTTGAACGTTTCACCGTTAGCAGCCAACATTTCATAACTGCCCTGCATGGTGCCGATTTCGGTACCGATCACTGCACCACTGGTGTATTGAAACGACTGGCCTGGAGGTATTTCCGGTTGCAAGCCGACAACGCCTTCGCCGATTACTTCTTCCACGCGATTGTTGTCATCGGTGATGCGCCAGTGACGGTTCAATAGCTTGACTGGCTCGGCGCCCCGGTTAGTGATGTCGATGGTGTAGGCAAACGCATAGCGTTCTCTCGCAGGATCGGAATGTTCCTGGAGATACTGGGTGTTTACTGCGATCTCGATCGTGTCAGTTTCTTTTGCCATGTTTTGGCTCCGCTCGCCTTGTCTCTGTGCTGAGACTCTCAGCCTTGCTCGCTGAATACGTCGCTGATGCGGACGAAGTCAGCCAGGCCAATGTTCTCCGGGCGCTGCCCCAGATCAATCTGCAGTTGCGCCAGACTCTCTATAGACATGAGGTTGCCGAGGCTGTTTTTCAAGGTCTTGCGGCGCTGGTTAAAAGCCGTTCGTATCACGGTCTGCAGCGCCTCTACGTCCTTCGCTGTCACCGGAAATTCTACGTGCGGGATCAGGCGTACGATAGCCGAACTCACCTTCGGTTTCGGTGTGAAGGCGGCAGAAGGCACGTTAAACAGGTGTTCGATCCTGCAGTAATACTGCGCCATCAGCCCGAGGCGGCCGTAGTTCTTGTCGCCGGGTTGCGCGGCCAGGCGTTGCACAACCTCCAGTTGCAGCATGAAGGTCATGTCCTGGATCAGGCGGTGATTTTTCAACAAGTGGAACATCACCGGTGTGGAAATGTTGTAGGGCAGGTTGCCAATCACCCGCAAGCGTTGATCTGATCCATTGGCTGGCAGCAGGCTTGGTAAATCGAATTTGAGAATATCCTGCTGATGAATAGAGACATTGTCAGCATGCCTGAACTCTTCCTGCAGGAAAGCAGCAAGATCACGGTCCAGCTCTACGCAATCGAGTCGCGCCTGGCTGGCGGCGAGAGGATGAGTCAGCGCTCCCTGTCCCGGTCCAACTTCCAACAGATGGTCGCCAGCCTCGGGATCGATAGCGTCGATAATCCGATCGATCACCTGCTGGTCATGGAGGAAATTCTGCCCAAAGCGTTTGCGGGCCTGGTGCGGTTGTCCGTTCGCCATGCGAACGGGAGAGGAACGACGGCTCATGAATTTGTGCTGTGCTCAACCATTTCGATTGCGGTTTCGATTGCATTGTACAGGCTGCCGGCATCCGCCTCGCCGCTGCCGGCAAGATCAAGCGCAGTGCCGTGATCGACTGAAGTGCGAATAATCGGCAGGCCGAGGGTGATGTTGCTGGCCCGGCCAAAGCCTTTGTACTTGAGTACCGGTAGACCCTGGTCGTGATACATGGCAAGCACCGCATCGGCATTTTGCAGATACTTGTCAGTAAACAGGGTATCCGCTGGAAGAGGGCCTTGCAGCTGCATGCCTTGTTCTCGCAGTTGTTCCAGTACGGGTTCGATCACCTCGATCTCTTCGCTGCCCAAGTGGCCACCTTCTCCGGCGTGGGGGTTAAGGCCACACACCAGGATGCGTGGCTCCGCGATGCCGAACTTGTGTTGCAGATCCTGGTGCAGAATCTGAATCACTTCGGTCAGCGACCTTTTAGTGATGGCACCTGGCACCTCTTGAAGGGGCAGGTGAGTGGTGGCCAGGGCAACGCGCAGCCCTTCGGTAGCGAGCATCATCACCGTCAATTCTTGCTGACATTGGTCGGCGAGAAATTCGGTATGCCCGGTGAATGCGAAACCCCCTTCATTGATGTTGCCCTTGTGCACAGGCCCGGTGACCAGCGCATCGAGTTTGCCCTGCTGCACCATTTCGGTTGCAGTTGCCAGACATTCGAGCACATAGCTGGCATTGGCAGAGTTCAGCTTGCCGGTCTGGGTGGGTGTGGGTAGGGGAACATTATGGATATAGAGCTCGGTGGCCGCTGAAGGCATGGGCTCAGATTCTGCATCGAATTCAATCAGGCTCAGTGGCAGCCCCAGTTCGTCGGCGCGGTTTGCCAGCAACATGGCATTGGCGACGATAACCAGCTGGGTATTGTTAGGGGGTTGTTGCGCCAGCGCAATACACAGGTCCGGACCGACGCCAGCCGGTTCGCCTGGTGTAATGGCAATTCGATAAACCACGATTTACTCCGGGGAGGGTTATTCGGAGAAGCTTATTCTATGAGTTCGACGAAGGCTTCTTCCCGAATCTCAATCAACCAGTTTTGCAATTCCAGGTCGTACTTGCGAGCACGCAGTGTATTGAATGCCTGGCTGCGGGTATAGTCCTGGCTCAGGTCGGTTTCCCTGCGCCCCAGTACCTCGGCGATGTGCCAACCCATCTGGGTGCGGAAGGGCTCGCTGATTTCACCTTCTTCCAATTCGTTGATTACCGCCTCCATCTCGATAGGCATGCCGCCTTCGGAGACCCAGTCCAGATCACCACCTGCTACAACGGAGCTGGCATCATCAGAATTCTGTCGCGCGATAGAAGCGAAGTCTTCTCCCTCTTCCACGATGCGGGTGCGCAATTCGTTAATCAGCTCGATAGTCTGTTGCTCATCACGAATCTCATTGGGTGACAGCATGATGTGGCGAATATTGGTTTGCTTGACGATCTGTTCGGTGCCGCCACGCTTATCCCGGAGCTGAACGATGTGATAGCCATTACCTGCCTCAATAGGCCCGACCACCTCGCCGACAGCTAGCGGCTCTACCGCGTTGGAAAACAGCGTTGGCAGTTGATCCAGCTTGCGCCAGGCGAAGTTGGTACCATCGATAGGGAAGACACCCGACTGCACAGCTTCGGTTCGTGTCTGCGCGATGGACTGGCCTTCTTCCAGCTTGGCCACCATGTCGGCAGCGAAAGCCAGTTTCGCGCGTTTAACCTGGTCGGTATCGGTAGCGGTCAAGGGTACGAGGATATGGTCAATCAGATAGTCTGCAGCAACGACTTCCTGCCCCATTTCCGAGTTGAGGAAATTATCGATTTCCTGTTCAGTGACATGGATGCGCGAATTCACCGCGCCTCGTTGCAGCTCCTGCAGGGTGAGTTGCTGGCGCACCGCCTCTCGGGTACGCAGGTACACGCCTTGCTGTTCCAGCACCTGAACGTACTGCTCGAAGGACATGCCATTGTCCTGCGCCATGTTGCCCAGCACCTGGTTGATGGTGTCGTCGTCGTAGCGAATGCTGGCACGTTCGGCAAACTGCATCTGGATGTTTTCCAGAATCAGGGTCTCGAGAATTTCTTCGCGCAGCTGGTTTTCCGGTGGCAGCTCCTGGCCAGCGGCTTCTGCAGAGCGACGGATATCATTCATACGCCCGAGCAGTTCACTCTGTAACACCACGTCACGATCGACGATGGCAACAATCTTGTCTAGTAGCACGCGCTGTTGCGCCTGGGCCGGCGCAGACACGCAGAAGCTCACCACGCTGGCGAGCAGGAGTGCCAGGGTGGTGACTTTGTGTTGTTTCCTGATGCTTAGCATACTCATTGATCTTCTCGATCTACCGAATCTTTGAATCCCCAGATACCGTCCTGTAACAGGTTGCTGATACCGCCGCCGGTGAGATTGCCCAGTCCTTCCAGGGTAATCTGCACGAAAACACCGCGATTGGGCTCGATATTAGGGACAAAGAGCTCGTTCTCGTCAACCCATTCTCGACCAATCAACCGGATCGTGGCACAGCAATTACTCCATTCGACACCTGCGAAGCTCTCCAGGTTCCGATCATTGCTGTGATCGTAGTTCCAGCGGGCCAGTAGTTTCCAACTGTCGGTGACTGGCCAGATGCCCGAGACATCTGTCTGCTTGATGCGCGAGTCGATCCCGGCCGGCAATATAAGGAAGGGAGAGTTTACCAGACTCCGGTAGCGGTAGGAGACATTGAACAGGTGGTTGTTGTCCCGATGGTAGCGGAGCTGGAAGCTGCCTTCGTTGATCTCCTCCCTGTCCTCATCCCACTGCACGTCTGAATTGAGGCGCCAGTTGGAGCCCAGGGACAGGCTCAGCTCCCCCGCGATCGCAGATTTTTCGCTGGTCTGCGAATAGCGCGGCACCCAGCTCTGCAGCGGGCTGTTCAGGCTCACCTGCCGGTCGGAGAAGTACTTGATTTGTCCCAGGCTGACCCGTGCCCGTTCCCGTCCGCTGCTATCCAGGAATCGGCTGGTCAGGGCGAGGGAAACCTGGTCGGCATCGGTGATGCGATCGCCGCCGCTGAAACGGTCTTCGCGAAACAGTTGCATGAAATTGAAATTCAGCTCAGAGGTATCGAACAGGGGCAAGCTGCTCTGGTCGGCAAATTCGCTGTACAGGTAGAACACCCTGGGTTCCAGGGTCTGGGTGCTGCCGTTACTGCTGCGGCGTTCGAAGATGAGCCCACTGTCGAAGCTATATACACCGACACCGAAATCGGGATCATCCAGCGTGCCCTGGGCCTGGTTCGTCAGGGAGTAGGCCACATGTTTGTAACTGGCATTGGTGCGTACAAACCAGCCCGGCTCTTCCACCGACCAGGCTAGCGTGGGTTCCAGGTTTACCCGTTGACCGGAAACCAGGGCCCCGTTTTCGATCTGTTCCATGGTCAACAGGCTTTCATCCAGCGTGCGATCGAAAGCGGTGGCTTCCCCGCGCAGGGAGATGCGGAAACCTGCGGGCAGGTAAGTGCCGGTTTCAAAATTTAGCTGCGGCAAGCGATCGAAGGGCCGGGTTAGCGTTGCAGTGTTGATGAAGGGGTCGATGATCTCCAGCCGCTGCACATTGAGTCCGGCAGACAAGTAGTCAGACCTGAAGTTGAGCTGTCCCTGGCGGTTGAGGTGGGTGCGATTGACCACGTTGAGGCCACTTCCACCCAGGTCATAAAAGTAGTCATCGTCACTGACCGCATTGTAGTCAACGAAGGTAGACCAGTTGCTGCCCAGGTTGCCGGTATGCTGGAGGCCAACGAACCAGCGATTCTCCACCGGCGGCGAATCGGAGCCCGGGATGTCTTTGCTCAGGGGATCATACTGATCGTCGCCAGGCAGATGAGTGAGCTGCAGGGTATTCATTGACCAGTTTGCCAGATAGCGGAATTCGGCCCCGAGCATGGCGCCGCGATCGGACAGCAATCTGGGTGACAGAGTCGCGTCGTAGTGAGGCGCCAGGTTGAAGTAATAAGGTAGTTCGAAATCAAAGCCGCCGGTGCGCGTGGAACCCACGCTTGGCGGCAGGAATCCTGACACGCGCGCATCCCCCAGTGGGAAGGGCAGGGTTCCCGGGTAGTAAAAGATCGGTACATTACCGAGGCGGATGCTGGCCTTCCGCGCGTAGCCGCGGCCCATTTCCTGATCGAGAATGATGCTGTCGGCGCGCAACACCCAGAATTCATTCTCCGGCTCGCAGCGGCTGAATTCTCCGTTCTCTATGGTTACCAGGCCTGACTCGCTGTTGTAGACAATGCTGTCAGCATCGCCATGGGCGCCGTAATCGTGCAGGACATACTCCGCCGACTCGATGCGATTCACCCGTTCATCGCTGTCGATGAATGCGCTGTTGCCTTGCAATAGCAGGCCTAGTTCACGAAAGGTGATGTTGCCATCCATGAGGATGGTGTTGTTACCGCGATCAATACTGGTGCTGTCATCGTTCTGAATAGTGCGTGAGCCCTGTTGCACGACGACATCACCGTCAATGCTGACCAGGTTCTGATTGATCTGGCTGAATCCACCGGATGCGAGGAATAGCGTTTCACTGCTGTCAGGATCTCCGGGGATCACCGGCATCTCCTGCAGGGGGTCGATGAAAGCGCCGCAACAATTATCGGGCAGTGCCGCCCTTTGTTCTGCGGTCATGGATTCCTCCGGCTCCCAGTCCAGCGGGAATCGCGATTCTGGTGCCCGAATCTGAATCCCCGGCTCAACCTGTGCCGCGCTCGCCGTCGGCGATTCAATCGTATCGTCTGCTATTTCCGGTTCAGCTTCGGTTTCTGGTTCCGTTGGCGCAGCGGGCTCTGGTGCTGATGTCGGGTCTGGCACTGGTCCCGGGAGAACCGCATTGTCGCTGTTGTACTGATCGGGCCGGTCGGCGGTGTTGGGGAGTGATGAGCCGTCGCTGGATTCACAGATCCAGCCATCGCCGGCATCATTGGGCCGACAGCTATACTGGGTTAATTGCCCTGAAACCTCGCCGGAAAGCAAGACCAGCAAGATCGCGCAACACAGGGAACCGATTGAGCCAGCTCTGATTACCGGGCCTGGAATCAGGCTATTTTTTTGTGGGGGAGTTGTAGCAGGGCTGATGCAGCGGGTAGTGTTGTGGCAATGAGTAAACAAATTGGGTGACAAACCGATTAATCAGTGGGGCGCTGCTTGAAAAAAGCGGCGTAATCGCCAGTCATGATGGCCCGTATGACCGGTTCGATAATAATAGATTGGGCATGGATTTCATAGCTGCCCGCTTTCTCTTGATGCAGGATAGATGACGAATAATCGCGAACAAATGTTACGGCAATGGGTGGAGGAAATTCTCTCCGCCAATGCTGGTTCGATCACTCTCAATATAGTGAGTGGTGAT
>Ga0181579_10002041_pt1 | contig 16445 bp, 28 predicted proteins | sample 071ome_24_FD_132996 | JGI IMG/M metagenome (GOLD analysis project Ga0181579, IMG submission 132996) | Coastal salt marsh microbial communities from the Groves Creek Marsh, Skidaway Island, Georgia - 071402CT metaG (megahit assembly) | ecosystem: Environmental > Aquatic > Marine > Intertidal... | reverse complement strand
GACACCTTTTGACGCTATTATGATTGCAGAGGGCGCTGTTGCCGCCGATAGTGAAGAACAATATATACAGGCTTGGCAGTTTTTGATTGATACTGGGACTGCATGGTCACTGCAGGGATGGTTCGGAAGAACTGCTATGTCAATGATCGAACAAGGTCTTTGCACTATCGAAGAAGACAGCACAGAAAGTCAGGAAACAGAATTTTGCGACGCTTGTGAATGTACGCCCTGCGACTGCAATTGGGGAACCGATGAGTAAGAAACAGAAGGACAAGAAATCAGGTGATAATTGCGTTGATCTTTTAGATAGGGAAAAAGAGAAACAGAAAATAAAGCCTCCATCAAAATACAAGGTAGTCTTTCATAATGATGATTACACACCAATGGACTTTGTTGTCATTACACTGGTTGTAGTTTTCAATAAGTCTCCTACGGATGCATACCAGATTATGATGAACGTTCATGAAAAGGGTAGAGGTATTGCTGGAGGACCTTACTCAAAAGAAATCGCAGAAACAAAGGCAAACAAAGCCATGGCTTTTGCTAGGGCTGAAGGCCATCCACTTAAAGCTACGTTCGAGAAAGAATGATGATGGAAATAGCAGAGATACAGACGATGTCGCCAAACCGGTTAATTTCCTGGTTTATGATGGGAAGTTATGCTTACTATGATTTAGGGAAACCTGTAATGGAAGATGTCAGTTTCGACTATCTTGTACAAAGATTAAAAGAGTGTTATGATGAAGCAGATCATCCACACAAAAAACATATTACAAAAGAGCACTTAGAGGCTGGTACAGGTTATGATATACATTACCCCTTGATGGTCAAAGGTGCAACTATACACTACCTAAAGGAGAGTGGACTATGGAACTTATACTTGGATCAATGATATTTGTAGGGACTTTTGTTTTTGCATGGTATTGGGTTTGTGAAAAAATGGGATGGATAGAATGAATTGGTTAGCTAGCAAACAACTTTCTTTGGCTTGTTTTATTCTAAACTGTATCTTTGCATATTCCGCATACGTTGCCGGAGACTTGATGTGGTTTATCTTCAGTGTCCTTCTGGGGGCTATCTGCTTTTACAACTATAAAACTTACGGGAGTTAAAATGAAAATTATCAAAAAAGTTTGGGAATGGATTTCGAAACATTCGGTACCAATCATCATAGGACTGATTGTTTTTCTTTATTCTTGGGCAAATGTGCAAGCTCAAAAAATTAAAAATGATCAGCAGGACGCCGACTTTAAGTGTCAGACTCTGTGTTTCCCACAACAGCACGAGTACTTATTTGCTGGTGAAGTAGGTTCATGCTGGTGCTATTCTAATTCAGATGAATTAAAGAGGTACAAGGAATAACATGTTTATTTTCGTTGGACATGTTCAAAGCAGAGAACCCTAATAATTATTTCTGTCTAACAGGAGATAGTTATGGCTGCAATTACAAAAGATGATATTTGGAAGGTTTTTTCACTATTGATGTCCGTTCTCGTTCTTCCTTTGGCTGGATGGGTATGGAATACAAACATTAAGGTTGCTGAGTTAGAGAATGACTTGGGCGACGCAGAACAGGTAATAAGCGTGCTCGAAAAAAAGATCGCGAGCTCGGACGACAACGCGAAGAACATTATCGGGATCGAAAAGGATATCGAATACATGAAAGGCTCTCTCGGTCGGATCGAGCAGATGGTGACATCGAGATGAGTAGCGTAATGTTTATGGCTTTGGTGGCAACGACTATAGCAAGTGAGCCCACTGATGATCTTAAAAGAGACATGAAAGCTCTAGAAATATTTCTGCAGGATCAGGAAGATCACAAGGAATATTGTCCTAGTCTAAAGTGGGAACAGCCAGGTATAGAAGTCTACAAAGAAGAACTTAAATCACAGCTCCCCAAGGAGTGTAAGGAGAAGTAGTGTATTACGTTTATATTGTTGAATGTGCAGATGGATCACTTTATACTGGGATCACGACAGACGTTGAGAGAAGAATCCTGGAACACAATTATTCTTTTAGGTCTGCAAAATACACCAGATCTAGACGGCCGGTCCATCTTGTTTATTCAGCAAAAGTCGGATCTAGATCAGAAGCATCGAAAGAAGAGCGCAGAATTAAAAAACTGACTCGAGCAAAAAAACTGGAAATTATTTCTATACAAGCCGAAGATAATCTATAATATTCCTTAGTTCTAGTTCAAAGGAGAAATTATGAAAAAATCAATTATTTGGCTGATAGACATAGATGGTACTGTCTGCGAAGACATTCCAAACGAAGAATCTTATCGTTTTAGAACGGCACTACCTTTGCCCGGGTCTCTTGAAAAAGTGCAAGAGCTTTACGATAGAGGAGACCGAGTCACTTTTTTTACTTCGAGAACATCGGATCACGCAGAAGACACCGAGTACTGGCTTCGTAAGCACGGATTTCCGTATGAGTCAGTGTGCTATAACAAACCACGAATCAACGAAGGTGAGGCGTATCACTGGGTAGACAACAAATCGGTATTCGCGTCCCATCTTCCAGAAGGCCTCAGATAAATAATTTGAACACTTAAGCATTGAAGGTTATTATTAGTTCATGCCTGAGTGGTGAAATTGGTAAACACATCAGACTTAAAATCTGACGACTGCAAAGTCTTGCCGGTTCAAGTCCGGCCTCAGGTACCACTAATAAGGAGATACCATCATGAAAAACATAACCACAAAAGAATTCGACCAAGCTGTAAAGTCGAATACAAATGTAGTCATTCAGTTTTCGGCGGCCTGGTGTGGTCCCTGTAAGACGATGACTCCCATTTTAGACGAGTTTGCAACCTCAAGAGAAGATGTCACAGCTTTTAAAGTGGACATTGGTGAGGAAACAGACTTGGCAACCAAGTTTAACGTAAGATCGATCCCTACTTTGATTTTCTTTCAGAATGGAGAAATGACAAAACAAAAGGTTGGTTTGATCCAAGCCAACCATCTGAATGATTTTATCGTTTAATTTTATACAAACTAAAAAAACTTTATATATTCTACGAGCTAACAAGAAGGAGGAAACATGAACTTGTTACTTTTGGCGCTGATTGCCTGTGGCGGAGACGCAACTGAGCAAAAAGCAGAAACTACCGAAGTCCAAGCAACGGAAGACGTTGCGACACCCGAGACAAAGGAGGTTTCAAAGAAAACAGTCGAAGCCAACGCTGAGACAAAAACACCAGCGTCTGACGAAGAAACAACTGAAACCACTGATCAGACTGTGACAAACGAAGAAAAAACCACAACTGAGGAGTAAAAAATGTTGATGATTCTTTTGAGTAGTATATTTATTGCCTGCGGAGACAAGGATGAGGACACCGCTGTTGAAGAGACAGAGGTAACTGATTCTGCAGAGCAGACTCCAGAAGATACCGGTGCAGCTGAGGATCCAGAAGAAGAAACTGAAGAAGGTTCTGAAGAAAGTACTGGTGAGGAGTAGATAGTCTTAGACTTTTAGAAGTCGAACCCAGAAATATAACCCCCACACAAAAAACCAACAAAGGTAGAGTCCCCACAAGCTCTACCTTTTTTTTATAAATTTTTATTTTTTTGGATACTATTTATTATATGAACAACAATCCTTGGGAATTTATGGTTTTACTTACATTTTTACTATCCTGCGCCAGCGACATAGCGATTATAACAACGGAAAAACAGCCTGACGATACGGCTGAGTCAATCGGGATAAGCGAACCTTCGGATGATCCATGGAACCCAGATACTGGTACTTCAGACTCTACGATGACTGAACTGACCATAGGTTTCGCAGAGATGTCCTTGACTCAAATTGCATGTCCAGCTTGTATGGGAGTTTCAAACGAATTTGATATTTTTGCTTCTTTAAAACTTCATCAGCCAACATCCGGTGGATACAGTGATTGGTTAACCCCTGTGGGAACTTGCGTGACTCAAGAGCTTGGTAGTTATGTGAGTTCAACTCCTTTAGACGTAGCAGGTACCGTGTCTTTTAATTCTATCCAACTCTATCCCTCGGGCCCTGCGGAGTGGTCAAACACCGGCATTCTTGAATATCAGATCCCTAGAAGGACACCGATCACGATTGGCTCAGATGCTGGAATAATAACTAACGCATTTGAAACCTTGGAAGGTTTTGATGACATTCAACCTTGGGAACTGAGGTATGTTGATCCTTCCTATGCTTTTGCTGCCGTTGTTTCAAAACAGGGTACAACTTTTACCTGGTATCCTGTAATTTCTGATGCGCAGTTTGAAATCTTGATAGCCGTGTATTCTCCAGACGGAGCTCAGTTGCTGGGAATGGTTTCCTGTATGGAAAACGACGTTGGTTATCTGACCGTGCCAGGAAGCTACTTTCAGTCATATCAGACCTGGTCTTTAACGGCGATATATTTAACGAGGCACAGGACGGGCAGAGTTCCTGCGCCTGATTTCAACGGGTATCTTGAATCCCATCAAACTTGGACAGTACTTGGTACAGGACACATAGAGTAAGGAGTCAATCATGTTCTCATCGCCAATGGATAAAGCTTTCTTTTCAGACATGCTAGCAAACGGAATTCCGGTCAAGGAAGAAACCGATATGTTAAGCTTGTTTGAGGAGTTTGAAAAGGCATCGGAAACCCTGGATTTCTTTGACATTGATTTTGCTAATCAATCATTACTTTTTTCTGAAAGAAATGGTCCGGCTGTTATTGCAGTCAGAAAAGAATATTCTGATGGTGTTTATAAGCTTCTGTTTTTTACCGGTGATTTAGATGCATCGATGGAATACGCTCAGCTGATCGGCAAGATACTTTATCTCATGGTATCCTTTTGCATTGAACTGAAAGTCTTTGAGATGCTTGAACCATTGACATCGAATAACACCGACGAGGAGTTTGATTTTGAGTCCGATTTTGTGTAACACATATAATCCGGGCGACATGCTCGTTTGGAAGGAAGAGTTTGCTCTTTCTGAAATACCACAAAATAGAAGGGTTTTCCTTGTAGTTGAACAAAGACAAGAGACGTTGTTGGTTCTAGTCGCAGGGAAGCTAAAAGAGATAAATGATGCTCTAATTCCTTTTTTGTCTTCCTATTCCACAAAACCTTAAGATCATCTCATAATTAGTTATATTATATATGAACCTATGCAAAGGAGATCATTATGGGTGGAGCAGGTGGCCACATGGCCCATCTTCATGAGAACACATGGCTAACATTCTCAGAAATTAAATCTTTCTTAACACAAGTTGCCTCGGGTGAGATGTCGCCTATAGAAAAAGTAGATGGGCAGAATATTCATTTTCGCTGGACTCCTAACGGGATTATGTGTGCTCGTAATGACGGCCATATTAAAAAAGGTGGCATACCTGAATCGGAGTATCGAGCTGGTTGGGCTGGACATCCTGCCGAGGATGCTTTTATTAAGGGTTTTGAAAAAATAAAATCTGCTGTTGAAAATTTAAGCGAGGCTGGAAAACAAGCCTTCATGGCATCCCAGCCTGGCTCGTACCGATTTTGCAACTGCGAGATCATGTATCCTAAAAACGAAAACCTAATTATGTATGACGGCAACTATGTTGTTCTTCATAACCTGAAAGAACTGGCCATTATCGACAACAAGGTAGTACAGACCGAGATATTCATGGTTGGCGATGCAGAGTTTGACTCCGTTGTATCTTCGTTAGAGGACGCCGAAAAATCTGCTGATGCCGAAGAATGGCAGTTGTTCGGTCCAAAGTTTGTAAAACTAAAAAACATCGCCGATGGTAAAATAGCTTCCGAAGCCATTGCGGCTATTGACGCGATAGGTTATTCTGACGATCAAAAAATATTTCAAATGGTTGAAGATAAACTTATGAGCGAGTTGGGTTCCGCGGGCATATCTCAAGAAAAATTAGGCGCACTTATAAAGCGTATTGAGATGATTTCACAAGGAGCAAAAACTGGTGATCTTCCCAATCTTAATCAAATAAAGAAAGGCCTGACCAAAGAACAGAAGTCACTCATAGGCAATTACGGAAGTGTTACGAAAGCTAAGAAATTCATCGGCTTGGCAACAGTACCTGTCGCAAGAGCTATTTCAGATTTTGCTATTGAAGTATTGAGAGGACTCGAATCATTCTTTGTTACCGAGAATGATGCCGAGATCGCTAGGCTTCGTCAAGAGTTGCAGAATTCAATCGAAAAACTTCAGGCTTACAAAGGTGATGACTCTGCAAAGTATGGAGAGATGCTAGAAAAGCAACTAGAAAAACTAGGGCCCATTGAAAATATAGCCTCGACCCTTGAGGGAATTATCTTTGAGTATCCACCGGGTTCAAAAAGCCTTGTTAAATTTACCGGTTCTTTTGCCATGGCTAACCAGATCATAGGCCGAGCAAAAAGAATGCCTGATGAACAGCCGTCCTCTGAAACTCTCGACGCTAGTGACGTGTTTGAAAATTTTAATTATTCTCTAAAGGAGTTAGACATGATTTATGAAGCCATCGGAGCTCAGCCTTTTGATTCAGTTGCAATTATTGGCGGAGCATTTAAGCCACCACACCTAGGTCATCTTTCCATGGTCGACCACTATGCTTCTTTAGCAGACAAAGTGATCGTTTATATTTCAGACCCAAAAAGTGCAAAGTCCCAAAGAGCGATCGGCGGAAACCCTGTGACCGCAGACACTTCAAGAAACCTCTGGGAACTTTTAGTTGGAGGTCGATCAAATGTCGAAATTAAAGTTAGCACAGCTCCAAGCCCAATTACAATCGCTTACGATTCAGTCATGCCTCCAAACCCAAAGACTGGCCACCCAGGCACTCCTTATGAACCGGGAACAACGGTGTATCTTGGAGCTAGCGTAAAAGGAAACGATATTCAGAGATTCGCGGGGGCTGTGAAGAAAGCAAGTCCGGACATTAACGTTCCTGATCCGTCCGCTAATGCCGCACCAGCTGCGGTACTTCCAAATCAGTATATGGAAAAACTTAGTACAAGTAAGTACGCTTCCATGATACCGTCAGTCGTTAAAGGTAAAGATCCAAAGGATTTTTCTGCTTCAGAGTTTCGTTTTCTTCTAGAACAGGCTCAGACAGATCCCGTCGCGAAAGACTTGGCCGGCTATTTTGTTGGTCATGACAAGATTGATTCATTTATGTCAATCCTAGGTTTGAGCAGTATCAAAGAGTCTAAGGTTTTTTCAAGATATAGTTTGAAAAGATATCTTTTATAGCCTTATACATTCTTCTTCTTCTTGTTAATATTTCTTTACCTAACAAAGGAGTTAACATGAAAGACGATCTAGCAAAGTTTATCGAAAGATGGCTAGCCATTGAATCAGAGCTAGCGCTTCTTAGAGAAGACAAGAAGAATTTATTGGATGAATACAAAGAACAGTTTAAGCCTGTAGTTATTCGCGAAGCGATTAGGCAGGCTAAACTACGCACAAAAATGGGGGATGATGTGGCAATCTTGGATGATTTAGTCGCAGCATTAGATGGTAAGTTACACTAGGGGTTCTCATGGCGGTTTATAGAAGAAATTATCCACCAAACGTTCTTACCGAGATGGCGGTCGATCGTAAGGAAGGTGAGTTGAACAGTCACGGCGTTTTATGTACTTATACCGGTGACCACACAGGAAGATCTCCCAACGCAAAGTATATTGTGAAAGACTCTATCACAGCAGACGCTGTTGATTGGAACGAAAACAATATGATGCTTGAATCAGAATATAAAGAGATATCAGATAAGTTTGAGTTTTATCGACGATATCGAGAAACGTTTAGCCAAGACGTATACGCGGTTAGAGATGAAAATTTTCGCATGTCTGTTCGTGTGATCAACGAATTTGCAAAGCATAATCTGTTTGCAAGAAACATGTTCATCCCTGCGAAAGAAGATAACTTCGAGCCCGAGTGGGAAGTATTACATTTTCCAACAATCATGGAAGAACCAAGGGTAATTATCTCTTTCGAAAACAAAAAGATACTGATCTCTGGCACTTTGTACGCAGGAGAAATCAAAAAATCAGTTTTTACGGTACTCAATTTTAACTTTATGGACCATGGTCTACCGATGCACTGTTCCGTCAACGTTGATGAGAACCGATCAAATCCAGCAATCTTCTTCGGCCTTTCAGGAACCGGTAAGACCACCCTTAGTGCAGACACAAACAGAATCCTAATTGGGGATGATGAACATGGCTGGTCAAAAAATGGTTTGACAAACTTTGAAGGTGGATGTTACGCGAAAACAATTAATCTGACTGAAGAAGCTGAACCTGAGATATGGAGAGCGGCACATACACCGGGCGCCATGTTGGAAAACGTGCATCTGTTGGAAAACGGCAACCCAGATTTCGAAGACACCAGGTATACAGAGAACGCTCGAGCCTCTTACCCATGCCATTTCATTGATAATGCAGATGAGGATGGATATATCACCGAGCAGCCGAAGAACGTGATAATGTTGACTTGCGATGCTTTTGGAGTACTTCCCGCCGTCATGAAACTAAGTTCTGATGAGGCTGTCAAACAATTTTTGTTAGGCTATACTGCGAAAGTTGCTGGTACAGAAAAGGGCGTAACAGAACCAAAGGCAACATTTTCTCCATGTTTCGGTTTGCCATTCATGCCTAGGCCGGCAAAGCTGTATGGTGTAAAGCTAAAAGAACTTATCGAATATTCTGGTGCCGACTGTTGGTTTGTTAATACCGGTTGGTCAGGTGGATCTTATGGGGATGGTGAAAGAATGCCGTTGGAAGTGACTAGATACATTATATCTTTAATACACGATGGCTCCCTGTCTTCCTGTCCAACAGAAATACATGAACCTACTGGTTTTACGATACCGTCTCATTCTGGAATCGGACAACAATATTTGAAACCTGAAACGTCATGGAGTTCACGTGAAGAATACGATAAAAAACTGGCTGAGCTACTTTCAAAATTTGCTGAAATGGGCACGTAATTCAAAGTGGTTCATACTATTCGTTGGATTTATTCTCGGCAACATGTTTAATGTTGAACATGCCATCCGTAAAATGACGATGTGGCAATGGGTATTTTTATCTGTCGCCACAATCCTTATTGGTTACTTTTTTTATATAAAATACAAATTAAACCAAGACACAAATGACCGATTTTAATAAGTATAAAATAAACTAACGGAGAATATAGTGAGATTTTGGAGTCCTCTTGAGGAGTTGGTCGCCGGCATTTTGTCAACGGCTGGATTCGTCAACGCGCATGCGCATTTAGATAGAGCATATACGGTCACACCTGAGATGATGGCATTAACCAAAAATCACCTGCATGAAAAGTGGAAACTAGTCGACGAAATTAAAAGAAAGAGAACGGTCGAAGATTATGCAGACGGTATTCAACTTGCGCTAGATATGCAAAACTGGCATGGTGTTAATACCGTCTGTTCTTTTATCGACATCGATGACGTGGTTGGAACAAAGGCAATTGATGGAGCGCTTCTCGCAAGACAGAGATATCCAGCCGTTAATCTTCTCTTGGCATGCCAAACTTTAAAGGGCGTTCTAAATGACAATGAAAAATTGCTTCGCGACAATGTAGATAAGTTTGATATCATTGGATCTTTGCCCGGTGCGGACAAGGGAAGAGAATCAGAACATATCGATGTAGTAATGAATATTGCAAAAGAACGTGGAGCGATGCTGCATGTTCACGTTGATCAATTAAATCACCCTAGGGAAAAAGAAACAGAATTACTGTGTCGAAAAACTATCGAGCACGGAATGGAAGGTCGAGTCGCCGCCGTACATTCTATTTCTTTAGCAGCCCACCCTAAGTCTTACAGGGAAGAAGTTTATAGAATCGCTCAAGATGCCGGCATGATGTTCATTAGTTGCCCAACAGCTTGGATCGATCATCCAAGATCGGAAGAGGTAATGCCATTCCATAATGCCATCACACCAGTTGATGAACTTCTAGAATGTGGGCTCACAGTAGCCTTGGGATCAGACAATATTCACGACATTTACAAGCCTTATGCCGATGGTGACATGTCCGCCGAATTACGTTTTCTGCTAGAGGCCTGTAAAATATATGATCCGGACGTCTTAAAAAAAATAGCTGTGGACAATGGACTTAAAGTCTGCGGCGCATAATTAGTTATAGAGAACAGTGGAGTTATTAACATGAAAATATCAAAAAGACAGCTTAGGTCCATAATCATTCAGGAAATGAATAATTTAAGACCTTCGTTAGATATACAGGATCAGTCTGGAAATGTAACCGGTGAGGTAGACGTGGATATGGCTGACGAGGTCTATTACTATTTAAGAAAAGGTCTGACCGATATGGTTAGAAGTCTTTCTTCTAAATACGCAAAGCACAGCATCGACGAAAATTACGTTTGGTCCGAACTAAGATGGATTCTAGACAATGAGAACAACGAACAAATAAAAGGCGTTTACAACGAATAGCCAGAAAAAAGATCTCGGAGGCATGATAGCATGAGCTTTTCAAGAAAAGACATTAAAGACTTTATTCATAATTTTCAAGAAGCTAGTTGGTCTGACGAAAAGGGTGGACCGCAGCTATTAAACGAATGTGGGTGTGAAGATTCTGAATATTCAGTCGGAGATCAAATGCCGTATGAAAAGGACTATAGCGATCTGACTGGGCTTTTTGGGCCATATCAAATGGAACTAAGTTCAACAGCTCCTTGTCCTGATTCCTACAACAGAAGCGTAGATGCTATTATTGAAATGCCCGCAGAACTAATCGATATGTTAATGCCGATCATGCAACAATACGGTATCGGTTGCCCTGCCAGTCTTGCTAAAGCCATGGGTGATGTTCTGACAGTGTCACAAGAAAATGGGATAACACCAGTCTTCAGCGTAGAAGAATAAAAGATATCTCCGTTAACAGTAAGCCACTTTATGTGGCTTTTTCTAATTTCCTTAATACTTATTTATGTGGGAAATTATACAAAATTAAATATCGGTGAGCTCGTGTGGGTACGAGGCGATGAAATAAACGAATTCGTCTCAGGTTTTGGTCTAGTTGTGGATAAGGTCATAACCCACATGGAACATTGTTACATGGTTGACGTATTCGTCCTGCATAACGGGATGGTTTACAGACCCGTGAAAGTGTCTCAATTGGGGGTTTTATGACATGTCAATTAAAGTTATCGAAAGTATTAACTATTATTCCTGTGGCGATATAGTATGGGTACCTAAAGTAGCTTTGGCTCTGTGGTCGACACCAGGAAAAAAATTTACCGATGATTTATGGTCGATCGGCATAATTATGGATATGGACAACGAAGGCAACACCAAGATCTATGTTAACGGCGACTATGAATACTTACACACAAACTTTATCAGACCAATGGATCGGAGTGTACGATTACATAAGCAAAGGTGATCTAGTTCACGTCGGACCGGTAACAAACAAGAGAATGGGCATTGCGCTAGAAAGAAGAACCATCTCTTTTGGTTACGAGCCCGATGAATGGTTTGTATTTGTGGACGGAGAAGTACTTGTGTACTCTATCTGCTATATCCAGTCGGCTCAACCAGTCAAAATCTATAAGAGTCCAGGCTATAGATACTACTCATACGAAGGAGCAAACGATGATTAAGAGCGGAGATAGGGTTTCCCTTTTTCATAACATAGGAAAACAGGGCAGGGTTGTTGGCCACAGAAAGGTACCAACAAAAACATGGTTTACAAATGGCAGTGCTTCGCATACGTGGCGCATACTTATAGAATGGGATGACGGCTCTCGTTCAGAGGAAGCTATCGGCGATGTTATGAGGTTAGATTGATGAAAAAATACAATGGAAAATATAGTTTAGCAAAAAGATTGTTGGAAGGACAGGATCCTAAAAAATTAGCAACCCTCGCCCGGGCGTTGGCAGCTACCTCTCCTGGTGATAAGTCACGAATTGGAGATATTGGCGAAGAAATCGCTGATCTCTTCATGCAAGGAATTAATTTAAATGATGTAAAAGATAACGCTCAGTTTCCTTTTGCAGATGTTGCTTCCGGACCAATTACTAGACTTAAGGACGCTGCCTTATATTCTGTGAAAGCTAGTGGAGAAATCTTTCAACAGGAAAATGGTAGTTTTGCCGGCCGCGATGTTTTTGTTAACTCTTCACCCAAAGGTTCATCGATCTACTCGTTAGTAAACGAACGAGGGAATCTTGGTTTGCGAGATGAGATTGACGCACAGTTCGGTAAAGAAGCAAAGGAAATCACTTTAAGATTGGGTGTTATTGGAATTGATATGCGACCAAACCAAACTACCGGTGAACCTGAAGGCTTAATGGTTAGAAAATACGGGCCGACTAAGATGACCTTTGTAAAAGATAAAGCCGGTAAATTTAGGCATCCGTTGATGGATGTCAAAAAATGGAGATCTAGAGGTTCAATCGAGACCGCCTTTGGGGCTGTCAAAGTACTCTCTGATCCTGCTGGCGGTGGTTTCGAAGGACGTGATGAAATGATAGCTGGAGTTGAAACCGGAAGAGATAAAGTATATCGTCAGGGGTCTATCGCAATCAATCCGAAGGGCTTAGAACAAAGGTCGGAAAAAGAACAAGCTATAAGAGATTCTATGGCAAGAATGACTGATGAGCAGATCGATCGAATGATCGCTGCTTTAAATAAATTAAGTTTAGGGCAGTAAAATGAAAACATATAGAATCAAAAGAAAAGATCTAAGCCTTGTAGTTGAAGCAATTCAATACATTCGCGCAAATAGAAGCCAACGACGTCTAATGCGAGAAGCCTGTGGTGACACGTATCCTGAACAACATATTGATTCTGCCGGCAGAATGATGGATTATGGCCATACCAAATCTGACTCACACGAAGGCAGAATGACAAAGGCCAAGCTGTTCCGACTTGCACAGATGGCTCAAAGACTTCATGATAAATTAGTTGATGCCGATGATCTCCCAGAATGGGTACAGGATAAAGTCACAACTGCCGAAGATAGACTGAGATCTGCGCACGATTATATTACGTATAAGATCCACAGAATGGGAAAATAATATAAAATAAAATCATACATTCTTGAACCTCCTAGTATAATAATCTGTTACTAACTAGGAGGTTTTATGATTATAAGTCCAATCAACAATCATGCAAACCGTATCTATTCTCACCGTACTGGATGGGGGAGGATGTGGGCTAATTGTTTAAACACGGTCGTTGGCTTTAATGCCGATTGGTCAAATGAAAATACTGTATATCTTGAGCATGGCATGGAGTGGAAAGAAGGTGCTAAGTCTATTAACTATTTCTTGGCTTCTGAAAAACAACTTCAGGAATTGGCCGAAGAGAACAAACAAAGAATCGCCGAAGGCAAAGAGCCAAAGCAATCAGCTTGGGAAAAGCTAGCTGCAAAAGCAAACATGTTCGCGAACTTCAAGGGACGTTTGGTTTCGCTTGACATTGACTGCCCAATGTACGGAACTTTGCTTAAGACACGCGTTAAGCCGTGGGTACCAGATGCTTATAAAAACCTGGACTTTGATAAGATTGACGAAGTCTGCCGTAGATCCACAACTATTCGTCAGGTTGATCTACGGCGTGAGTTTGTAGTGCTAGGAGATTCTCACTCATTATCAGCTTGGCATCCAGAAGCAGCCTTGTGCCGTAATGACGGCCAGACTCTTAACGGTGCAATCAACAAAGGGTTTGAAACTTGGCTAGCTCCTTTCGACATGGCTGCAAGAATCGAAGGTAGTGGTATCGAAAAACTACGTACGTACTTCGGCAACATTGATATTCGTCATCATATCTGCAGACTGTACGAAGGACCAGACATCGTTTCGGAAACAAGGAAGCTTGTCAAGAGATATTTTACTGAGCTAGACCGAATCAAAGAGTTGTATGATATTAAAGAGATTGAGGTTGTTGCTGCGTTACCTATTGAAAACATTAGTCGCAAGCTTCCAAAAACCGGTTATCATAAAGGCAAGCCTTACTGGGGTTCCTGGGATGATCGCGATACTGCTGTCCAGATATTTAACGCTGTCTGCCGTGGCCTATGTGAAAGATTAGAAGGCTACACATTTATTGAGTGGCCAAACCATTTTAAAAACGAAAACAATGAACTAGATTTTGCGTATATGGAAAGACCGCAGTCTGTACATATTTCGCCAGAACATTACATGTGGAGTATCTAATGGAAGACAAGATTAAGCTAAATGATTATTATTACGATTTTCTTGACTACTACAAGAAAGCAAAAACGGTGCAAGATAACTGCAACTTGGGCGGTCGACCCTATGTCGGCTCTTGTGGTGATGATCTGATTGAAAATGTACACATTTACGATACGGTTGAAAGACAACATGCTGGTTTCCAAAACATGTTACAAGACTTATGGTTTGGAAGCAAGGCTCCAAAATATTATAAGTGGGATGATGAACACCAGGCAAGAAATCAATCTTATGATGACCAGCATAAGTTTTGGACTAGGCGAGAATGGCTTTGGATCTTTATGTTTCATAGGATTACCGGTTCTGGAGCGTCTTTTGAAGCAGACCATGGGTATAGAAATTCTGTTATTCCTCATCTGGCGAAGCTACAGACTTGTGAAGAAATGGCAATGTGGGTTCAGAACAATGATAGCATCCCCATGTTCACTTCCATTGGTAACCAGATCCCAATGTTTCCATCAAAACATTTGTGGGCTGATCTAAATAAGTCTGGGTTTGAATATAAGACACCAGGAAAACTTTGGCTGGTAGAATGCATGACTGACTTAGTGGACGATACATGGCAATTCGTAGATCGTATCAGGCACGAAGAACAAAGAAAAGTTAATATACGAGAACTAGTTGACTTTATGTGTGAATGGAATCGCGATCGTGGCATGAAACGTTTCCATTTCCAGTTTACTGCCACAGCTGCAGATCTTGCAGATTACTACCAAGACATGGTTGAACCATTGTCACACATGTACTATGGAAAGAATGCGAAAGAGTCCATGGACATGTTTGCTGAAAAGCTAGGTCGATATAAAAAAGACCTTTATTATGATTACGTGATGGAAGCTGCAGTTCGAGACACGGGCGGAGCTCCACGCGACCTTGAGGACGTTATGTGTGATTACATTCGGTTTGTTGAAAACTACATTCCAGATAGTAAACAGAAAACATACGAGCATCTAGATCGTACAAAGATCTGGAACACATCATCTATCACTAATCATCCTAAAGGGAGACAACAATGGAAAATGGGAACAGAACACTGGATTTGGTAATCGATTGGAAAAAACATGATTACCCACTTAAGGGAAAACTCAATAAGCTGAGCAAGGAACGTGTCAAAGAAGCGTTAGCGTTTGGCAAGATGGTTGCAGTCAGCCATTGCAACTATAAAACCAAAAAGCTTACAAGAGAACAGCTGGCTTTTTATGCCAATAATACTCTTGTCTATGTTTCAAAAGATGGTTGTCCTAGAAACAAAGATCGATCTAGGAATGGTTGGACTTATGAAATCATGGGCGTACACTTTTTAAAAAATAAAGAAGTGCCAAATGAAATCTCTCTAGAAACGCACGTTGAATTTCAGGATCCAAAACACGTTAACCAACAGCTCGGGGCTAGAGTCGTTTCTAACATGGAAGTGTATCACACTCTAAAGGAAGGACTTTTTGTTCCTGATCACAAGGTTGCCAATGGATACGTCTATTATGACAGATATTATTTCTGTAACGATGTTTGTGTTTTGGCTAGAAAAACAAAGTCTAAAATCGTTGTGGCCACGGCTTATAGAATCACGCCGGTTGCAGATAACGACTTTTTAAGAAAGCTACCTGAATTTGAACATGGGCTTAAGTCTGAAGGGTGGATAAATTTCAGTATCAAGAATGCGACAGCAGAAAAAGAATGGCATCGAACAGACGAGTATTGGGACTCTGTTATGGTTGCCCACATAAGAAAGCATTCGAAAGAATATTCTTCTCCAAGCCAACAAATAACCCACGCTATGACTTTAGCAAAGGGACTCCCTGTTAATTTTCAACGAAGGCTCAAGTTTCTTAAACTTCACGAAGTTTATCATGGATCCGAACAGGGAAAAAGATGGTTAGAGTCAACAGCTGAGGCAGCATCGATTATGAAGCTGGTCGAGTTGGGAGGTATACCTTATTGCTGGAAGCCAGAAGATAATGGCCTCACTTTCAAAGACTTCAGTAACAACGTGAGGTATCATAAACCTAATACTGAATGGACCTTTTTAATTGACATTGAGACAAAAGAAGATAAATTAACAAAGAGGCAGAAAAGATACCTTCAGCTTCTAGGATTTGATTTAGATCGATACTCTCACGACAGGGAACACAACGGCGAATACTTAAGGCTAGGATTCCCTATGCAAAATTATTCTGTGAATTCTAACCCATGGGCTCACAACAATTGGGAATCAGAGGAGACTGCATGAGGAATATATTGGTAAATAAAATT
>Ga0181579_10002038_pt1 | contig 16459 bp, 14 predicted proteins | sample 071ome_24_FD_132996 | JGI IMG/M metagenome (GOLD analysis project Ga0181579, IMG submission 132996) | Coastal salt marsh microbial communities from the Groves Creek Marsh, Skidaway Island, Georgia - 071402CT metaG (megahit assembly) | ecosystem: Environmental > Aquatic > Marine > Intertidal... | reverse complement strand
CTCGATCTGGCGCCGAGCGATCCGACCGCCCAGTTGCCGCTGACCATTCCCGAGGAAGTGCGGGAGATGATCAAGCTCAGCCTCGGCCTGGGCGAACCGTTTCACATTCGCTATCTCAAATGGCTCGAGCAATTCCTGGTCAACGAGCCTCTCAACCTGATCGAGCAGTTCTGGGGGATCGAGATCGGCAATTCCGAGGACCGGCTGCGGGTGCGGTCCTGGTCGACCCGGGCGCCGGTTGTCGACCTCATCGCCGCCCGGCTGCCGCAGACTCTCTCCGTGGTCGGCGTCTCGTATATCGTGGCGATCCTGATCGCGGTGCCGATCGGGGTGATCTCGGCCTACAAGCAATATTCGATCTTCGACCAGATCGGCACCTTCGTCTCGATGATCGGTTTTTCCGTCCCGACCTTCTTCACCGGCACGGTTTTCATCGTGATCTTCAGCGTCATTCTCGGCTGGCTGCCGTCGATCTACGACACCACGCTGGAGGTGCGAGACCTCGATAGCTTCGTCGCCCAGTTCAAGCAAATGATCATGCCGGTCATGGTGCTCGGCCTGTTCAACGCCGCCCAGCTCAGCCGCTTCATGCGGTCCTCGATGCTGGATAACCTGAACCAGGAATATGTCCGCACCGCGCGCTCCAAGGGGATGGCCGAACCGGTGGTCATCCTGATCCATGTCCTGCGGAACAGCATGATCCCGGTGGTCACGGTGATCGCGCTCGGCCTGCCCACGACCTTCGCCGGGGCGATCATCACCGAGCAGATCTTCCGCATCAACGGCGTCGGACAATTGCTGATCGGCGCCATCGAGGGCGCGGATATTCCGACGGTGCAGACCGTGACCTTCATCTTCGCGGTGCTGATCGTTCTGTTCAATCTGATCGCTGATTTGCTCTACGGCATGCTCGATCCAAGGATTCGCTATGACTGATTCCGTGCAAGGCCGAGTCCTCGCCGCCGAGGCGGAGGAAGTTGAACTCAGGCATCGTTCTCTCTGGCTGGACGTCTGGCATCAGTTCCGCTCGCACAAGGGCGCGATGGCGGGCGTGGGGGTGTTCGCGTTCATCGTTCTGGCGGTGCTGCTGGGTCCCTATATCCACGATATCGACCCGCAATACCTCGACTATAGAGCCAAGAACCAGGGCATGTCGTTGGCCCATCCCATGGGCACCGACAATCTCGGCCGTGACATGTTCGCCCAGGTTCTGGCCGGCGGACGCACCTCGCTGGCGGTCGGTGTCACGGCGATGGCCTTGTCCCTGTCCCTCGGCACCCTGGTCGGGGTGATCGCCGGATTCTTCGCCCGGCTCGACGGGGTGCTGATGCGGTTGACCGATCTTTTCCTAGCATTGCCGATATTGCCGTTGCTTCTGGTGATCATCATGCTGTTCCGGGATACCTTGCGCTCGCTATTCGGGCCCGAGATCGGGATTTTCATCCTGATCGTTTTCGTCATCGGGATCACCAGTTGGATGCAGACGGCGCGGATCGTGCGCGGCGAGGTGCTGGCGATCAAGGAGCGGGAATTCGTGCTGGCGGCGCGCAGCATCGGCACCCGCTCGCACAGAATGATTTTCCGCCACATCTTCCCAAACGTGCTGAGCCCGATCATGGTTTCGGCGACCCTCGGGGTGGCGGCGGCGATCATCACCGAAAGCGCGCTCAGTTTCCTCGGCCTCGGCTTTCCCTCGGACTTCCCGACCTGGGGCCGGTTGCTGTTCGACGGCGTGCCGTTTCTCAACATCAACCCCGCCCGGGTAATCTGGCCGGGGCTGGCGATATCGCTCACCGTGTTGAGCGTGAACTATATCGGCGACGGATTGCGCGACGCGCTTGATCCCCGCATCCGCGGCCGCTGACCCACTCGAAAGGACATCCCATGCCCATCAAGAACCGTATCGCCGAGTTCGACGCCGAGATGCGCGAATGGCGCCATGATTTCCACGCCCATCCGGAATTGCGTTTCGAGGAAGTCCGCACCGCCGGCATCGTCGCCGAGAAGCTGCGTGCCTGGGGCTACGAGGTGCATGAGGGGATCGCCGGCACCGGCGTGGTCGGGGTTCTGAAGGCCGGCGACGGAGACGGAAGCATCGGCATTCGCGCCGACATGGACGCGCTGCCGATGCAGGAGGAAGCGAACCCGGCCTACAAGTCCACGGTCGCCGGAAAAATGCACGCCTGCGGGCATGACGGCCACACCGCGACCCTACTCGGCGCCGCGAGATATCTAGCCGAGACCCGCAATTTCGACGGCACGGTGAACTTGATCTTCCAGCCCGCCGAGGAAGGCGGCGCCGGGGCCAAGAAGATGATCGACGACGGGCTGTTCAAGAATTTCCCCTGCGACTCGGTCTATGGGCTGCACAACATGCCGCAGATCCCGCGCGGCCAGTTCGCCATCCGCAAGGGCGCGCTGATGGCCGCCGCCGACGGGATGAAGATCACCATCAACGGCAAGGGCGGCCACGCCGCGATGCCGCATCTCGCCATTGATCCGATCGCCATCGGCACGCAGATCTATGCCGCCGCCCAGACCATCGTTTCGCGCCAGATCGACCCCTTCGACAAGGCGGTGATCAGCATCACCCAGTTCCACGCCGGAACCGCGAACAACGTCATTCCCGCCGAGGCGGTCCTGGATGCCTCGATCCGCACGGTCAGCCTCGAGACCCGCGACATGATCCGCGACAAGTTCACGGCCATGTGCGCCTCCTTCGCGGCGCAACACGGGATCGAGATCACCTGTGATTACAAGGAAGGCTATCCGGTCACGCTCAACCATGACGACAATGTCGACCGTGTCGCCGAGGCCGCGGCGGAAGTTGTCGGCGCCGAGATGGTGGATACCGCGACCGTTCCGCTCATGGGCAGCGAGGACTTCTCCTACATGCTGGAGGAACGTCCGGGCGCATACATCTTCCTCGGCGGCGGGGACGAGACCCACGTGCATTCGGTGCATCACCCGGAATACGACTACAATGACGAGAACCTGGTGACCGGGGCCAGCCTCTGGGCGACCCTGGTGGAGCGGGAACTGCCGCGAAGCGCCTAGGGCAATACCGGCTCATCACATCGGATTTGCGTTCGGCCCGTTGCTCGCCCCCCCATACTCGGCGATGATGTCCCGGTTTCGCTATTGAGAGCCGGTTCCCACAAATGCCGTCTGCGGTGACATGACCAGATCCCTGCTGATCCTACCGATCGAGGAGCGGAACCGCGAATTGGACTCGCGGGTTCTGATCGCTCTCAACGCGATCGCCGCCGGCTTTGATGTGATTATCGGACAGCAATGGGAGATCTTCGCGCGGCTCGCCGATCTGCCGGCTTCGATCGTTCTGTTCAAGGGCAACAACGCCGCTCAGGCGGAGCACATGGTGACCGCAAAGCGGGCGGGTCATTTCGTGTGTTCGATCGAGGAAGAGGTCCTGGCGGTCAAGGACGATCGCGAGGTGCTTCGCTGTTATCATGCAACGGCCCGGTCCGCGCTGGACCTGATCTTCGTTCAGGGAAGCCGTCAGGCCGATCTGTTGCGGGACTATTGGCCGGAGGCCAAGGGACGTATCGCCACGGTCGGAAATCCGAGAGCGGATCTGTTACGAGCAGACGGCGTTGAGACCCAGGGCGGCGACGACCTCGGCGAGGCGGCGCGCGCGCTCAAGCGGCGCCACGGCTCCTTCGTTTTGTTCAACACCAATATCGCGTCGATCAATCCGAGAATCGACGATGTTTACGGGTATTTCGAGCTTTGTGTCCGGGTCGGCGTCATGGATCCCAATGACCCGGACGACATGCGCCTGTTGCATCGTCAGTTTCTGTGGGAGCGGGAGATTTTCGCGGCGATCACCACGCTCGCCATGCGCCTGGCGGCCGATGGCGTGCCTGTCGTCATGCGCCCCCATCCCTCGGAGAACGCCGAGATCTGGCAACGCCATCTGGCGGGAATCCCAGGGCTCGAGGTCATTCGAGAGGGCTCCCAGGTGGACTGGTTGAAGGCCAGTTCGCTCTTGGTGCATAGCGGCTGCACCACCGGGCTGGAGGCCTTTCTACTCGGCCATCCGGTGTTGGCGCTCACACCCGGACAATTTGATTTTCACGACTTCTTCATCTCGAACCTGGTCAGCGAAAGCTTTGCCTCCGTGGACACGGCGCGCCAAGCGATCCACGATCATCTCGGCGGCGCGCGTCGGCTGGATAGCGATCGAGAAGCCAAGAGCATCAGTCTGGCGCCCTTCCTCCTACAATCACCGGACAAGACCGCGGCGGCGCGTATCGTGGAGCATCTGGCGGGCGCGCGATCCAACGGCGCGGCGACAAAGGCCACGCGTCCGGAAGAGCTTATCATGGCAACGCGCACGCATTTGTCGGACCGTCGCTTCTCCAAGGCGGGATTTGACAGGGAGGATATCTTGGCCTCGGTCCGATCTAGCGTGCGGTTGGCGACGTCGCTTTCCGCGCCGGTCATAACGGAGTTGGGGCCGCTTATCTTTCACCTCGGCGCGTGGTCCGATGGGCTGGTCCGCAATGGTTGAGGACTCCGCCCTCGCCGTCATGCGCGACGCCTTGCGCGCCCAGCGCGGCGTGCCGCCGGTCGATGGGCCCGCGCCAAGAGTGATCCAGGATCTGTTCAACGATCTGTCTCGGCGGGTCGGAGGCGAGGGCGTGGCCGACGCGCTGCGGCTCGTCTTGGCGTTCCATCCCGGTTGCGCCGCGCTCTCACGAGCCGGGGCCGATATTGAATTCAGTCGCGAGCGATGGAACGAGGCGGCGGATCTCGCGCGCCGGGCGGTAGTCGCCGCTGGCCGAGACAGCTCCGATGGCCACATGGTCGCGGCGGCATATCTTTTCCGCTCCCGTCGTCTTTACGAAGCCCGTCATCACGCCGCGCTGGCCGAGCGGTTGGCGCCGGATGCCGCCGGACCGTTGTTCCTTCACGGTCGAATTCTGATGGCGCTGGATCTGGTGGAGGAAGGGTTTTCGAGGATTGATCGCGCCGCCAAGAGTGACGCCAAGTTCCTATTCGCCGCCCGGGTACTGCATCTCGGCCTCACGGCGGCGGATTTCGATCGCGTGAAATCGGATGTCGCGTCCATGAACGCCGACGACGCGTGATGGCCCCGATCATGGCCCCGCGGCCGGTGACTGCTTTTTCCGCCTTGATTCAAGGTTTCACGCTAGGTTAGGGCTAGCGCCATCTCTCGCGAAATGTCGAACCGGCTTTGGAGTATACTGATGAAGGGTATTGTTCTCGCCGGCGGATCGGGCACGCGCCTGCATCCGATTACCCGGTCGATCTCCAAGCAGCTACTGCCGGTCTATGACAAGCCGATGATCTACTACCCGCTGGCGACCCTCATGCTGTCGGGGATCCGGGATATTCTGATCATCACCACGCCCCAGGACGCGGCCGCCTTCGAGGCACTTTTGGGCGACGGCGCGCAATGGGGCATCAATCTGCAATACGCTCAGCAGCCGTCACCGGACGGGCTGGCCCAGGCCTTTATCATCGGCAAGGACTTCGTCGGCGCGGATTCCTGCGCGCTGGTGCTCGGCGACAATATCTTTTACGGCCACGGCCTGACCGACCGGTTGCGAGTCGCCGCGCGCGCCGAGACAGGCTCGACGGTCTTCGCCTATCACGTGCATGACCCGGAACGCTACGGCGTGGTGACCATCGACGCCGATGGACTGGCGACGGCGATCGAGGAAAAACCCGAGAAACCTCAATCCAATTGGGCGGTTACCGGGCTGTACTACTACGACAACAGCGTCATCGACATCGCCGCCGGCATCAAGCCGAGCCCGAGGGGCGAGCTGGAAATCACCGATGTGAACCGGGTCTATCTGGAACGCCGTGCGCTTCGGGTGGAGCGGTTGGGCCGCGGTTTCGCGTGGTTCGATACCGGCACTCATGACAGTCTCGTCGATGCCTCCGCCTATATCCAGACCATTGAGCGGCGGCAAAGCCTGAGGATCGCCGTGCCCGAGGAAATCGCCTTCACCAACGGCTGGATCGATCGCGAGCAACTGGCGGCCCTCGGCGCGGCGATGGAGAAGAACGGCTACGGCCAGTATCTGCTCTGGCTCGCCCAGAACCGCGACGACGCCTTGCGAGATTAATCAAGGCGATGGCCGCCGGCCGCGCGCCGGCTTGCGCGGTTGGGGAAATGGTCTGAGAATGCCGCGTGGGGCGCATCCCGCGTCCCACCGGTCTTCGCCGCCTCCCCAGCGGAATCCATTCCTCGATGAGCGTCACCGCGTCGCCACCCGGTATTTTCAGCATCAGCGGACGGCTCTGGCTCATCCTTTTGATGGTCCAGTTGTCGAACATGTTGTTCGGCATGACCATCACCATTGCCAACGTGGTGCTCCCGCAGATCCGCGGCACCATGTCTGCCAGCCAGGACGAGATATCCTGGTCGATCACGTTGAACCTGGTCGCCACCGCCGTTGCCACGCCCTTAACCGGCTGGCTCGCCGGGCGGCTTGGTTGGCGCAAGCTGATGTTCGGCACCGTGCTCGGCTTCACCATCAGCTCGCTCCTATGCGGGCTTGCCTGGAATCTGGAGATCCTGATCCTGTTTCGTATCGGTCAGGGGCTGTTCGGCGCGCCGATCATGCCGCTGGGCCAGGCGATCCTGCTGGCGACATTTCCGAGGCATCTGCAACCCGCAGCCATCGTGATCTGGGGGATCGGCGCGGTTTTCGGGCCGGTTTTCGGGCCGATCCTCGGCAGCATGATGGCCGAGATCTACGATTGGCGGGCGGCGTTCTTCATCATCGTTCCGCCGGGCATCGTCGCCCTGGTCTGCATTTGGTTCGCGCTCTCGGCGAATATGGAGCGCAGGCATACGCGGTTCGACTGGACCGGGTTCATCGCATTGTCGATCGTGATCATCGCGCTGCAACTGATTTTCGACCGGGGCCATCGCCTGGACTGGTTCGAGTCCATGGAGATCACCGTCTTGGCTTTCATCGGTGTTGTCGCCTTCTGGATCTTCGCCGCCCATTGTCTTTCAAGCGATGCTCCCTTCGTCGATCCCAAGCTTTTTCTTGATCGAAACTTTGGCGTCGGGACCATCGTCGCCTTCGTCATGGGCATGCTGACTTTTACCAGCCTGGTGCTCTATCCGAGCCTGCTGCATGATCTGAGGGGCTATCCGGACAGCGCCATCGGTTACTTGCTCGCCTCGCGCGGCGTCGGCAATTGGATCGCTTTTCTCTTCATCGTTCCCTTGACGCGGATTGCCCCGCGCACCTGCCTCGCCACCGGACTGGCGCTACAGGGCTTCGCCGGGTTCGTGATGGCTGGGTTCGACATCAACCTCACCGATTTCGACATCATCTGGACCAATGTGATGCTGGGTCTGGGCCAGAGCATCTCGTTCACGCCGATGACCGTGCTTGCCTTCGCCACCCTGCCGCGCGAGCGAATCACCGAGGCGGCGGCGATCTTCACCCTGATGCGGAATTTCGGCTCCAGCCTGTTCATCTCTCTGGCGGTGCTTGTGTTCCTGCGTTCCTCGACATCGAGTTATTCCTCCCTTGCCGAACGGATCAGCGCGGTTCCCGGTGGCAGCGCCGCCGCCCCATTGCCGGATGCCTGGAGCCTGGACAATCTCGAGGGTCTCTCGCGCCTATCGGACGAGGTGGCCCGCCAGGCGGCGATGATCGGCTATATCAACGCCTTCCTGCTGATGGGGATCGCCGCGGCCCTGGCGGTGCCCTTGGCGCTTTTCATGCGCGCGCCGCCCAAGGACGACTGACCACTCACCCCGCCCGCTTCAGGATCTCGCGGGCCAAAGCCGAGATTTCAGCCGCCGCGCGGGAGCAGGGCTCGGCCTCGGTGACGCCGAGACCGGCAACCATGCTGGAGGCTAGCGCCACCCGATTGCCGATCCGGGATTTGGCGATCGGCGCGCCGAGATCCCTGGCGGCGCCGGTCATGACATCGTTCAGCTTGGCGCGCGGCGGCACCCGATTGAAGACCAGCAGCGCCGGGGTCTTCTCGGCGGCGGCGAGGGTAATGGTCGCCTTGCTGGCCCAAATATCCATCGGGCTCGGTTGGACCGGGATGACCACCAGATCGGCGGCGGCGATCGCGAAACGGGCTTCGGTATCCGCGTGCGGCGGCGAGTCGATCAGAACGATGTCGTGGTCGCGCGACAGCTCCGCCGCCTTGGCCGCGACCCGCCAACCAGCGATCGCCTGATGAGTGAGCCCGCCCTTGCCGGAAACCGCGGACGCGGCGACATGGTTCTCGGCACGCATCCCGAACCAGGTGGCGAGGCTGGCCTGCGGGTCGATATCGACGATCGCCACCCGCTTGCCCGATCCCGACCAGGCGATCGCGAGATGCGCGGCGAGCGTGGTCTTCCCGGCGCCGCCCTTTTGCTGAGCCGTCGTGATGATCGTCGCGGGCATGACCCGACTCCGTTTGCAAGAGATGAAGCAATCTAGCATTATTGCTGCAAGCGCGAAATACTATATTGCGCCGCAATATCAATGATTCTTGACCCACTTCCCGCTGGCGGATATTCGCGGCGGATGACCGATGCTCGCTTGGTTTCACCCGAGGACAAAACGCTTGACGAAGCCGCCGCGCTGTTGCGGTCTGGAGCGCTCGTGGCGTTTCCCACCGAAACGGTCTACGGCCTCGGCGCCGATGCCACCGACGAGACCGCCGTCGCGCGGATTTACGACGCGAAGCGCCGCCCGAGTTTCAATCCCCTGATCTCCCATGTTGGTGATGTCGAGGCGGCCCTGGCGCTCGGCGTTTTCGGGCCCGAGGCACGGGCCTTGGCCGAGCGCTACTGGCCTGGGCCGCTGACCATCGTTGTCGAGCGCGCGCCGGATTGCCCGATTGCCTGGCTTACCTCGTCGGGATTGAACAGCATCGCGCTTCGGGTGCCGGCGCATCCCTTGGCGCGGGATCTTTTACGCCGGGTGGGACGCCCCGTGGCCGCGCCGAGCGCCAATCTCTCAGGCCGGGTCAGCCCGACCGAGGCCGGGCATGTCGCCGGTGAACTTGGCGATCGGGTCACGCTGATCCTGGACGGTGGACCTTGCGTGGTAGGGCTTGAGTCGACGGTGGTGGATCTTTCCGGCGCTCTTCCGCTCCTGCTGCGCCCCGGCGCGATCACCCGCGAGATGCTCGAGGAGCTCCTGGGAGAGGTCGGATCCCCGGACGCCGCCGCGCCGCTCGCCTCGCCGGGGATGCTGGCCAGCCATTACGCGCCGAATTGTCTGGTGCGCCTCAATGCGGACGCGCCGGGAGCGGGCGAGGTCTATCTCGGTTTCGGCGACAAGACGGTGGGGCCGGACGGCCCAACCCTCAGCGCTTCCGGTGATCTGGTGGAAGCGGCGGCCAATCTGTTCCGCATGCTCCGTGCCCTGGACCAGCCGGGGGTCACCGCCATCGCCGTCGCGCCGATACCGGAACAGGGTCTCGGCGCCGCGATCAACGACCGCCTGCGCCGCGCCGCCGCGCCGCGTTGATTTCGAGGTTATCGTGGCGGGCGTTGTTGCCGCTTGGGGCCGGGGACTGCTATTCAATCAGGCATCGTCCGACCGATCCAACCGAGGAGCCGATCATGGCCGCGCCGGCCTCCAGACCCCTTCCCGAGACGCCCTATCAGCCCAATCCGGCCCAGACCGACGCGATCGAGCGGATCAAGGCCGTCGTCGGCCCGCGCGGCTGGACGACGGATGCCGGCGAGATGCATCCGCATCTGGTCGAGTGGCGCGGTTACTACGAGGGCCGTGCCCAAATGGTGGTGCGCCCGGCCAACACGGAGGAAGTCGCCGAGGTCATGCGGATCTGCGCCGAGGCTCGGCTGCCGATCACGCCCCAGGGCGGCAACACCAGCATGTGCGGCGGCTCGGTCCCGCTGGAGGATGGCGAGGAGATCATCCTGTCGCTGGCTCGGATGAACAAGGTGCGGGCGATCGATACCGTCAACTACACGATGACGGTCGAGGCCGGCTGTGTTCTTCAGGCCTTGCAGAACACCGCCGCCGAGGTGGATCGCTATTTCCCGCTCAGCCTCGCCGCCGAGGGGAGCTGCATGATCGGCGGCAATCTCTCCACCAATGCCGGCGGCACCAACGTGCTGCGATACGGCAATGCCAAGGAGTTGGTGCTGGGCCTCGAGGTGGTGCTGCCCGACGGACGGATCTGGAACGGATTGCAGGGGCTGCGCAAGGACAATACCGGCTATGACCTGAAGCAGCTGTTCCTCGGCGCCGAGGGCACGCTTGGGATCATCACCGCCGCCGTGCTGAAACTGTTCCCCAAGCCCCGGGCGATCCATGCCGCGTTCTGTGCCGTGCGCGACGTACCGGCGGCGATGGAACTGCTAGGCCGGGCGCGAAGCCAGAGCGGCGACCGGGTCGAGACCTTCGAGCTGCTCTCGCGTCTGGTGATCGACCTAATCTTGAAACACATCCCCGGCACCTCCGATCCCCTGGCCGAGCGCCACGAGCATTATGTTCTGCTGGAACTGGTGACGACGGCGGACGACGATCACGCGCTGGCCGAGAGTTTCGAGGCGATCCTCGGCCAGGCGATGGAGGATGGTATCGTGCTCGACGCCGCCATCGCCCAGTCCGAGCAACAGCGTCAGGCGTTCTGGGCGCTGCGCGAAAACGGCAGCGAATCCCAGAAACTCGAGGGCGCCTCGATCAAGCACGATATCTCGGTCCCGGTCTCGGCGATCCCCGCTTTCTACGAGGATGCCTGGGCGGCGGTCCGGGAAATCGAGCCGGAGGCCCGCCTGGTCGCCTTCGGCCATGCCGGCGACGGCAACCTGCACTACAACATCGCTGAGCCCGCCGGCGGCGACCGTTCGGCGTTCCTGGACAAATGGCCGGCCATCAATCAGGCGGTTCATGACACGGTTCACGCCCATCACGGTTCGATCAGCGCCGAGCACGGCATAGGCCGTCTGAAACGCGAGGAGATGACCCGCTATAAGTCCGATGTCGAGCTTGATGTCATGAAGACCATCAAGGCCGCGCTCGACCCGCACGGGCTGATGAACCGCGGCAAGGTGATTTGACGAGATGATGAAAACCTTCCCTCCCGAGGCGGATGCGCAGGTCACTTTGGCGAATTGGCGGACCGCGCCGTTCAACAAATGGGCTTTCCACCATGTGCGCGAGATCGTGCCGTCAGCCGAGATCCCCAATGACCCGGAGGCGGTGACGGCCGTCCCGATGTCGCTGGAGGATCTATCCAGCCTGGGAGCCGCGGATGACGCGGGCCGCTCCCTTGATCTCGACGGGTTTCTCGAGGCCACCGATACCGATGCCCTGGTCATTCTCAAGGGCGGGCGGATCATTCACGAGAGTTACGCCAATGGCATGGACCGGGGTACACCGCACATTCTGATGTCGGTGTCGAAATCGATGTTGGGCCTGCTCGCCGGTATTCTGGTTGACCGAGGCATTCTGGACCTGGAGCGCCAGGTCACCGATATCGTTCCCGAGGTGAAGCCCACCGCCTATGCCGGGGCGACGGTGCGGGACCTGCTGGACATGCGGGCCGGTATCACCTTTGACGAGGACTATCTCGCTACATCCGGCACGATCATCGAGTATCGCAAGGCGACCAATTGGAACCCCCTCGGCCCGGGCGAGACCGAGAGTGATCTGAGGGCGTTCTACGCCAACCTGACCGAGGGCGACGGTCCCCATGGCGGGCGGTTTCACTATGTCTCGCCGAACACCGACCTGTTGGGCTGGATCATCGAACGTTCCGCCGGCGCGCGCTACGTCGACCTGATGAGCGAGCTGCTCTGGCGCCCCATGGGGGCCGGCCGTTCGGCCTATATCACCGTCGACCGCCTTGGCGCTCCCAGGGTCGCCGGCGGGATGTGCGCGACGGCCCGCGATCTCGCCCTAGTTGGCCGGATGGTGGCGAGTGACGGCGCCATCGAAGGCCGTCAGATCGTGCCCGCCGCCTGGATCGCCGATATCACAAGCGCCGGCGATCCCGACGCCTGGAACGCCGGGGATTTCGCGGCGCTGTTCCCTGGCGTTCCCATGCATTACCGCTCGAAATGGTATATCGAGCGGCCCGGCCCGTCGGGTGGCGCGATGCTGTTCGGTGTCGGCGTGCACGGCCAGAACCTGTTCGTCGACGCCGCGCGGGATCTGGTCATCGCCAAGTTTTCCTCCCAGGCCCTCCCCCTCGATGAAACGCGAATCGCGCTCACAACGCGCTGGGTAACGGGCGTCAGGGCGGGGATTTGAGGGATGAGGGTCGGCGCGGATGTGTCGGGCGCGCGAGCCCGCCGCGGGGAAGGCGCCCTGGAGAGCATGGGAACCGACGATATGGTCGCCATCGAGCGGATCCGCCAGCTCAAGGCCCGATACTGCCGGCTATTCGACACCAAGCAATGGGATCGCCTGCGCGCGGTATTCACGCCGGATGCGCGGTTGGAGGGTTTCTCCTCCATGCCCGACGGCTCTGGCGTTGAGGTGTTTCTGGAGGCGGTCTCCCGCCGCCTCGCCCCGGCGATCACCATCCACCATGTTCAGGCGCCGGAGATCAAACTGCTCGGCCCCGACAAGGCACGCGGTATCTGGTCGATGTCGGATTATGTGGACTTCCCACCGGTCCCGGCCTCGTCCGGAGCATCGGGAGAGCGCGGCTGGCGCGGCTGGGCCTGGTACGAGGAAGAATACGAAGAGTCGGATGGAGCCTGGAGAATCTCCTTCATGCGGCTGGTCCGCCAACGCATGGACGCGCTCCCCGCCGACGCGGCTCCGTCGAAGCCGGGACGGCTGAAGCCGAGTCTCGATTGGCTCTAGGCAAACCCATAAAGTCCACCCTCGCTTAAGATCCGCTGTAAGCCATATTTTATCTTTAGGGAGTAACGGAGGCATGCCGAAGACCTACGACCTGATCATCCGCGACGTCGAAATGTTCGACGGCATGGGATCCGATCCAACGCATTGCGATGTTGGAGTTGAGCAGGATCGAATTTCGGTGATCGGAACATTGGAAAACGTCACCGCGACAACCGAAATCAGCGGCGCCGGCAAGTCATTGAGCCCAGGTTTCATCGACGTGCACACGCATGATGACTTCGCGGCGCTCGCGCAACCCGACATGGGCTTCAAATCCAAGGGCGGTGTGACGACGTGCATCGTCGGTAACTGCGGATACGGCGCCGCGCCCTTCGCGGCGGCCAAGACCATGCTCGGCAAACTGACCCCTGAATTCGACATTGAACCCTATGAAGGGCACGCCGGCTATGCCGACGCCGTCGAGGAGAGCCGTCCCGGCGTCAATATCGGCGTTCTCGCCGGACATGGGACCTTTAGACTCGCGGCGGTCGGCAATGACGACCGACCTCCCAGCGACAAGGAGATGACGGTCATGAAGTCCTACATGGCCGAGGCGCTCGACGCCGGTGTGCTAGGGCTGTCGAGCGGTTTGATTTACGAGCCCGGCAAATATGCCCAAACAGATGAACTGATCGAGTTATGCGGGACGATGGAGGGCAGCGGCGCGCTTTACGCGACCCATATCAGAAACGAAGGTTCCGGCCTGCTGGACGCGGTCGGCGAAGCCATTACCATCGGCGCGAAAGCGCGGGTGCCGGTGCAGATATCGCATCACAAGGCCATGGGGCGAGAGAATTGGGGGCTCGTGGACCATTCCCTGGAACTGATCGTCGCGTCACAGGGGCGAGGCGAGTCGGTCCATGCCGATCAGTATCCCTATACCGCCGGGAGCACCTCGTTGCGGGCAATCATCGACAACGGCGCCTTTACATCCAGTGAATCATCGGGTGGCTTCGGTCTACTGGGTGCCCAGGACGTGATCGTGGCTTCCTGTCATCGACACCCGGAATACGAGGGTAAATCCATCGCCGAGCTCAGCGCGGAAATGAGCCTTTCGCCGCGCGACACTGCGATCGCTGTCGCCGACTCCTCGCCCGGCACCACGGCGATCCTGCATGTCATGAGCGAGGATGACGTGCAAACCGTATTGCGCCATCCCTCCACGATGATAGGCTCGGATGGCCTTCCCACATTGAGCGGCAAACCGCATCCTCGCCTCTACAACACCTTCGCCCGGGTCCTCGGGCACTACGCGCGCGACCTCGGTCTGATGGATATGAGCACGGCGATCCATCGCATGTGCGGGTTCCCGGCCAAGAAGTTCGGTTTGACCCACCGGGGTGTCATTGAGGAAGGGGCGTTCGCGGACCTCGTGTTGTTCGATTCCAAGACCCTCTTGGATAAAGGCACAATCGAAAATCCCAATCATTTCCCATCAGGGATCGACCGAGTGATCGTGAACGGCGTCACGACGGTCCAGAACGGGCAACTCGTTGGGTCCCGAGCTGGAAGGCTCTTGAAGCGACAGACCTGACGTCCGGCTGTTTTCACTTGACCGCCGTTCCGCGATCCCGGAACGCTTCTCGCCTCACCCGCCCGCCCTTCACATGCCAGCCCCTCACATGCCAACCCCTCACCCCTCGGCGGGCAGGACCTTCTCGGTTCCGACCACCGTGCAGCGGCGCATGACACGCTCGTGTTTGTCGATGGCATAGCCGGTCAACCGGTGCATGGTGGAACGGTTGTCCCAGATCAGAACATCGCCATCGCGCCAGGCATGGCGATAAACGTTCTCGACGGCTGTCAATCGATCCTCGAGGGCGCGCAGCCTGGCGCGGCCCTCCTCGACGGGCACGCCCTGGATATGCGAGGCGTGGGTGCCCAGATACACCGACCGCCGCCCATCCGGTAGCGCGCGAAGGATCGGGTGGACCACGTCCGGCACCTTGGCGAGTTCCTCGGGATCGACGGGGTCGAGCTTGCCCGGATTGGTCGAACGGCTATAGGCGTAGGAATGGACGACTCGGCATTGCCCGAGCTCGTCTCGTTCATCGGCGGACAGGCTGTCATGGGCGGCGATCATATTGGCGAACTCGGTATCGCCGTCGACCGGTGGGACCGTGATCGCGTAGAGAACCGTCGCCAGACAGGGAATCTCGCGAAAACTGCTGTCGGTATGCCAGCGCGAGGTACCGCGCAGAAACACCGCCTGCGGCTCGTCCCTATGGGTCAAGGTGCCGTCCGGCTTGAGGTTCGACAGATTGAAGATCTCCGGATGATCGGGATGCCGCTTCTCCGGTTCCGGCAACAACTCCAGCGTCCCGAAATTCCGGCAGAAATCGACGAAAGCCCCGTCCGTGAGCTTCTGATCGCGGAACAGCAGGACCTGCCATCGGGCCAGCTCAGCCTTCAGCCGCTCGGCGACCGCGCCGAGATCGCCGCCGCAATCGACATCCTCCACGAGCGCGCCCAATGACGGATGCAGGGGGGTGAGTTTCATGGCCTAGGGTTCCTCAATCACACGATCATTGGAAATGTCCCAGGATATCGCGGCTCGGGTCAATGGCCGTGTGGCCTTTCCGGCGGGGAGAGCGGGGCGAGAGTGGGGAAGGTGTCCGCGTGGAACACCTCACCGCCGAGGAGCCAATCTACCTTGATATCGGGGCGAGCATTCCCGTCGCCTCGGTGCCGTTGTAACGCCGTAAACCAAGAGACATTTGGAGGCCGCGCGGCGGAGGCCGGCGCCAAGTCTGTCCGCCTTGGAGGAGATATCCCATGTACAGCGTCACGACCGAAGGCGGACAAACCCTGCCTTGGATGATTCTGGTTCACGGCATGTCGCAGGATCATCGCTATTTTGATCAACAAGTCGCGTATTTTGGCCGAACGCACCGCCTTCTCGCCGTCGACCTTCCAGGGCATGGATTGGCATCGAAGGTCGAGGGACCCTTCGGCCATGTCGAAATGGCGCGGCACGTTGCCTCGGAGATCGGTCGGGCGGGAGTTCATGGCGCGGTCTATTGGGGCACGCACACCGGCGCGACCATCGCGCCACTCGTCAACCGATCGTGTCCAGGGGTGCTGACATCTTTCATTCTGGAGGGGCCGGCGGTGCCTGGCGAGAACCCGGCGGTGGTTGTGGACCTGCTCGGCCGCGCGGCGCGAACCGTGCGAAACATCGGCGTGGAGGCGGCAATCGAGGCGTGGTGGTCCGAAAGCTGTTGGTTTGACGCGATGCGCCGGAATCCCGATCAATTCAGGGCGGCGGAACATCTTGAGATGATCAGGGATTTCTCCGGCGCTCCGTGGCTGAGCGACGCGCCCGCGATCCCCGTGCCCGATGCCGAGGCGTTGCTGCGGGAAATGAACATGCCCACGTTGGTTTACAACGGGGCCGACGACCACGCCGATTTCCACGCGGCGGCGGACAGGATCACGTCGTTTATCTCTCATGCGGTCCGCGCGACAGTGCAAGATACCGGCGGCTTCCCCACGTGGGAACGCCCGATGGACGCAAACGCCTTGGTCGCCGGCTTTTTGAGGGATGCGGACGGATAGTTGGGAGGGACCGGGGGCGCCCGGGAACGATAGCTGTGTCGATG
>Ga0181579_10002030_pt1 | contig 16517 bp, 10 predicted proteins | sample 071ome_24_FD_132996 | JGI IMG/M metagenome (GOLD analysis project Ga0181579, IMG submission 132996) | Coastal salt marsh microbial communities from the Groves Creek Marsh, Skidaway Island, Georgia - 071402CT metaG (megahit assembly) | ecosystem: Environmental > Aquatic > Marine > Intertidal... | reverse complement strand
TCGCCGAAGCGGTGCCGGACAATGTGGCCAGACTGGTCTACCTGAGCGCCTACCTGCCCAGCGACGGGCAGAGCCTGTTTGACCTGATCGCGGCCAACAGGGGGGACGAGCCACCCACCGCGATAGAGTCCGCCATGTCACTGTCACCGGACAAGCGTACCTGCACGATCAAGGCCGGCCAGATCGGCCACCTGTTCTACAATCGCTGCCCGGACACCCTGAAGGACCAGGTTCCCGTTGCATTCACACCACAGGCTACCCTGCCATTATCGGGGAAGGTCCAGCTTACCCCGGAACGTTTCGGGCGGATGCCAAAAACCTACCTGTGCTGCCTGAATGACCGGGTCATTCCCATTCATCATCAGCGGCGCATGCTGACCCGCCAGCGCTGCGACGAGATGGTGCAGCTCGATGCGGACCACAGCCCCTTCCTGTCATGCCCGGAGACGCTCGCTGCCGTCCTCCACTCGGTAAGCCTGGCGGAGTGACAGCCAATAAAAAAGCCCGCTTGAAGCGGGCTTGGTGTCAGGCAGAAGTTATCGTCTCTTATAAAAGACACTTGTCTCCAAGATAACCGCCACCGCCGCAATAAGCGGAGTCCTGCAACTGCATCAGGATGCCGTCCGGATCGGTAAAGTAGACTTCGGGCGTTCCCCCTTCCACACCGCCGCGCGCCGGCATGCGCAGACTGATGTAATGCATCAGCGGACCCAGCTGGCGCTCGCCCCGGGCCGTGATACCGCGCTGTTCGAATTTCTGGAGGACATCGTCGACGCTGAAACCATCAAAGTTGAAACTGACATGATGGATATTGGCAGGCACCTTGCCGGCACTGGGACCGCCGGCATACATGACGAACTGCTTGCCGTCGCCGATACCGGTTACGGGTGCACCCGGACCCTGGAAAGCCTGGATATCGAGATCGAAGAAATCCTGGTAGAACACGTTGGCCGCTGCCCCGTCATTGACGAACGAGGTGAAGTGGTTGATCTCGCCCAGGGTAATCAAGCCAGGGGGCACGGCTTCGGGCGCGCCGCATTCACTGCCGAGCGGTCCCGTACCGCCGCACCAGGATGTGTCAGTCAGTTGTACGATGAGCCCCCGTTCATCCGAGAAATACAGGGTCGGCGTATCATCCCCGCGCACCTGCACCCAGGTACACATGGGACTTTCGATGCCGGGAAGAGCAATGTCCGGGGCATCGATCTCACGGAACCCGCCGGCCTTGAGCGCGGCCAGGTTGCTGTCCGGATCGTAGTTGCTGACCGAGTAACCCAGTTGGGTAATGGCTGGCGCTTCATTGCTGCCAGCCTGGCGAACTGCCATGTACTGCCTGCTGTCGCCGATCTTCATGAATATCCGGTCATCACTGCTGCGAAACTGGACCGGCATGCCAAACAGCCCCTGGTAGAATGACAGGCTGCGGCCGGGATCCGTCACCCGGATTTCGAAATAGTTGAGTTTTTCCAGGCGGATACCGGACTGGGCCAGCAGATGCGACGGCAGCAGCAGTGAGCCAGTTACGCCAGCAGTACTGGCCAGGAAGCGGCGGCGGTTCAGCATTGGAGTTTCCCCGTGACAGGTTTGTTAATCTTTTTTCAGGACTAATCATGCCCCACTCCCCAAAACCAGTCCAGCTTGAAGTTGGCTGCGGGCTGGCGGGTTCCACGTTACTTGCACACTTTGTTGCTAATAATGGGTTCTGGCCTCACACTGCTAGGCCGGCATAAACCACAAGAACAGACAATCAACCAGGGGGAACCCATGAAAATGAAAAAACTGGCATTCGCAGGCGCACTTCTTGCCTGTTGCACCGCTCCTGTCATGGCACAGCCCGGCGGCCAGGCCGAGCAGGACACCAGCATGAGCTTTTTTATCACCAGTCGCGGACCCGGTGACGGCGCCAACCTCGGCGGCCTCGCCGGCGCCGACGCCCATTGCACTGCCCTGGCAGAAGCTGCAGGCACCCGCGGCAAAACCTGGCGCGCCTACCTCAGCACGACCGGCCCCGATGGAGTATATGCCCGTGACAGGATCGGCTCCGGCCCCTGGTACAACGCCAATGGTGAACTGGTGGCCCGTGGTCTCGTTGACCTGCACTACAGCAACACTAACCTCAACAAGCAGCGTTCCGTGACGGAAAACGGCGATACCGTGAACGGCGTCGGTGACACGCCCAACATGCACGACATCCTGACGGGTACCAATGTCGATGGCACGGCTTCCGACATGACCTGCAACAACTGGACCAGCAATACCGATGCGTCCCGCGCCATGGTCGGTCACTTCGACCGTGTCGGCGGCGGCCCGCTGGCCGAATCCTGGAATGCGACACACTTGTCGCGTGGTTGCAGCCAGGAGCAGTTGCAGGCTTCCGGCGGCAACGGCTTCTTCTACTGCTTCGCCACCGGCGAGTAATATTCGCTCCAGGAACATAAAAGGCGCCAACTGGCGCCTTTTTTTATTGCTTCTTTATGACTTCGAATGCTGCAATTATTGTCGCGGCAGGATCGCCAGCCGATCGCCGCTGTAAGTGCCTACCCAGATCTCGTCATTAACCAGGTAGCCGACACTGGGATTCTGCAGGGCGGCGTCCTCGCCTGCGGCAGCGATTCTTGTCGCCACAAGGCTGTAAGGGACGATCTGCACCACACCCCAGCCTTGTTCACAGGACGCCGTGCCGCAGTAGTCTTCGGTATTGTCGCCGGCGGCGAGAAGCATGCCTTCCCCGGTCCAGCGCAGGTTGTCCGGCATTATACCGACCGGAATGACATCGCGTGCCGGCGGCGTCGAGCTGCGATCAAAACGCATGACTTCGCCAGTGCCGAATGACGCGACGAAAATCCAGCGCTGGTCATCGGTCACGGCAATCCCGTTTGGCCCCGCCATTTCAGTGCCTTCCATGACACTGACCTCGCCGCCCGGATGCCACTCGAAAACATGGCCGGTCACGCGTCCAGCCAATACATCCCCGATGGTATCCCTGGCAGGATCATAAAACTGGGTGGCTACGAAGCCGCCGTCATCCAGGATCGCGACACTGTTCGTCCATGACGACGCCGGCATCGGGATGCAGCCTACCCAGGTGATGGTGGGCTTGACGAAAGCATCGACCTCGAAAACCTCGATGGCTTCACGAGCACCATGACTGGTCATGTACAACCGGTATACGGCCGGGCCCTTGTCGATTTTCTGCAATGCCAGGCCGTGGGCGGAAAACTGTCGTGCATCGAGCGGTCCGGGACAGTCGCCGTACAATGCCGTGTCGTGCCGGTACAGGGGGTTGGTCCCCGGAAAAAGTATTTCAACGCTGCGTTGTGCCGCATTAACCAGGTGACTGCGGCCATTGACGCCTGTGCCGCTGAGGCTGCCGTCCATACCGGATACCAGCAGCCAGTCGCTGTTGCCCAGCTGGAGGATATCTTCACCGTTGCTGATTCCACACAGGTAGTCGATGCCGTCGCCTGCGCTGCAATCGACAGCAGTGGTTTCCTGAGCGACAACCGGTTCGCCAGCGGCCGTCATGGCCGGCGGCGATTCACCCCCGCAGGCCGAGAGCAAGCCGGTCAACAACGTCATCAGCGCGATAGTTCTCATCATGTCAGGTCCCCCTTGAACCGGTGCGAGCTTAACACCTTGTGTTAAAAAGCGGCAATTCATATCATCCTGCAAGCTCACCAAACCATTACAACTACAATTATGGATATGTCATGAGCGCAAGCTTCCAGGTTAATGAATTCGTCGACAACCAGAAAATCGGCCTGTTCAACATCAACCTGCTGTTCTGGTGTTTCCTCGCCATGTTCGCCGATGGTTACGATCTCAATTCCATCGGTTATGCCATGCCCTTCATTCTCGAGGAGTGGGGATTGACGGCCAACGACATGCGCCTGGCAGCCAGTGCCACACTCATTGGCATCTTTGTCGGCGCTCCCCTGCTCGGCTACCTGGGTGACCGCTATGGTCGCAAGAACTCCATCATCGGCGGCTGCATGATTTATGGTGCGGCCACCCTTGCCATTGCCTGGGCGACCACGCCGAATGACATCGTGCTTTTTCGCATGCTGGCCGGACTCGGCATCGGCGGCATCATGCCCAACACCATCGCATTGAATTCAGAGCTTGCGCCAAAACGCTATCGCGCCACCCTGATCGTGCTGATGTTCATGGGAATCACCATGGGCAGCGGCACACCGGGATTCGTATCCATCTACCTGGTGGCTGACCATGGCTGGGAGATCATATTCCTGCTCGGTGGCATCCTGCCCATACTGATCGGCATCATCCTGTTCTTCACCCTGCCTGAATCCATCAAGTTCCTGGCCACGCGTCCCGCCCGCAAGACCGAGCTCATCTGCACTGCCAGGAAAATGCGGCCGGACCTGGATATTCCGGATGACGCCACATTCATCAACCCGCCCATTGTCGATGGCAGTGCCGGCAGTGCCAAGGAGCTGTTCCGCGGCGGCCTGGGAGTGATCACACCCCTGCTCTGGCTCTGTTTTTCAACGGCACTGATGGCAAACTTCTTCATCAACAACTGGCTGCCGACGCTGTTCAGCAATTTCGGCATCGACAATGAGCGCGCTGCACTGATCACGACCTGGTATCACTTCGGTGGCACTTTCGGGGGGCTAGCCATTGCCATCTTGCTCGACCGCTTCGGCTACATGATCATCGCCATCATGTTTGCCTGCGCTGTGCCTGCAGTCGCGCTGATCGGCCTGGAAGGCCTGCCCGATGCAGGCATGACCTTTTTCGCTGCCTCTGCCGGCTTCGCCATCCTCGGCGCGCAATTCGGCAACAATGCCTCTGCCGGCCTGCTCTATCCCACGACCGTGCGCTCCAAGGGCGTTGGCTGGGCCTTGTCCATCGGCCGCTTCGGCGCGATCGTCGGCCCTTATGCGGGCGCACAATTGCTTGTTATGGGACTGGGTATGCAGGCCATCTTCATGGTGGTGACCATACCACTGGTCATCGGCGCGATCGCAGCGGCGCTGTTGTCACGCCTGTGTTATAAACGCTTCGATGGATTCCAGCTCGACGATACCCCGGTCCAGGAACTCCGGCTCCGAGATGCAGAAACTGACCCTTCATAACCTGCTGCTCCTATCACTTGCCGTCCAGCCGGCCTGGAGCCCCGTGGCCTGCGCCCAGGATGCGCCAGTCCTGCGCGAGGAAAGGCAGCTGCTGGCTCGGGACTATGCCGCCTTCAGGAAGAGCCAGGTCAGCAATGTCGAATACACGCTTTCGGTGAGCGTTGCAGAAGACAGCGAGCTGTTCTCGGGTATCGTGAGTATCCGCTTCGACCTTGCCCAGGACAACGTGTCACCCCTGACCATCGATTATGACCAGGGTGAGATACTGTCGATGTCCATCAACGGCGTCCCCGCCGAGTGGCAATATGAACACTGGTTCATCACCATCGCGCCGGAGCAGCTGTCTGCCGGTCCCAATGACGTCGTCATTGCATTCCGTCGCCAGTACACTACGGACGGTGACGGCTTCCACAGGTTCATCGATCCGGAAAACGGCGAGACTTACCTGTACACCAACTTTGAGCCGTACAACGCCAACCGGATGTTCCCGCATTTCGACCAGCCCAACCTAAAGGCACCCTTTATGCTGGATGTGACCGCACCCGCCGGCTGGCAGGTGATCTCGAACTGGCGTGAAACCTCTGTCACGGAACAGGGTGAAAACAGGCACTGGCAGTTCCCGGCTACGCCGCCGTTGTCATCTTACCTGTATTCCCTCCATGCCGGCCCTTTTACCACCTGGGAAGAGCAGGCAGGAGAGATACAACTGCGTCTGTTCGTACGCAACTCCCTTGCCCAGTATGTCGACAACACCGAATGGTTTGAGCCGGCCCGCCGCTTCCTGGATTTCTACCAGCGCTTTTACGACGTAGCCTACCCTCTGGACAAGTATGACCAGGTCATCGTTCCGGATTTCAATCCTGGTGCCATGGAGAATATCGGCGCCGTCACCTATAACGAGATCTATGTCAGCCGTGGCATCAAAAGTTACCGGGAACGCAGCCGGCTGGCCTACGTCATCGCCCACGAGATGGCGCACATGTGGTTTGGCGACATGGTGACCATGGCGTGGTGGAACGATCTCTGGCTCAACGAAAGTTTCGCGACCTACATGGGTTACCTTGCCCTGGCTGAAGCCAGTGAATTCACAAACGCCTGGGATATCTTCTATTCCAGCGGCAAGGCTTCCGCTTATCGTGCAGACACCAGGGTGACCACACACCCGATTGCGCCCGAAAATGTCTTGACTACGGCGGACGCCTTCGCCAGCTTCGACACCATTACCTACCAGAAAGGCAGTGCCGTCCTGAAACAGCTGCCCTACTTCATCGGCGAGGAAAGTTTCCGCCGTGGTGTCAGCAACTACCTGAAGGAACATCGGTTCGGTAACGCCACCCTGGATGATTTCGTCGGCGCACTTGCAGACAGTGCCGGGATGAACCTCGACACCTGGAAAAAGCAATGGCTGCAGCAGTCCGGCGTAAATACATTGCGCGCCGAATTCAGTTGCAAGGATGATCAGATCTCTTCCCTGCGCCTGGTGCAATCCGTACCGGACAACACTGCCGCCGACAAGGTCCTGCGCAGTCAGCGCACTCTGATCGGACTTTACCGTTATATCGACAATGCCATGCTGCTCCGGAATGCTATCCTCGTGACTTACCGCGGCGCCGTCACCTGGGTGCCAGAGGCGATCGGCATGCCCTGCCCTGACCTCGTGCTGCCCAACGAGGACGACCATGCTTACGTCGATTTTGCCCTGGACCCGGCATCACGTGACACACTTTCCGACCACATCAACGATTTCACCAACATCACCACGCGCCTGATGCTGTGGGAATCACTGTGGTCCGATGTACGCGAGGCACGCATTTCCCTCGACGATTTCCTCACCTTCGTTTATGACAACCTGCCGGCCGAGAGCGAACTGCTCGTGGTACAGCAAGTGGGCAGCAATATTACCGCCGCCTTCAATTACTTCACGGCATTTGGCGACGCAGATGGGCGGCGCGACCGGATCGAACGATTCGTCCTTGAAAATCTCGACGCTGCCGAGTCCGGTTCTGAAATCCAGCGCCTCTGGTTCACCAGCCTGCTGAACCTGGCGCATACGGATGACGCCCTTGCCGGGCTGCTTGGGCTGCTTGACGGCAGCCGCACCATTCCTGGTATCGAGATCGACCAGGACATGCGCTGGGACATTGTCCTGGCCGCGAACCGCTACCAGTTTGGAGACTACGCCGCTTTGCTGACTGCAGAAATTGCCCGCGACCCGACCGACCAGGGTGAAAATTCGGCGCTGGCCGTCAAGGCTGCCCGCCCGGATAGCGCTGTCAAAGACGAATTCCTGGATATCGTGCTCGACGCACCGGAGACCTACAAAGTCGCGAGCCTGAGGTTCATTACCGGCTACCTGTTTCCCGCCGGACAGGAGGACTTGCATGCAGCACGGGCCGACAGGATATTCTCGGCATTGCCGGCCGTGAACGACCGTGGGGAAGAGCGCTACATGAACGCCATGCTAGCCCTTGTCAGGGGCGACTGTACGCCTGACAGCATCGCCAGGCTGTCTGCTGCGCGTGATATTTCAGCCAGCCTGCATCCTTCGATACACCGCGCCATCCTAGTCAACCTGCAGGATGACGAACGCTGCATGGCTCTCAAAGCACGCCTTGGCGAATAGCCTGCACCCGTTCTGACAGCCGTGCCGGCTTTGGTGTAAAATGCCGCGTTTTCAGCAGCACCAGCACGTCCATGAACCTCAAACAAGAACTCGATAACCGGATCAGCGCAGCCATTTCATCCGTGTCAGGCAGTGATGACTGCAAGGCACTGATCAATTATGCCCGTGAGGCAAAGTTTGGCGATTATCAAGCCAATGGCGTCATGGGCGTGGCCAAGCAGCTCAAGCGCAACCCCCGCGAACTCGGCGAAGCAGTGCTGGCCGCCCTCGACCTGACCGGTATCGCCGACAAGGTGGAACTAGCCGGCCCGGGCTTCATCAATATTTTCATTGCACCGGAGTACCTGGCAGGGCAGCTGAACAGGCTGCTGGCCGCCGACCGCCTGATCGACATTGCCGCTTCCACCCAGACCGTGGTTGTGGACTACTCATCCCCGAACCTGGCCAAGGAAATGCACGTTGGCCACCTGCGCGGCACGATCATCGGTGATGCCCTGGCACGCATTTTCGAATACCTGGGACACCGGGTGATACGCCAGAACCACTTCGGCGACTGGGGCACCCAGTTCGGCATGCTCATCACCTGGATGCAGGCACTGGAAGACAGGGACACCCTGCAGAACGAGCTTGCGGATCTCGAGGTGTTTTACCGGCACGCCAAGGAAAAATTCGACAGCGACGCCGACTTCGCCCGCACCAGCCGCGACAACGTTGTAAAACTGCAGGCTGGCGATCCCGAGTGCCTCGCCCTATGGCAGAAGTTCATCGATGTGTCGGTGGCGCATTGCCAGGAGTTGTACGAGAAGCTCGGCATCACGCTGACACCTGGAGATATGCGCCCGGAAAGTTTCTACAACGACAGGCTTCAGGGCATTATCACCGATCTGCGCGAGAAGGGACTGCTCACCGAGGATGACGGTGCACAGTGTGTTTTCCTGGAAGAGTTCCAGGGCAAGGACGGCACGCCACTGCCAGTAATCGTGCAGAAATCCGACGGGGGCTTCCTGTACGCCACCACCGACCTTGCCGCCATCCGTTACCGCAGCGAATCCCTGCATGCGAATCGCGTACTGTATGTCGTCGATGCACGCCAGAGTCTGCATTTCCAGCAGGTATTCCGCGTCGCGGAGCTGGCGGGATTCAAAAATCCTGGCTGCTCACTCGAACACCTCGCCTACGGCACCATGATGGGCAGCGATGGCAAACCCTTCAAAACCCGCACGGGCGGCACCGTCAAATTGATGGACCTCATGACCGAGAGTGTCGGCCGCGCCTATGATCTGGTCACCGGCAAGAACCCGGAACTGGACGAGGCTGAGCGCCGCGCCATCGCCGATGTCGTGGGCATAGCTGCCATCAAGTATTTCGAGCTGAGCAAAAACCGGAACAGTGACTATGTGTTCGACTGGGACACCATGCTGTCCTTCGACGGCAACACGGCACCTTACCTGCTGTATGCCTATGCCCGCATCCGCAGTATCTTCCGCCGCGAGGATGCGGCTGACAGCAGTTTCACCATCAATATCACCGAAACAGCCGAGAAGCAGCTTGCCCTGAAACTCCTGCAGTTCACGGAGATGGTCAACCAGGTGGCCGATGACTGCTTCCCCAACCAGTTATGCCTGTATCTCTATGATCTGGCCGGCACCTACATGCAATTCTATGAAGCGTGCCCCGTGCTGAAAGCCGAACCCGCTGTGCGCAACTCACGACTGGGCCTGTGTCACCTGACCGCCCGCACGATCCGGCAGGGTCTTGACCTGCTCGGTATCGAGACCCTCGAAAAGATGTGATCCCTGTTTCCGGGTTTCTTCCACGACCCTGGGCATGTTGCTATAATGCGCGCCGCATGAAGGCCGGGCTGCAATCCGATATTCAGCATTAAATTCAATAATTTATAAATTAAGTCAGGTACAGCATGTCCGATAAACCGACCATTATCTATACCCTCACAGACGAAGCCCCGGCACTGGCCACCTATTCACTGCTGCCTGTCATCAAGGCCTTCACTGCCTCCTCCGACATCAATATCGAGACACGTGACATCTCCCTGGCTGGCCGCATCATCGCGGTATTCCCTGATTATCTGGCCGAGGACAAGATTCAGTCTGACGACCTGGCCTATCTCGGGCAACTGGCTCTGAAACCGGAGGCCAACATCATCAAACTGCCGAACATCAGCGCATCACTGCCGCAGATGACTGCAACCATCAAGGAACTGCAGGCCAAGGGTTATACCCTGCCCGACTACCCGGAAACTCCGCAAAACGATGAAGAGCGTGACATCAAGGAGCGCTATGACCGCGTCAAGGGCAGTGCCGTGAACCCGGTGCTGCGCGAAGGCAACTCCGACCGTCGTGCTCCAGGTGCAGTCAAGCAGTACGCCAGGCAGAACCCACATTCCATGGGCGCCTGGTCGCCCGACTCCAGAACCCGCGTGGCACATATGGAAGATGGTGACTTCTTCGGCAGTGAGATTTCCCGTACCCTGGACTCTGACGCTACATTCCGCATCGAATTCGTCGATGTCGCCGGCAAGGTCACTATCCTCAAAAAGGACGCACCACTGCAAGCCGGTGAAGTCATCGATGCCTGCGTCATGCGCAGCAAGGCCCTGCGTGAATTTTTGGGCAAGGCCATCGACCAGGCCAAGGCTGACGGTGTGCTGTTGTCCCTGCACCTGAAAGCCACCATGATGAAGGTCTCTGACCCGATTCTGTTCGGCCATGCCGTATCCGTGTTTTTCAGTGACGTGTTCGAAAAGCATGCCGCTACCTTTGCCGAGCTTGGCGTCAACCCGAACAACGGTTTTGGCGCCGTCCTGGCGCTAATCAACACGCTGCCCGCGGACAAGAAAGCCCAGATCAACGCTGATATCCAGGCCTGCTACGAGGCGCGTCCGCAGCTGGCCATGGTGAACTCCGACAAGGGCATCACCAACCTGCACGTACCGAGCGATATCATTATCGATGCCTCCATGCCGGCCGCGATCCGTGCCTCCGGCAAGATGTGGGGTCCCGATGGCAAATTACACGACACGCTTGCCGTCATCCCCGACCGCTGTTATGCCGACGTCTACCAGGAAACCATCGACTTCTGTAAAAAACATGGCGCCTTCGACCCGCGCACCATGGGTTCCATTCCCAATGTCGGCCTGATGGCCCAGAAAGCCGAAGAATATGGCTCGCACGACAAAACTTTTGAACTGGCTGAGGCGGGCATAATCCGCGTGGTAAACGGCAAGGGCGAGACCCTGCTGTCTCACGATGTGGACAAAGGTGATATCTGGCGCATGTGCCAGGTCAAGGACCCGGCGATCCAGGATTGGGTCAAACTGGCCGTCAATCGCGCCCGGTTGTCGAAAACTCCGGCTGTGTTCTGGCTTAACCCTGATCGCGCCCACGATGCGGAACTGATCAGGAAGGTCAACGCCTATCTCGGCGAGCATGATACAAACGGGCTAGAGATCCACATCATGTCTCCCGTGGAAGCAACCCGTTTCTCGCTGCAGCGCATGAAAGAAGGCAAGGACACCATCTCGGTGACCGGCAACGTCCTCAGGGACTACCTCACTGACCTGTTCCCCATTCTAGAACTGGGCACCAGCGCCAAGATGCTGTCCATCGTGCCGCTGATGAACGGCGGCAGCATGTTCGAAACCGGCGCCGGCGGCTCGGCACCCAAGCACGTCCAGCAGTTCCAGGAAGAAAACCACCTGCGCTGGGACTCCCTGGGTGAATTCCTCGCACTGGCCGCCTCCCTGGAACACCTTGGGCAGACAACCGGCAACAGCAAGGCACTGGTACTGGCAACAACGCTTGATGAAGCCACCGGCAAGCTGCTCATGGAAAACCGCAGCCCGATGCGAGATGTCGGGGAACTGGATAACCGCGGCAGTCATTTTTACCTGGCGCTGTACTGGGCCCAGGCCCTGGCGGCTCAATCCGATAATGCCGACCTCAAAGCCACCTTCAGTGCCATTGCAAAAACGCTGACAAGCGAGGAAACCGCCATTGTCGATGAGTTGAACAGCATTCAGGGCAATCCGGTCGAACTGGGCGGCTACTACAAGCCCGACACTGCCCTGTGTGCCCGCGCCATGTGCCCCAGCAACCTGTTCAACCAGGCCCTGGCGTCCCTGATCGGCTAGTCCTCCAGCGCGGGAATGAATGCAGGCGCCGGGAATGGTCCCCGCGCCTGCTCGAAACGCCCCGCGATCTCCACCAGCAATTCCTCACTCCCCGGCCTGCCGATGATGGCTATGCCTACCGGCAGCCCATGCACAAGTCCACCGGGTACTGCAATGCTGGGATAACCGGATACTGCCGCAAGAGAAGAACTGGACAACCCGAAATGATCGCCGGCGACCCAGTCCGTGACCCAGGCCGGTGAATTGACTGGTGCGATCAATGCATCCAGGTCGTTGTCGGAAAAAGCCTTCTCCAGTGCTTGCCGCACTGCCCCGCCACTGTTTTCGAGTACAGCCCTGTACTCGCTGCTGTCGAGCCCACCCATGGCCTGGGCGGCAAGGAATATCTCCTGCCCGAAATACGGCATGACGGTGTCGGCATGGGCCATATTGAAGGCGATCAGGTCATCCAGCGAGGCATGGGCACTTCCTGCCGTGGCAAGATAGGCATTCATGTCTGCCTTGAATTCATACAGCAACACCTGGTATTCGGCACTGTCGGCTGTTTCAGGTACCGCCACGTTGACCGGATCGACCAGACTTGCCTGTTCGCGGTTGAACCAGCCCAGCCATTGCATAAGCAGATCATCAACCGCATCTATACTGCCCGCTCCGTAATGATCCCTGACAACGCCCAGGCGCACGCCTGCCAGGTCTGAACGGTCCAACTCATACAGGGCGGTGTCTGTCTGGCGGCCCTGCAGTATGGCGAGCATCAGGGCTGCACCTTCGACAGTCGTGGCCATGGGCCCCGCGGTATCCTGGGTATGGGAGATCGGGATGATGCCGTCACCGGGGATACTGCCGTGTGTAGGCTTGATGCCGACCACACCGTTTGCACCCGATGGGCAGACGATGGAGCCGTCGGTTTCAGTCCCGACCGCCAGGGGGGCAAGCCTGGCGGCAACGGCAGCCGCCGAACCGCTGGATGACCCGCACGGATTGCGATTCAGCACATACGGGTTGCGGGTCTGTCCACCCAGGCTGCTCCAGCCGCTGCTGGAAGCGTCGCCGCGAAAATTTGCCCATTCACTGAGGTTTGTCTTCGCAACAATCACTGCCCCGGCATCGCGCAAGCGCCGGACCAACTCTGCATCATCGGGCGCCCGGTGGCCTGCCAGTGCCAGCGAACCCGCGGTAGTGGCCATCCCGTCGCCGGTGTCGATATTGGCCTTCAACACAACAGGAACCCCGTGCAGCGGACCAACGGGACCTGCAGCACGGAAACGATCATCGAGTTCCCTGGCGATATCCAGGGCGTCCGGGTTGATCTCAATAATGGCATTCAGGCCCGGCCCTGAGGCATCCACATTGGCGATACGCGTCAGCGCCTGTTGCGTGACCTCTGCGGCAGACACTCTGCCCGCGGCAAGCTCACCAGCCAGGGCAGGAGCATCCAGGGCTAGCAGGTCCGGTATCAGGGCGGGATCGGTGCGAGTACAGCCCGGCAGCAACACCAGGCAGACAGACATAAAAAAAGGTGCCAGCACCCTGGCACCTTTCCTGTTTCCGCTTGTCCTCATCCTGCAGGACATACCTTATCAGGGTTTGCGGAATACCAGCACGGAACGGTCAGTGTCTCCGCGCATGGCAAAAACCATGCTGGAATGATCGTCCTCGGGGTGGGCAAGAATATCGCTGTCAGTAGCCAGTTCGAACCCCGCACTGGTCACCTCGTCAATGATCACGCTTTTCTCGATGCGATGGATGGTACCGGCGACATCCCAGCCTGAACCCGCTGCCGCGGCATGATCGATCACCACATAGCGGCCGCCTGGAGCCAGGGCATTGAATACGTGGGCATTCAGCGTTGCCGGGTCCACACCCATGGCCGGAAAATCATGGTAGGACAGGATGTTGAAGACGATATCCAGGCCGGCGGGCAGCATGATGTTGTTGTATTCGACGATGGTGTAATTGGCGTTGGCGCGGGCATCTGCAAAGGCTTGCCCGGCCCTGCCTACACCGCCTTCCTGGAATGCTGCCAGTGCCGGCAGATCATACATTTCCACCATGCCGGAAGGCCCGACCGCCTCCACCAACATTGGCGTGTAGTACTGGCCGAAGCTGGTCAGCTCAGCAACATGGTCGCCTTCAGCGATGCCCGACAGGGCCAGGACATGGGCCGGTTTACGACCGGCATCACGGGCACGGGCGGCATCGGCACGCTCACCCGATTCCACGGCACGCCGGATATTGGCGGGTGTATCGGCCGGAATCATGTAGGACTGGGCGATGACCGCCGCAGTGGCAAAGGCGGCCATCAGGCCGACGGTGGCTTTCAGAAATGGCTTGTTCATGGTTTTCCCCTCAAGGGTCAATAGGCTTTCCCTGGCCGATGATTGTATAGACCGGCCTCAGCGGATTGCAACTCTCGTCGGAAAAAGAATGGAACAGCCGTGATTTCAGGCAAAGGCATGCCGATTGGCACCCCTTGCCTGGTGATTCCGCGGTCTTTATTGCCCGCTCAGGTCGAGCAAAAGCTTGTTGAGCCTGCGGATGTAGCTGGCAGGATCATCCAGCTGTCCGCCTTCAGCCAGGCTGGCCTGGTCGAACAGGATGGCGGCAAGGTCGTTGAAACGGGCCTCATCGGCTTCTGCATCGAGTTTAGCCACCAGCGGGTGTGCCGGATTGATTTCAAAGATCGGCTTGAACTCTGGCATCTTCTGGCCCGCCGCTTCCATGATCTTGCGCATCTGCGCACCCATGTCATGTTCTGCAATGGACAGGCAGGCCGGGGAATCCGTCAGCCTGTGGGTGGTGCGCACCTCAGAGACCGCATCACCCAGGCTGTCCTTGAGGCGCTTGAGCAGGGGTTCCGCCTGCTTGTCGATTTCTTCATGCTGTTTCTTCTCTTCCTCTGAATCCAGCTTGCCCAGGTCGAGTTCCCCACGGGTTACGTCTTGGAAGGACTTGCCGTCAAATTCCATCAGGTGACTGACGAACCATTCATCCACCCGGTCTGACAACAGCAGTACCTCGATGCCTTTCTTGCGGAAAACCTCCAGGTGGGGGCTGTTCCTGGCCGTGTTGTAGGATTCAGCGGCAATATAATAAATCTTTTCCTGACCCTCCTTCATACGGGACACGTAATCCTCGAGTGACTGGTCCTGCAGTGACGTTTCCGTGTGTGTGGTGGCGAACAACAGCAGCTTGGCGATCTTTTCACGGTTGGCATAATCCTCGGCTGGACCTTCCTTGAGCACCTGGCCGAATTCATTCCAGAACTTCTGGTAGGTGTCCTTATCCTTCTTTTTCAGCTTCGCCAGCATATCCAGTACACGCTTGGTAAGCGCACTCTTCATGGAGTCCACGGCGGGATCCTTCTGCAGGATCTCGCGGCTCACATTGAGAGAAATGTCGTTGGAATCGAGAACACCCTTGATAAAGCGCAGGTACAGCGGCAGGAATTGCTCGGCATCGTCCATGATGAACACACGTTGCACGTAGAGTTTCAAACCACGGGCGGCATCACGGTTCCACATGTCATAGGGAGTCCGGGCCGGCAGGTACAACAGGCTGGTGTATTCCAGCTTGCCTTCGACCTTGTTGTGGCTCCACTCCAGTGGATCCCCGAAATCATGGCTGATGTGCTTGTAGAACTCCTTGTATTCTTCGTCCTTCAGGTCTGTGCGCGAACGGGTCCACAGGGCCTGGGCGGTGTTCACTGCTTCGTATTCGGGGGCCTTATTGCCGGATTTCTTGTCCTCGTCACCGAGATCCTCCTTCACCATCATGACCGGAATCGAGATATGATCGGCATACTTCCTCACGATGCCGCGCAGGCGATACCCTTCGGCAAATTCCTTGTCATCCTTCTTGAGGTGCAGGACGATGCTGGTGCCCCGGTCGGTCTTGTGGACGGATTCAACGTTGAAATCGGCTTCACCGGCTGACTCCCACTTCACGCCCTGACCGGCCGGTTCACCGGCTTTGCGACTGAACACTTCAACCTTGTCGGCGACGATAAAGGCAGAATAAAAGCCCACGCCGAACTGGCCGATCAACCGCGAATCCTTTTTCTGATCCCCGGTCAGTGATTCCAGGAACTGTGCAGTGCCTGACTTGGCGATAGTTCCCAGGTTTTCAATGATCTCGTCCCGATTCATGCCGATGCCGTTGTCACTGATAGTAATGGTCTTCTTCTTGGGATCGAATTCAACAGTGATCTTCAAATCCGGGTCGTCTTCCAGCAATTCCGGTTTGGCCAACGCGGCAAAACGCAGCTTGTCCGCTGCATCCGAGGCATTGGAGATGAGCTCGCGCAGGAAGATTTCCTTGTTGGAGTACAAGGAATGGATCATCAGGTGCAATAACTGCCTGGCCTCCGTCTGGAAGCCCAGAGTTTCTTTTTTGGCTTCTACGCCCATATTTGCTGGTCCCTTGTCAGTTATACCAATCCCCCCTACATGAGGGCTGATAGCGCTTTTTCAAGGCAAAAAAAAAACGCATCCTGGGATGCGTTTTTCACTACATACTGCTTTATCGTTATTGTTGTTAGCTGTGTCTATACCGTTATTTAACGGAAGAATTCTGCCAGTTCACGGCGCTGACGCTGCAGGGTTTCATAACGTTCCTTCTCGCGGGTCAGCACGGTTACCCAGGT
>Ga0181579_10002025_pt1 | contig 16536 bp, 12 predicted proteins | sample 071ome_24_FD_132996 | JGI IMG/M metagenome (GOLD analysis project Ga0181579, IMG submission 132996) | Coastal salt marsh microbial communities from the Groves Creek Marsh, Skidaway Island, Georgia - 071402CT metaG (megahit assembly) | ecosystem: Environmental > Aquatic > Marine > Intertidal... | reverse complement strand
GGCATGATCATCTATCCCGGTAAGATCAGTCAAGTTGACCTCTTCAGGATTGGTTCGATAGGCCGTCTATTCGTCGCGGACATGCAGGCTCTGGTAGCGGCGATTGAAGCAACGCTCAAAGAGCTTGAGATGGTTCCTTGATCATGACCCAACCATGAACTGCATGCCTCAACCCAAGATGCGACCCTCCGTTCATTTAGCACCTCGTTACCTGCTAACCCTGCTTTTTATTTTCTGCTCTGCCTGCGCGCTTACGGCGGAGGTTGTCCCACTCATTCGCGCGCACTCCCATAATGATTACGAACATGAGCAGCCTTTGATCGATGCTCTGGATGCTGGTTTCTGCAGTGTTGAAGCCGATGTGTTTGCCATCGGTGAGGAACTTTTGGTCGCTCACGATCGCATTGATTTGGACCGCTCCAGAACGCTCGAAGCGCTGTATCTGAAGCCGCTCCAGCTGAGGATCAAGGAACGGGGGGGCAAGGTCTATGATCAGGGGGTGCCTTTTTACCTGATGATCGATTTTAAGACTCAGGCATCCCCAACCTACGAGTGCTTGCGTCGCATCATTCGCCCATACCATGCCATGCTCACGCGGGTAGACGCCGATGGGCTGCACCCTGGTGCCGTCACGCTGGTCATTTCTGGGAATCGGCCCACTCAGCTGGTGGGGCAAGAGACCGAGCGATGGGTTTTTATTGATGGTCGGCTAGAGGATATGGAGGCGAACCGCTTGCCCGCTTCACTGGTACCCTGGATCAGTGAAAATTGGACCAGTCATTTTAAATGGAATGGCGAAGGTGCCATGCCTCAGGAAGAAATCCAGAAACTGGCAGCGTGGCTTTCAAAAGCTCATAGTCAGGGGAGGAAAGTCCGCTTTTGGGCGACTCCTGAGACGGAGGCTTTTTGGAAATTGGCATGGGATCAAGGTTTGGACTTCATCAACACAGACCAACTGAAGGCCCTAAGCAAGGTATTGCTTGCGCATCAGGCGCCCTGAGTTGAAAGGATTTCTTAAGTGGATCACAGCAAACACGATCTGGATCAGTTGCGCTCTGAGGGAGACATCAACTTAAGCCCCAGGAGGCAGGCATGGGCTGCAGGACACCTGGATGAAGCGACCCAAAAAATCCTGGCTCGAGACGCAGAGGTTTTCTTACATCAGTCGCTTTCAACGCCATGCCTCAATGTCATGCAGGCTTGTCAGGGCAGCTATATTGAGGACAACAGAGGGCGCCGTCTACTCGACTTTCACGGTAATAATGTCCATCAGCTGGGTTTTTCCCACCCTCGGGTTGTGGAGGCTATCACCGAGCAGATGAACCGGCTTTCTTTCTGCACCCGACGATACACCAATGAGGTGGCTATCGAACTAGCGTCCAAGTTAGTCTCTCTGGCTCCAGGTGATCTCAACCGAGTGCTTTTTGCTCCCAGCGGCACCGCCGCCATCGGCATGGCGCTGAAGCTAGCCAGAGCAGCAACAGGCAGGCATAAGACCATTTCCATGTGGGATTCCTTTCACGGGGCCTCACTGGATGCGATTTCGGTTGGGGGTGAGGCGATATTTCGTCAAGGCATTGGCCCCTTGCTTCCGGGTTGTGAGCACGTTCCGCCGCCTGATAACCGACACTGTCCCTTCAAGTGTGGTCATGCCTGCAACCTGGCCTGCGCCGATTACGTAGAATACGTGCTTGAAAAAGAGGGAGACGTGGCAGCGGTGGTTGCCGAGACCGTGCGGTGCACGCCCTTTATCCCCCCGCTGGACTATTGGAAGCGGATTCGTCAGGCATGTGACCGGCATGGTGCGCTTTTGATTCTGGATGAAATACCTCACTGCCTGGGCCGTACCGGCCGCATGTTTACCTGTGAGCATTATGATGTGGTACCCGATATGTTGGTGATTGGTAAGGGGCTTGGCGGCGGCATCTTTCCTCTGGCAGGCCTCCTGGCACGCGAGGGACTCAATCAGGCTATGCCAGAGAAGGCGCTGGGCCACTACACCCATGAAAAGAATCCAGTCGCTTGCGCTGCGGGGCTTGCTGCCATTGAGGTCATTGAGTCTGAGGGCTTACTGGAGCAAGCAACCGCCATGGGTGTGTATGCCAGAAAGCGGATGGAGGCGATGGCAACTCGCCATGATCTTATTGGTGATATCCGAGGCCTTGGCTTACTCATGGGGATGGAATTACTCAAGGATCGCGCCAGCTGTCAGAGAGCGGTGGATGAGGCCGAACAGGTCATGTATGCCTGCTTGAGCCGAGGCCTCAACTTCAAGGTGACCATGGGGAATATCCTGACCCTGACACCCCCTATCACGATCACGCGTCAGGAAATGGAGGAAGCGATGGATCGGCTCGAAGAAGCTATCGCAGAGGTAAGTGGCGGCGTCCAGTCAGGGCGATAACTTCTGGGATGTGTTCAAGCTGCCTTGGTTTATTCTAAGCCCCATCGGCTTCCCCTTGGCGTTGCGCCCATCGGGTAAGTAGGCCATATTTGTCTCATGGAATCAGAAAGGGTTCAGGATCTGAGGCGCAGTTATACCCAGGGCAATCTGGAAGAGGATTCCATGCTAGCTCATCCGATGGACCAATTTGATCTTTGGTTCAAGCAAGCCTGTGAGGCCTCTATCCTTGAGCCCAATGCCATGAGTCTTTCGACTGTGAGTGCTGGACGGGGCACGGGTTTGAGGACGGTTCTCCTCAAGGGTTATCACGAAGAGGGGTTTGATTTTTACACCAATTTGCGCAGCCAGAAAGCCAGAGACATTCAGGATCATCCTGAAGTGAGCTTGTTGTTTCCGTGGATTGCCTTGGAAAGGCAAGTCATCGTTCAGGGTAGGGCATTGCTTCTTGATCGAACTGAGGTGGATGCCTACTTCAAAACACGTCCAAGAGAGAGCCAGATTGGGGCTTGGGCGTCCAGACAGAGCGAGCAGATTCCTGATCGAGGGGCCTTGGAAAATGCTTTCCAGGCAGTGCGTGATCAATTTGAGGGCCAAGACATCCCAACGCCCTCTTTCTGGGGAGGCTTCAGGGTGAAGCCCTCAACGATTGAGTTCTGGCAAGGCCGCCCCGGTCGCCTTCATGACCGCATACGCTACCGGCTGGAACCATCTCAAGATCACTGGATTCGCGAACGGTTTTGTCCTTGAACGAAAATGCTTGGACCCGGGATTGGATCCCTCAAGCGGACCATTCAAGCATGCGCTCAATGGGCAAGCGGGCTCGCTGGATCAGCTCATCAGCCATGCTCACCTCGGGGTGTCTGCCTTGCATGCATGCGTGGAGTTTCTGCAGGGTATTCATTTTCATGTAGCGGCATTCGTTGCACGCACAGTGGTCGGTGGGGGCTGGGATGAATTTTTTGCCCGGGCACTCTTTCTCCAATCGATGAAGCATTCCCATTTCGGTGGCGATGATGAAGGAGTTGGCTGAATGGCTGCGGCAAAATGAGACCATCTTCTCAGTAGAGCATATTTCATCGGCCAATAATCGCACCGCCTGGGTGCATTCCGGATGCGCAACCAAGGGAGCTTCTGGATGTTTGGCTCTGATGGCCAGGATGCTGTCTGCCGTGAACTCGATGTGAGCGTAGCAATTTCCCTTCCACAATTCCATTGGCCGTTTGGTTTGCTCCATCACCCAGGCCCCCAGATTCTCGTCGGGAACAAAGAGCAAAGGTCGATCCGCTGGGGCTGATTCAACAATCCTGACCGCATTGCCGCTGGTGCAGATGACATCGCTTAGCGCTTTGACTGCTGCACTGCAGTTGATATAGGCGATCGTGTAGACACCGGGGTGGGCTTCTTGATAAGCTTTAAGCTCCTCGGCTGGACAGCTTTGTTCCAGCGAGCAGCCTGCATCTCGATCCGGTAGGAGAACCTGTTTCTCGGGATTAAGGATCTTGGCGGTTTCGGCCATGAAGTGCACCCCGCAAAAGACAATGACTTCAGCCGAGGTCTCAGCAGCTGCGCGAGCCAGCCCCAAGGAATCGCCAACATAATCAGCCAGGTCCTGGATGGCTGGTATTTGATAATTGTGGGCAAGGATCACTGCATTAAGCTCTTCCTTGAGTTGAAGGATTTCTCTGGAAAGCGGATCAAGCGGACGGTCACAGGTGACAGTCCGGGCCTGGTTTTCGGTTCCTTCTCTGAGTGAAATATGCACAGACGCCTCGTCCATGCGTGGATCATAAGTTTTTTGGCACAGCAGGGCAATCCACATTGTCTTCATGGTTTACCTTCAACCAACCAAGCCATGGTGAGCATAATGTGTTTTCCAAATCCGCCGCAGACAGCTAGTCTGGCTTGTCGTCATGCACAAGCAGAAGGACCATTCTAGTGTGGCACTGACTCGCTTCAGCCATTGTGCCGGTTGAGCCGCGAAGTTGAGTCCGGAGGACCTCGCCCAGGTTCTGGGTGGATTGCCATCGATTGAGAATCCGAATGTGTTGGTAGGTAATCAGCATGCTGATGATGCTGCCGTTTATCAGCTTTCGGAGAATCTCGCTATCGTACAGACCGTCGATTTCTTCACGCCGGTGGTGGATGATCCGTACCAATTTGGAGCGATTGCAGCGGCTAATGCATTGAGTGATGTGTATGCCATGGGAGCTCATCCCATCATGGCTCTGAATATTGTAGCCTTCCCCAGGGATTCTGAAGATCTGCCCCTCAGCGTGCTCCGAGATATTTTGCGTGGTGGGAGTGACAAGGCCGCTGAAGCTGGCGTGGCTGTTGTGGGGGGACACAGCATTGATGATGCTGAACCCAAATATGGCATGTGCGTGACTGGCACCATTGAGCCTGGGCAACAGTGGACCAACCAGGGAGCCAAGGTGGGAGATTACCTGGTGCTGACCAAACCCCTAGGGGTGGGTATTATCACCACAGCCATGCGGCAGGGGCAATGTGCAGCACGCGTGGAACAAGCAGCTATTCGTTGCATGGCTGAGCTGAATCGAACGGCGGCTGGTGTGGCCAAAACTGTGGGCATTCATGCCTGTACCGATGTCACTGGGTTTGGTTTGCTCGGTCACTTGAAAGAAATGCTCAGCGACGGACTGCGGGCTGACATCCAGATATCCAGCATTCCGTTGCTCGATGGGGTGATGGAACTGTTGGAGGAAGGTTATGTGCCTGGAGGAACCCGTCGCAACCATGCTGCGGTGGCTCCTTCGGTTACCTACGGATCTTCGGTGAGTCCGTTGCAGGAGTTGCTGCTTTGTGATGCTCAGACTTCAGGGGGTCTTTTGATGGCTGTGTCTCCAGAGCGCCTGGAGGATCTGATGAGTGGCTTGCAGCAGGCCGGGGTTCATGCCTCAAATATCGGCTGCTTCGCAGCCAGTGCAGCACCCATGATACAGGTGGTAACCTAGGCCAAGGCAACCTGCTTCGACCCATCCCATGATAACCAGATCAATAGGCACTCAGGTTTGCTTGTTCCCCAACGCCCCATCACTTCATGGCATCATGGCTCGTAGCGTTTGTTCCTTTTCAGGCCCCCAGTATCCACAATCCAGCTCGATGAAAACCGAAGTGTAGGGAAGGGTGAGATCTGTCTTGAGGATGAGCACCTTGAAGGATTCACCTGCTTCTCCCAGTTTCTCCATCAGAGTTGCGTGGGGTAGGTGTTGCGATGGGTGTTCGCTGAGTCGCTTTAGCAGAGCATCACGGATTGAGCCGATACCCGTGGCTTGGTCTTCGCCTAGATAGGAAAGCTCCGAGTCTAGATAAAAAATACCGCTGACATGTTCGACTTGTCCAAGCTCCATGCAGACCTGGTCGAGAACCTCTAAATGGCCAGAACCGGTTTCAATCATCTGGATGCCTGGGCTGGTCTGCAAAGGATAGGCCGAGTCGGCAACCATGATCCAGTTGCGATGTCCCATGAGAGACAACTGTTCGGATAATTGTTGTTGCCAGGTTACAGGCTGTGGCAATGAGCGGGATGACTGACATCCCATGCCAATGATAACCAAACTCAAAAGATAAGCGCATTGTAGGGTCTTCAATCGTCGAAGCGATATAGAGCAAGGTAACGAGATCATGCTATCACCATACGGGTGATGGGAGTCTCAAGAAAGCAGGGAATCTCCACCTTGAAAGAAGACCGACATCAGCCTTGTCACCCGCATAAGTCTGGGTAGTCTATGAGTCCATGCCGCTCCTCCGCCAAATGCCTTCCCTGCATTGGCTACTGGCTTGCTCTGCTTTGGGCTGGCTGCCATGTGCTTTGATTCCTGCTGCCGAATTTGACCTGGCGCCCCACCATTTCACCTTGCCCGAAGGGTTCACCATTGAAAAGGTGGCAGCCACCCCTCTGGTCAACCGCCCGATCGTGGCTGATCTTGATGATCAGGGTTATCTGTATGTAGCTGATTCTTCGGGTTCCAATGACAAGGTGACAGAGCAGTTAAAAGAACGCCCACATCGTCTCGTGCGGCTGGGTGATTCTGACGGCGACGGGATCTATGATGAGCAGACAGTTTTCGCCGATGGACTCATGTTTCCAGAGGGGGTTCTCTGGCATCGTGGGGCTATTTATTGTTCAACCCCACCGGAAATCCTTCGCCTGGTCGATACCGATGCGGATGGGGTCGCTGACTTGCGAGAAGTCTGGATGGACGGCCAGACTCTTACTGGATGCGCCAATGACCTCCATGGTCCTTACCTAGGAAGAGATGGCTGGATCTATTGGGCCAAAGGCGCGTTTGCCGAACAGGAACATCGATTGTTTGATGGAAGTGTTGTGCGCGATCGCGCTGCCCACATTTTTCGCATGTTGCCTGATGGTCGTGAAAAGGACGTCCTGATAAGCGGGGGCATGGATAATCCGGTCGAAGTGGCCTTTAATGATGCTGGTGAGGCTTTTTTTACCACCACTTTTGTGTCACATCCTCGATCGGGTCAGAGAGACGGTCTGGTCCATGCCCTCTACCGAGGGGTCTATCCCAAGGAGCATGGGGTTTTGGATGGGCTTTCCCTTACCGGTCCCTATCTGGGAGCGATGACGCATCTAGGGCCAGCTGCCCCAAGTGGTTTGATGCACGCTGAGTCAGGGCTGCTGGATACCTCTTTTCGAGGTGATCTTTTCAGTACTCAATTCAACCTCAAGCGTATTCAACGCCACGAGTTGGTGGCTGAAAACGGCTCCTTTTCTACAATCGATTCTGATTTTCTCGTCTCCGATCATCACGACTTTCACCCTACTGACATCCTGGAGGATGGAGATGGCTCCTTATTGGTTCTGGATACGGGTGGATGGTACAAGCTCTGCTGCCCCACCTCGCAGCTTTACAAACCCGACATCCTGGGTGCCATCTACCGGGTGAGTTCAAAGGTTGGAGCCAAGCCAGCAGATCCATTCGGGAAGCAAATTGATTGGAAAGCCTTGCATGAGGTGACTCTGATTGACCGCCTCATTGACCCCAGAGCGCACGTTAGCAGGCGGGCGATGGATGAGTTGATTCTCAGGGGGGATGGAGTCATTCCTTTCCTGGCAGACCGTCTGAGTCAGGATCGCGTCTCCCTTAGATTGCGGCAAAAAGTTGCCTGGACGCTCTGCCAGCTGCATTCACCTGATGCGATGACACCACTACTTGGCCTGCTGGAAAATCCGGAGGCCGAACTCGCTTCTGTGGCCTTACATGCCCTTGGTCTCCATCGTGAAAGAAGGGCGACCAAGGGCATCCTTGCTTGCTTGCAGCATGAAAACCCTTTGGTTCGGCGTCGTGCCTGTGAGGCGGCTGGAAGGATACCCGTGCAGGAGGCAATCCCCGACCTGCTTGAAATCGCTCCCTTGATGCAGGCACGCCCCTTGGAGCATGCTTTGGTGCAGGCGCTGATCCAACTCGATGTCGATCCTGAAACCTTGTTGACTTGCCTCAAGGATGCTCAAAGGCCCCCCGAGTCTCGAAGGGTCGCCATGCTGGCCCTGAGCCAGTCAAAAACTCCCTCTGCTACCAAGGATTGGCTTGCCGATCTCCTTTTTTCATCCGAGCCCCTTTTGCAGGAGACGGCACGATGGATTTTGGGCGTTGATCCTAGTCTGGGTGAAGGTTTGCTTGAGATCCTACATGCCCATCTTCAGGCGATCAGTGATGATCACGGGCAGTGGTCTCCAGCGCATGCCCTATTGCTTGATACCTGCAATAAGATGATCACCCAAGGTGCGGTGCAGGGATTTATTGGGCAGTGGTTGCAGGACGATAAGCTCAACCCGCCCGGGCAACGTGCCTTGTTGAATTGTCTGGCTGCCAGCCAGCTAAGGAAGGCACCCCCGGAGTGGGTGGGAGCTTTGAACCACTTGCTTTCCAAGGATCAGCTTGACCCTACCATTCGTCGCCTCTGCCTTTCCTGGATGCTGGAGAGTCGCGTGGACCTGTCATCCTACCCTGAAATGCAGGCTATGCTCAGCAAGTTGCAGGAGAGTTCGTCATTGGATGAAGACACCCGACTCACGCTCTTAGCCTTGAGCCTGGCAGATCACCTGCCTCTTTCGGAACAAACAATGCAATGGCTCCTGAGGGTCCACAAGGCATCGAACATACCCAACGCCCGAGCAAGGGTCATGGATATCTGGGAAGCATCCGAACTCGAGGAGGAGCAACTGGTACAAGTCCTGCCAATCATGTCTGAGGCCAACCCGCTTGAATTCCTGCGCATGGTTCAGTGGTTTCATGGTGCGGAGAGCTTGACTTTAGGGCAGGCCTTGTTGGATTTGCTGGAACGGGCTACCGCCTCCTCAACCCTTCGCCCTGACTTATTGCTGCATGCTGTGAGTTCGTTTCCTGAATCCATTGTGGATCGGGCAAGAGGCTGGATTCAGGCCAGTCAAATGGATCTTGAGGGTCAGAGGCGTCGACTTGAAACCCTTATGGGTTCCTTGCCGGCAGGCGATGTGCGTCGAGGGCAGGCTGTGTTCAAGGCCGAGCTGGTTGCTTGTTCAAAATGCCATCAGATTGGTTATGTCGGAGGGCACGCAGGACCTGATCTTTCGCGTATTGGGGCTGTGCGCCAGCGGCTTGATCTACTTGAATCCATCCTTTATCCCAGCGCCAGCTTCGTGCGGAGTTATGAACCGGTTCAGATTGAACTGGAGAATGGGGAACAACTCAGTGGCATTCCTCATCAGGAGCCCAACAACGTCGTGCGAGTGGTGACCGGGGCTAACCAAGAGATACGTATCAACCAAGACCAGATTCATGACATGAGTCCTTCCTCTGTCTCGTTGATGCCATCAGGACTGGGGGATTTGCTTACCCAGCAGCAACTGGCAGACCTTCTGGTTTTTCTCGAATCCAGGAAATGACCCAGGTCCATCCCAAGATCAGGAAACCATTCGATGGATAAAGGGTCTGACCCAATCCAGGGGCAACCATTCATTCAAGGCGCTCAGATAGCCAAGAGCCATTAGGGCATTGAGCCCCAGCCAGCGCAGAATCTGCTGCCGGATTCGTCTTTGCCTTCGGTAGGGGAGTAGCAAAAAAAGATTGAGCAGGCCCCCGATCAAACTCGCAGCCAGACCCAGTTGCCAGGTTGCTTCGGTTGAACTCAGGACCACCGGGCCTAATGATCTGGATCCAGCGAGTGGAACGCCTAGGCCGCTGATGATCAGCCAACTGGCATTCAACCCAGTGATTGCCCATGGCTGTGAGAGCGCCATGTTTGGTGAATCATGGCATCCTAGTTGATGCTTATTTGCGGCTTCGCAGCAATTTGTTGGAGCGTTTTTGGGTTTCTTCTCCCAAGGATTGCTCCAGATCTCTCACCCCGGGAAGCGCGTTTTTCTCCTGACGGGCGATCATGGCAGCTTCTTCAGGTGTCTCAAGGACTGTAGCCCTGAGTAGGATGATCAGTTCAGTAGAACTGTTTTTCTTGGAATTGGATTTAAAGAGATTCCCTAGCACGGGGATATCTTTGAGTAGTGGAACACCCGAATTACCCCTTTCTTGAGATTGCTTGATGAAGCCTCCTAACATGATGGTGTCTCCATCTCGCACGGTCAGTGTGGAGGAGGCTGATCGCTGGTTGACGCGTGGCGCAGATTGTCGGTTGTCACCCGTGCTGACCTCTACGAGTCCCTTGTCGATATCGATATTCTGCATGATCTGCATCACGATGTAACCTTCTGGGGTAATGAAAGGCTGCACAGACAATTGAAGGCCTACTTGAATGAACTGAACATAAGATTGGGCAAAGCTTGAGAAGCCACCAAAGGACCCCCCTGATACGTAAGGAATCTGGTCGGCAAGGGTAAAAAACCCAGGGATACCGTGAGAGGTTTGGATCCGAGGGCGTTGCACTACCTGAGTGGTGGATTCAGTGGCGATGGCCTTTATCGCCATGGAAAGTGAATCACCTGCGATGCCCCCACCGCTGTATTTCATCAGGTAGTTGAAGCCCACATCACCTACCGAGTTGGGTGGATCGACGATCGCCGATCCATCGGCAGCAGTTTGAGCTATGGGGCCACCAAATTGCCAACGCTCACCGTTTCCACTGCTTTGGGTCAGGTTGACACCCGTGTTGCGATCATCCCCAATTTCAACTTCCAGCACGACCGCTTCAATCAAAACTTGGGCCAGGAGCACATCAACTTTGGAGACCATGTTGGTGATCATGGTCAGGTCCTGTTTGTTGGCAAAAATGAGCAGGGAATTGGAGCGTTCGTCTGGAACGATACGGGCGTTGGCCAGCAATTCAATTTCCTCTTCGCCATCAGCAGCTCGGTCGATAACCTGCCTGAGACGATCCTGGAAGCTACTGCGGTTACTGCTGACAGAGGCATTGTTACTGCTGCTGCTGCGCACTGCCACGGGTGCCGAACTTTGATAAGGTCGATACCCCCCCCCATACATGGAACCTCGGCCAAAACTAGAGCTGGAGCCATAGCCGCCACGCATACCCATGCTCCCCATGCCGCCCATGCCCATACTCCCCATGCCGCCCATGCCCATGCCGCCCATACCCATGCCGCCCATGCCCATGCCACCCATACCCATGGTGTTGCTGGTATCACCCATGCCTCCAGTGGCGGCACCTCCCCCACTGATCAGTGCATTCATTGTGCCGTAAAGATCGGTGACCTTGCTGTATTTGATGGGAATGACTTCCAGGGAGTAATCCATGATTGGTTCGACATCGATATCCTTGATGACATCGAGCATTTGGCGGATGTTGACGGCGTAGTCGTGAAGGATCAGAACCTGGGTCGAGTCAATCGCAATCATACCATCAGGATTGGCACTCATTGGGCGCAGGATTTCAGCCACTTCCGAGGGAGTGGATGAGCTCAGCTTGATGGTGCGTGTTAAGAACACACCTGATTCCGGGATGTCGTCCTGATTCTCCGGAGTCACTTGAGGAGCATGCTGCATGGCTTCTTCCTTAGGCACAGCTTTGATGAATTTCTCGCCCATCGGAACGAGCACCACGTTGGCAAGAGCGAGGCTGGTGGTGATGGCTTCGATGGCTTCTTCGGTGGTCAGTTCCAGCCCTGCTGCGGTCACCAGGTTCACTGTGCCCGTGAGGTCGGGTGAGTATAGAACCATTTTGCCAGTCAACTCGCTGTAAAGAGTGAAAATGGGTTCGAAAGGCATGGCAGGAAAATTAAAAGAATGCAGATTTTCCTGCTCGTCTGAGTCTTCCTGGGCTTCTTCTGCTGCACCCTGACCCGCAGCAGCTGCCAGAAGACCTGCTACATCAGGGATACCGTTCTGAGATCCTGCCGCTGTGGTGTTACCAGTGGTCTGATTGGCCGTTGCCTCTGCGGATGAGGCTGAGGGGGCTTTTGGAGCATTGCTGCCTCCCAGAGAGGGTAAGCGAGTGATTCGGTTGGTAGCATTGAGGGTCGAAAGGGTCTTGGGGGCACCCAGTGGCGTGAGAGCTCTGGGTTGACTTGCAGCTTGTTTGGCGTCTGATTCGGCGGCCTCATCCTGAGCTTCAGCCTGGGATTCTTCTGGTTCAGCGACAGCCTGAATCGATTCTGCCAGGGGCTGGATATCTCCCTGATAAGGGGGCTGCAAAGCCGCTCGACGAAGTAAGGCCTCAAGTTGATGATCCAGCTCACCTGGGCTTTGGGCGGACAATCCCATCATGGCCGTCAGAATCAGGAACCACAGCCCCAAAGCAACCTGGCTGAGCAGATGGCATCGGTCAGTTAGATGGTGGGCGTTATTTTTTTTGTTTTTCATCAGGACGTATCTTGGGCTCAGGTGATCGGGACAGATTGCTTGCTGGCGTTCAATCATGCTTGTCGTTGTGGCTGAATGGCTTGCTGCTTAGCGAAAGGCGTATCATGCCTATCTATTATTAGTGAAACACCTTATTCTTCAGTTGGTTGCTTTTGATAATTGGCAACCAGGGTCATGTTACAGATCAATTCTGAATTTTGAGGTGGCTTGGGTTTGAGGTCCAGATCGTGAACTCGGATCATGGACTCACCACTCCCGATGGCAACCAGGAAGTCGACCAAGTTGGCATCTTCAGTTGTGACAGTCAGCCTGTAGGCCTTCTGATCAAAAAATACATTATTGGTGCTACGATCATTGGAAAGTTTCACCGGGCTGATATTAGGGGTGGGTAATTGGCTTTTCCGGGCCTGTTCCTGAATCATTCGAATCAGTTCATTGGCTTGTGAAGCACTGGGAACATTCGAACCAATACCCTCTAGTTCGATGAGTTTTCCTTTGAATTCGGTGGAGCGGCTGATGAGCCGATTGTAGCTGCTGATCTTGTCTCTGGCTTGGGTCATGCGGCCCTCTATGTCCCCCCAGTCTTTGAATCGGGGCCAAATGAATACCATGTTTAGGATGAGGAAGATCACCAGTCCCACCCCAACGACCAGTCGACGTTCCGAACTGGAGAGATTTTCAAAAGAGCTTTGCATTATTCAAATCCTGATCGTTTGAGTTCACAATTAAAACTCCATGTCGAGGAGGCACCCGGATTGCGTCGCGAGGTAGCCCCAGCGGTGATGGATGGATCGCTGACTGATTCAAATAAGGCCTTACCATCTACCTGAGCATCAATAAGCGCCTCGTGGTAATCGGTGACTCGAGAGGTTTGATCTGAGGCAACGTTGCCTCGAAGTGTTAAAATTTTTCCCTGACGGAAATTATAAGATATCAGGCTCATTCCATCAGGCATGAGCTCTGAGATCACCCTGAGGGAGTCGAGAGCTGAATATTTTAGGTCGACTTGCTCCTGAAGGATGTTGACCTTGGCCTGCAGGGCCATGGTGTTTGTGTAAGCATTGGCGCGACTTCGCAGAGCTACCTGCAAATCCATGTTGCCGGTTTTTTTCCATTCAAGTGCTGCGAAATAAATGCCCACACCAAAGAGGTAAACCAGCCCGATGCCCTTGAGGCTGCTCCACCAAAGGCCATCAATATAGCGCTGGCGGTAGCCGCGATGGATGGAAGGAGGCATGAGGTTGATGCTGGACTGGCCAAGAATAGAGCGCTGGGCACCTCGCTGGGAAAGTTGATCTGGCTCTGGGGCGGTTTGCTGCTCAATACCATGGCTAGTCCATTGACTTGTGGCTTCCTGCCATGGTGTGGGGGGCTCGCCAGGTCCCTCGAAGATGACCTTCGGGGCTTCTTGCAACCAGCCTTCAAGTTCTCCAGTCCAGGCTGTGTGGTTGAGGTGAGCGATGAGTGCTTTGGCTCCTCGCTGATCAGAGGGGATATGAATGAGCCCCACTTCTCGAGCCCAACCTTGGATGTGCCAAGATATCATGCAATCAGCAGACGCTTCATTGCGTGGCAGCCATGCCACACGGATACAATCGCTCTTGGGTTTGAAATCAGCCAGCCCGTGCAGGGCCGCAAAAGAGATCCAGTCAGTCTGGTAACCCAAGGTATCGAGCTTGCTCAGAAGGGATTCTATGGCATGTGACTCGGCCAGGGCTAGTAGGACGGTTTGCTGATTGGGATCCGGGCATGGAAGCAGTTCGAAGGACCAGACGATTTGATGAACGGGAACTGGGCTGATTTTTTCTAACTGGAATTCCAGGATTTGCTTGATTTCATCATGGTCTTCGCAGGCAGGCAAGTGGAGCACTCGCAGATAAAGATGTTCATTTGCAAGCCAGGTCAGGTTGAGTCGCTTGCTGAAAAATTGACGCCAAGCCTGTTCAACTTGCATGCTTGGCATCGGCGCATCTTCTCCATGCAGGGTCCTGGCCTTTTGCGATAATTGACGATCGCGAATGGCAAAGTGCCAAAGACAGGCAGCAAGGCTAGATTCATCCTTGAGTTCCACCAGGTTGCAGTCATTCCACTTAGGAAGCCTGGCTGATTTTTTTTTCCCAGCTTTAGCCATCTTATCAGCCTTCCTCAGCAAGTAGTTCCATGTGTTCCTCTGATTGGGTCACGCGCAGAACTTCTTCGATGGTTGTGATGCCGTTCTTGACCTTTTCCCAGCCATCCATTCGCAGGGTTCGCATGCCTTGCTCCATGGCTTTTTGGGCAATGGTTGAGGCAGCCGATCGATTCAGGATCAGTGGGCGCAGTGACTCAGTCAAAACAAGTAGCTCATAGATGGCGAGTCGACCCTGGTATCCTAGCTGGTGACAGGTTTCGCATCCTGCCCCGTGGTAGAAGGTTGTTTTGCCAATATCCTCTTCTGGAAACCCGATCTTGCGGAGGTAGGTCTCGTCTACTTTTTGTTCTGTCTTGCAATCCTTACAAATGGTACGCACCAGGCGCTGAGCCATCACCGCTTCAACTGATGAGGCTACCAAAAACGGCTCGATACCCATGTCAATGAGTCGGGTGAAGGCGCTGGGAGCATCGTTGGTGTGTAAGGTGCTGAACACCAAATGCCCAGTCAATGCGGCCCGAATAGCAATTTCTGCGGTTTCCAGATCTCGGATCTCACCGACCATGACGACGTTTGGATCTTGGCGCAGAATGTGCCTTAAACCCATGGCAAAAGTCAGCCCAATGTCGGATTTGACTGGAATCTGATTGATGCCTTTGAGTTCGTATTCCACCGGATCTTCGATCGTGATGATACGCTTGGTAACCGAGTTGATTGTGCTCAAAAAAGCATACAGAGATGTGGATTTTCCCGATCCGGTTGGGCCAGTCACCAAAATGATGCCATGCGGCTTGACAATCAGCTCACGCAAAGCTGCCTCATGAGCTGGATCAAAGCCCAGCTTGTCGAGGCTGAGAAAGATTTTTCCTCGTGTCAGCAGGCGGAGGGAAACGCTTTCTCCGTAAACTGTCGGGACTGTGGATACTCGGATGTCAATTTCTTCCCCTTTGATGCGCACGTTGATGCGTCCATCTTGGGGAAGGCGTTTTTCAGCGATATCCATGCCACTCATGACTTTCACACGCGAGATCAAAGCAGATTGAAATCGCTTGAGCTGCGGTGGCATGGGGGCTTGGTGCAGGATTCCGTCGACGCGGTAGCGGATACGAAGTTCGTCCTCCGCAGGCTCGAAGTGAATGTCCGTGGCTCTGTCTTGAAAAGCTTCCCAGATAATCTGGTTCATGAACTTGATCACGCTGGCTTCCTGATCGCCTTCTGTGATCTCTTTATCTTCGCTGACGATTAGCTCGATGGGTTCATCTTCCTCCAGCTCATCCAGCGTCTCAGCGCCCACGCCATAATATTTCTTCAAGGCCTTGTCGATCTCTGAGGCAGTGGCCAGGCCAAAATCCACAGGACCTGATGCCTCATACTGGACAGCGCTCTGCATGCCTGCTGCAAAAGGATCACTCACGGCCACCCTCAGCACGCTGTCTTCCTCCAGTGCAGGCATGATACCATACTGAAAGGCGACCTTTGTGGAGATGCGGGAGCGGATTTCCGGCCCAATACTCAGTGCTTGCAGATCAATGAAGGGCCACCCAAGAGCCTCAGCGAGCTGCTTGAGAAACTGTTCCTCCGAGAGACCCTTTTCGCGGGAAAAAAATGCCAGCATGGATTCCTGCGCACCTCCTTCGACAGCTGTTTTCCACTGCTGGGTCCAGGTCTCGAATTCGTCCCCTGAGGCAAGGTTAGCTCCCTGAAGGATATCTTTTATGGATAGGAATGCCGCCGCCATGAAGTTTCTTTATGACCCTACAAACGCCGCAAGTTACGAAAAGTTGCGACGAGGGTCAAAAGAATTGACAGAGGAAAGCCCTGCTGGAGGTCATAGGGCTTGCCTTCCACGCTGTCTGAGGGCTCAATATTGGCATCATGTCTTCGATGCGAGTGGGTACGGTAACGGTAATTGGTCGTGACAAGACTGGCGTCGTCGCGCGGGTCACACATTGTCTTTTCGAGCAAGGAGCCAACATCATGGCCCTCGAGGAACAGGTGACCCGAGGTCAATTCAGCATGACCCTCCAGGCCTCTTGGCCGGCCGCCAAGTGGAATCCACGGTCCATACAGATGCGTCTTAACGCTTTGGCTAAAACTCTCGGGATGGAAATCGAGGTTAACTTCAACCCTTCCCACGGTCGTCAGCGCATGGCCGTTTTTGCTTCCCTTGAGCCTCATGCCCCCGAGGGACTGCTGGAAGCGGTGGCGGC